>Ga0157364_1008397_pt1 | contig 10699 bp, 11 predicted proteins | sample AttsexASBM2_FD_111476 | JGI IMG/M metagenome (GOLD analysis project Ga0157364, IMG submission 111476) | Fungus gardens microbial communities from leaf cutter ant in Ribeirão Preto, State of São Paulo, Brazil - Atta sexdens ASBM2 | ecosystem: Host-associated > Fungi > Mycelium > Unclassified ... | reverse complement strand
ATAAATATCACAATTGAAACAATAATTAAATTTCGGCCGAAATCGAAATTTCGGCTGTGTGTCAATTTTGACCAAAGAATGTATGTACTTCTTCTTCATAAACATTATAATTTAATTATTGAAACAATAATTACACATATTATAATTAATATTTATGAAGAAGAGCTATAAGCTTTTAGTCAAAACTGACACGTAATGAGTGTTCGTTTTCAGTTTCGGTAAAAGTTTCGATCGGACTCTATCAAGAATAGATTTCGACCGATCGTCAGATCAGACGTAAACAGTCTCGATGATAACGTAGATACGTAAAGTATCGGATGACGTAGATATCTACCTCGGAGGACGGTCTTCCTCTGTGAAGTCTGGCGATCCGGTTATTCGACAGATCGAGCAATTTAAGTTCACGTAGACCGCGCAAGGAAGCCAGAGAAAATTCACGGAGCTCGTTGTGCGTCAAATTCAGGCACTTTAACGATCTGAGGGGATAAAGAGCGCTACTTCCATTTCCATCACCGTCCGCGCCGCCAAGAGACTTGAGAGAGTTGTGCCCGAGCTCGAGGTCCTCCAACATCTCGGCTTCTAAGAAATCGTCCGCGTTCAACTAAAGAGACATAATTTAGATGTCTTGAATTTCTATTCATAATATAATATGTGTGTAAACTGCGCAATCTAATTAACGCCATTCGAGTCGACGTGTCACGCAATTTGAACGAGAAAACCGCGACGTTCGTCTGTTTCATTCGAGTGTCGACTTGAGATCCTTCCGCCAGGCGGAAGGCGGTAATAATTACGTTACGTTGCGGTAATTGGCTCAATGTACGGCGCGCTTTTGCCTCCTCTGACACCCCCGTCATATCGCACACGTTAAAGCGTAATATTCGAGAGCACGTGCGCTCCGAATGCACTCGCCTGACGATGCAATTTCGTAGATTTACTCTCTCACTTTTAAATTCCTCGAAATTCCACTCTCTATTAAAGAGAAGACTATATGTATTTAAAAACATGTACCTTAAACACATTAATTATTTTTTAATAATAAAATGTTTTCTGTTGGCTTATATTATTTTTTAAAAATATAAAATAAAATTTAAAAACTCTTAATCTTTAAAATAAAAATAAACAATAAATTCAAAGCTAATGAGAGTCAAAGCAGACGTGACCAATGATTCAATTACAAAATTTTGATTACTTTCCATTATACAAAATCTTTATTTTTGAACGTTTCGGCTCTCTTTGAAATCCTCTTCAGCAAAATTACTTTTTAACTAAATAGTAGTAAATATAACTGAGCAGCTAACATTAAAAATCTCATTATTGTTAAAAAATTAATTAGTGTCCCAAGGATTTCGAAAAATCTAAAAATTAAAGAGTAAATAATTAATATCTTCCAAGGTACGGGTCTTTCAGTACTCACAGTTTTCCGTGTATTCGTTTATTCAGTGTAAAAAAACTTTTTGCAACAAAACTTTAGACAACAAAATTTTGTTATCGCGAATAAACAAATAAACATTTTATGTAGTACATGTCGACTTTCGTGCTACAAAATCAAGTATACACGATCGAAATCGAAGCTTAAAAAGAATATCGCGAACTAAATACCTCTTGCAATTCGTTATATGAGAGCTCCAGGAACTTTAGGCGCCTGGCTTTCTGCAGAGTGCCATCGAGATTTCGGATCTTGTTCTGCTGGAGAAAGAGAGTCTCCAGACGGTGAAGGTATCGGAACTCGGCCGGAAGATGCGTCAGCTTGTTATCCGCGGCGTAAAGCATCTTGAGATTGTGGCCGGACGATGGTAGCTCGCCATCGAGTGACGTGAGCTCGTTAGAATTAATGAGCAACCACTCGAGTTGATTCAAATCTCTGCAAAGAGCAAATAAGTGGGGCACGTGGCTAAATCGCGATGGCTAAATCCTGCTTTACGCTCCACGTATTCGCCGCCGAGCGAACACATAGAATCGCAGATTTCCAAGTACGATTTTAAAGGTCGATAATCAATAGTCCACGCAGGGAATTTCCTTTAATCAGCGATTCACAATGCAATGGCTCAATCATAGACGAAACGAATTAGATAAGAGACGTAGTGTCTAAACGCTAAGTAAGTAAACAGGATGGGTAAAATACTATGGTAACTTTTCAACTATGAATGCGAGTCTCAAAGATAATGGAGATTATACTTTTGTCAACAATATATTGCAGTTTATAATTTTTCGTAATATTAAATATAATTAATCGTAATATTAAAACTTGAATAATTCATTTTAATAATTCATTTTCGTGCTCGAACTGAGAAAAGATACTTTACGAGAAAAGATACCTTAGAGTATGATTTAGACTGTTCAAACGATTCCTGCCGACATGTAAATGTTTCACTAAAGGCGGTAGCGAACCTGGGATCATCTCAGAAATCGCATTTCCAGCCATAGCCAAATGCTGAAGTGTCGGATTGTGCTAAAATAACAAAAAAGTCATTAAATCACGACGTTGTGTAATGAGTTTGCTATCTCTTTTCTTTCTTTCTATATTTTTATTATTTAAATTTAAAATTCTTTTTCTTTTATTAATTATTATTTCTTCTATTAATAACGTCTCTTTTAAATGCAAGATTGTATTTCTTAGACTTTTAATACTACAATACTATAACTTCCGCTCTTTCATAATAACATTTGAGAATTTGCGCACTTTTAGATTTGCAAATATAGAATCTTCCTGTCAATTTGTGCAAAATATTCATAACACTGATAACACATAACTGATTGAATGAGTATATATAAAGTCTGTTCTTTTCAAGTGAACTTCTTGCACAGTTCATCTTTCCTTTTTTTTTTGTGCAAATTGGAGGGAAAAAAATGAATACATAAAATTCTGCTTAAAAAAATAGGTTTATGATCTATTGTGCCAACGCCCTTTCTATTTTATTATTTTTCTCTATTTTGATTGTCTTCTTTCATAATGCGTGAGCTCTAAAGTTAAAGTAATCTAATCACTTACCTTGAAGTCATCCAAATCGATGCGGCTTATCCGATTCCTGCTGAGATCTAAAGTTCGTAACAATGACAGATGCGTCAAAATGTGCCTTGGTATCGAAGGTACCTCGTTGTCTGCGAGACTCAAATACTGCGTACGACCCAGACCGGCGAAAACGTCACCGTCCACGACCCTGCAAATCGTGATATGCATGCTTGTTCGGGTCCTTGACTTTAAGAAAACGATATGTGACATACGGTAATCACGCGAGCGGCATTTCCGCGCTTGTTTATTTTAAAGATCTGATTTTTGTATTAGCACTAAAGAGCAGTAGTATTTCATATTTTCCTCTATTACAACGTTGTTTATCATTTGTGTAGTAATACGTGACCGGAGCAACGAGCTGAACCAATGAGGGGCCCTGAAAAAGTGGCGACGCGCCAGACGTTATCGTTCGATTATACACTTAGTGTTGGCTCACTGCGAGACTCGTTATTTAATTATTCCACGACGGTAAACACACACAACTTCCCGCGATAACTCGCGCGAAGAGGTCAGGCACGATTAAGATTTCATTCTTACGTCCCGTCCCTTCTCCCACTGTCTCGCGAGGATACTTACATTCCTATAAAAGAGACATACCAATAGTCCTCAAGGACCATCGATCTTTTTTCTTAATGCGAGATACGCACAGCAGGATAATCAAGGAAGACTGGTAACTCGTCCTTTGTGTCGCTCGTAAAGGATGATGGCCACTGCGGGCATTATGCCGAGGAAAGATGAATAATACAGAACGAGAGCCAAACGTATGGACTGGAAAACTAGCAATCGTCTCGGTCGAGAACTCCTACATCGAATTCGTCGAGACGTATATTGAGACGATTTATCGCCTTTCTTCACCAATCTCCATGATAAAACCATTATGTAACGATATCCTGCTTCCGCTGTGTACTGGTCAACATATCACGCTTATTGTCACGTTTTGTTACAGCTTTATCTCTTCTCTAGTCTAAAACTTTTAGAATAAATCTCACTTTGAAGAGTAAAATCTCATAAATTAAGACTCAATTTTCAAGACTCAATTTTCACTTTTTAGAGTGAGATTTCACTTCAAAGAATTTAGAGAGTAATAATACTGGCCGGAGCTGTATAAAAAAAGAACTCACGATGAATGCCGAAGTCGAGAAACTTGCAGATAATTATAAACAAACTTATGGATGGACTATCGTATTATAAAGTGTTTGGAATTAACAATCAAGCTTGACGATTAGCTGTAAGATTTTAGTAATGATCCACCGTTCACGGCAGTTTTTTCAGCGTACACCTCGACGAAAGTTCAAACGTCGGTTCAAACGTGTACGTAATGGCGCCGCGAACGCCTTCGCAAATACTCATTGTGGGAATTAAGATCGCTTCTTTGTTATACATATACAAATGCTTCCATTCAATGTCCGCAATAGCAGACGATGACCTTTTGCAAAGATACTGGCCGACCGTATCGACGTGTGTGGCACACTTCAGACGGAGACTACGCGGAGTACACGGCTACGGATGACAGACGTGCACCATCTCCAACATTTCGTTATCATTGCCTGCATTTTTCAATCAACTTTCCAATGTAATAAATAAATAAAGGACTGCGAGCCTAATAGTCTGTTTATTACAAATTTAAAAAATTTTTTAATTTTATTTACTGTAAAGTAAATATAATTAACTTAACTGTTATTATAAATTTTAAATTATCACAACTAAATAAAAGATGACATTTCGATTTTGTACTAGATTATCCATGTTAAATTAATATCCAATAATTAATATGTACATAATCTAACAACTGATAATGTTGAGATCTGTGATACAAAAATCAGTTTTCAAATTTCACGGGAATTTTTTAATTTTGTGTGGAATTTCGATACAGATTATGCTCTGCTTCCTCTCATCATATGAATATAATATTTCGTCAGTTTAATAAAATTATTATATAATAGTAAAATTCCATGTTAAAAGACTGATGAGAAGCAGGAAGAATTATAATCCTTGTAGCATTATTAAAGTAAGGTAAAATTGTAGGCAATTTTCTGATATTAAATTATTGATAACAGTATACTATGGCTCAAATAGGTCATTTGATTTTTCAAAAATACAAACAAACATTGTTTTCAACAAACATTGTTTTTATATTTGACTTTTCAATCGTTTCGTCAAATTTTCTGAAAAAAAATTCAACTTGGTAATCGGCTCTATCGTCAAGCCTTCCTCCAAGTCCTATGTCAATCCATACTGAATTAATCCAGTATCTTAATCTTTAACTAATTAAAAAAAAAAATAATCTGACGTATAGCAAAAGAATGTTGATTACAGAAAAGTTGCTTAGTTAATGTTTACCACACTTGTGAGAAATACAGATGATCTCCGAAACCATCGTTATCTCTACATAACTGTATACACAGTGGGTTGTAGTAACCGTGACTGATAAATCGTGTCATTATCGCGCGTCCCCCCATGATTCTTTACGTCTCTTCGTCGAAGACTTCGGCACTTCGACATAATCTTACTGTTCAAGATTATCGTTCACGCATTAATAATTTTTCGATGGCAATGAAGTTCATCGACAGATCACTCGTTCCGTCGCACTTACCCAAGATGATCGTGATTCAGCTCAAGTCGAGTGATAGACATACGCAACTCTTTGAAGTCGTGGTGCGATATGTCGCGCAGATTCGAATGCGCTACTCGCAAGGTGATCTGCTGTTCGGGGGTGAATTTACCGCTCAATGCCTCGGCCAATTGATCGAACGACTTCATCTTCTCACATAATACCTCGATACGCTCCCCTACATGATGACCACTACCACCGTTTCCTCCACCACCGCCAGCATTGTTGTTCACGTTGGCGACCCCGCTGGTAGACGCGGCTACCGTCACCGCTGCCTGGTTGATAACGGGACTGGAAAACTCCTCTTGTCGGCAGGTGCACGGGCTGATCTCGCGGCGTACGGCGCAATGCAGACTCGTGCTGGCCGCAAGGCCAAGCAGCGTGTAGAGAATCCCGGACATGCTGTCACTTGACACGGGCGAAAGTACTGACTATAAAGTGTGATTACAGATGATTGTCAAGGTGATTGTACGCGATCAAACGAAAAATAATGACATTCCACAACGTGCGAAACGGTGAAACCACCCTCTGCGCGAGCACCACTTTCCAGAATGTTCTTTTTCGTCTCTGCCACTCGGCTATGTACACACGATATTACAGATCTCACAACGATAATTGTCCGATTTGATCGTATAACCATCTATTTTTCGTTAAGAAATAAACATTGGCACAATGTCATAACACGAAAAATTTCAAGTTGTCGCGGTGTTTTCGAACACCGCTGTCTACCGCCGATCACTGATCAACACTGGCAGGCGAAACCCAATACAGTAGCAGCAGCGACTGACAGCCACGTGTTATCTGTACTGTCGCTGATCCACACCATCCTACGGAATATAAGTTCACCGTGCCTCCCTCTCTCTTTTCTTTCGCTCTCTCCTCTCCTTTGCAGTCGCGGGGAACGCGCGAGAAGGAGGTTTATCGTCGTCGCCAACGGGCCTTCCTCTTGGCGCCACGGACGCGGCGACGGCATTAAGTCGCGGCGCGCCGCGCGAGACTTACTTATAGTCGCAACCGAGTCGTCGCGTCGGTACCCACCGTGGCGCCGCACGCCTCCTTCAGCGAGGGACTCCCTCCGGGGCTCTTCTTCACTCTTCTTACGACCCCCTCCGTCGTATGTTACGCGCGTACACCGACGGGCTCATCTTCTTTTTCTACCGGCCGCGCGCTCACTCACCAACGGTCCAGCCCGGCCCGGCTCGTCATCAACAGCTGCTCTCTCTCTCTCTCTCTCTCTCTCTCTCCCTCTCTCTCTCTCTCTTCTTCCCCCTTCGCCTTCCCCCCCCACCCCCCCCCCAATACTATGCATATTCTCATTCCTCTCCTTCCTTGCCTCGTTGTTCACCTCGTATACTCCTTCTCCGTTTTCCTGCCGTGCTCCACAGCATGTTCTTTACTCCCTCGCCGTAGCTACCGCGCTTACTCAAATCCGGTCCCCGGTAGGGGCCGACGCTTTTATCTTCTCTTTTTACGTTTATCCAATTATTCCCGGAAGTTTCGATTGCTCGAAAGGAAAAATATCTCTCGTCTCCATTTGTGGATCCTGACTGAGGAAAGACGAAGGAGTTTGGCTAGGACAGCCGCGCTCCGACGAAAGATTCATCAACCTCTCCTCCGTTGTCTATATCGTATACATGCTGCAAGCGTTGTTTGCACCGATAAATGGATAGATTGCTCAACTTGTGACCTTTGCTTAACTGCTTTGCACGGTGCGCGACATGAAAAAAGTATACAGATAATTCTTTTGCGCTCTCTTTTCCAGTCATCCTTCATTGTGCTTTCTTCCTTTTTTTTTGTTACAAACCGTTCATAATGTTCTTTCTATTCTTCGTCTTTTTGCGCATCCTTTTAGTCATAAACTCTGAATCTAAAAATCCATTATATATAACATTATAAATATTATAAAAAAATCCATTATAATATAACATTATAAATAATTGTCGACTATGGCAGATGTGATTAACTTACATGTTAGAAAGTTGTACGAATTCTGAAAAATAAATTGAGTTGTTTTTATTCTCTTATCATATTTATGTTTAGTGAAAGCGAGATTCTAAATTCGTAAAGAAATACAAAATTTTGTTGAAATGTCATTTCGATGGAATCGGCCGAGAAACAGCTGTTGTCGTTGTCATTGTCAGGCTCGTTAGAGCCTTAGGCTCAGTCGATTCATCATCGGCAATTATTAAAAGTGGAGTCGACCGAATGTCCTGTTTCTTACACTCGAGTGTATTTTGACAAGTGATTTATGATGTCGGGTGTCTCAGGTAGTCCAATAGCTTTCGTCGCGACTTTCTCTTTTTGTTCCTTTTTCGTTCACCCTATGTCTGAAATAGATATATAATCTCAGTATCTTAGATATATATACTTCGTTTTAATTGACACAAATATCGATATTATTCGATGAAAAATTATTTTGAAACGTGGCATCGAAATTCGGAGTGGTCGAAATTATAACGGGGCTTTTTATCAGAATGTAAACGGTCGCAAGAAACATGGTGCTTTCCCCTCCCCTCTCTCTCTTACTCACTCCCTCTCTCCCTCTCTCTCTCTTTCGCCGGTTACAAATTGAAGAGATAAATCCCAACTTCAGTTAATCATCATAAGGAGAGCGTACTCCCGGGAGTACGCGTGTCCGTGTCGAGATCGTAAGTGTTCTATCAAGGGTTTCTCTGTTCATCGTAAAATAATATCGATTACTTAATGAGCTCGGCGATGCGGCGGCGCTTCACGGGTCGCTTGTCATCCGAGTAAACGCCTCTATCTATACATATAACGTGGCTGTTTACGCGCATGATTTACGTACCCATTTATGTGCTGTAACTCGCCAGAGGTATGTCGTGTAAATTCTCAAGCACGGCGCCACCGCGACTCGCCTTATATCCTCTTTAAGCTATTCCACATTGGCTGATCCACCATGGTATCTATCTGTACTGGCGCGCCTACAATTCACCTAATCTCTCCCGGCGCATAAAGGTCATCAAACTGTGAACAAAACAATGCGACGAAAAACATATTGCTTTAATTTTCCATGTACATTCTTCAAGAGTCAAGGGAAGAGAAATTCCAACAATTTTCATCTCAAGAAACGTGATTTTATTTATTTCCCCCGTTCAAGATAGGCAGAGGTACGAGGAAATGAGAAAGAGAGAGACAGTGAGAGAGAGACTTTTCTCTTTTATCCCGTTGCTGTCGCTATTATTCGCTGCGGGCACGGAGTAATACGGGAGCGAGGAAGGAAGTCACAACATACGGGAGATGCCAGCAGGCAAAAGAAAAACAAAGCAAGACGTGGCAATGCGAGGCAAGGCAAGACAAGGCAGGGCACGAGGCATAAGGTACGAGGTATGAAGCGGAGGAACCTAACTCCGTGCCTCGGTTTAACGAATGCGAGAATGCGGCCTGGCGCCAACGCACACACGACCGCCGCCGCCGCAGCCGCCGCGTCACGCACTCTCGCCTCTTTCGCCAGCTCTCTTTTTCTCCCCCCTTCCCCTCCTCTCTCTCTCTCTCTCTCTCTCTCTCTCTCTCTCTCTCTGTGTGTGTGTGTAATGATCTTACTGAAGTTCAAAATACTAAATTGTAACCGATCTTTCAACGTGTCCGCCTCATGTTTGGAATGATGATCATATTTAAAATATATATCAAGATTACTTCCTAATAAATAAGAGTTAATTCGTTCCGTATCTTGTGATGATTTTATTAGATTTTTTTCTGTGGTGTTTCTCTTAAAACATATCTCGATATTATTCTCTGGAATATTCTATGTGTCTCGGTATTACAACAAAAGCTTAATGATATGTAATGTAATATAAACGCGTGCAAACTCTTATAAGCTATTTACTCGGTTTAAGTAGACTACTCAATTTTAATAGTACATGTTTTTAAATGGCTTGTAAGCGATCTCTCTCACGTAGAGTTACTTAAAGAGTTATTACCGCAAAATAGAATAAATCTTAATATACATTACCCTCTCTCCTTTTTTTCTCGGCGTCCGTATAAGTACATCGTTTCTCTCTGACGCTTTGCCTGCATCTGTGTAGCATAGCTTCGAGGTATGCAGGCAAACTCCTCCTTTTCTTATCGAGAAAAAGAAACGGTGGAGGAAAGAAGCTGGAGGAGAGCCGAGAGTGGAAGCAGAGCGAGGAAGGTAGCGATGCGGACATCGAGAGTACACGATAGGCGTTTTACATGCTGCATTGAAATATTAGGAAATAATTGCTTGACGTGGGCGACGAGGACGATCAATGGAAAATCAGCTTGATTCGCGATTTGGAGACGACTGGATTCTTATTTCTAATGGTGCATCGCGCGATCAATAGATTATCATTTTTTGACAATAAATCGATTCGTCCTTTTTGGCTGCATTCTCTTTCTATACTTTTTTCAAATCTTCTTTCTTTCTTTTCTGAAAAAAAAATGCAGTGTCTATTTAATTTTACATGCAAACGTAATCCTTCACATTCTTGTACTTTCTTTTCTCTATCATATTCTTGCGCAATCCTCGCAACACACACATTCTCAAGCAAGACTTTTTTTCTTGTATTGTACAATAAATAAATGCAGACTTTTGACAGAAAAACTGCAAAGTATGATTGCAAAGTATTATACCAATTTTGCTTTTCTCTTTTACCAAAGAGAGAGTTGTATTATCAATTTCTTGGAAGTTGCGGTCAAGTCCGAATTATAAGAAATGTTTGTCTTCGCTTTTTCACGCTTCTGGCATCTGATCTTTTTTTCTCTTTTTTTTTGTTCTCTCTTTTTTATTCGTTCAGTTTACGCGGCGCCGTGCCGCGTGGTTGACCGCGAAAGGGGTAAAAGAGAAGATATACGAGAGAAGATTAAGTTAAACACGTACTGACGATCTAAATCTAGACGTCGTAAAGTTGCGAGTTTGGCTTTTCTTCGCTTCTAAATCGGATCACAATGAAAACATTTGTTTTATTCAAACTCTCATTCTCTAGAGGTTTACATTGACATTCGTTACCCTCGTAACAATTGCAGTTCTGCTTGACAAATATCAAAAAACGATAAACGAGAAAAATGGTAGAAGCGTTTCATTTAAACTTTTTAGTTTT
>Ga0157364_1008396_pt1 | contig 10699 bp, 10 predicted proteins | sample AttsexASBM2_FD_111476 | JGI IMG/M metagenome (GOLD analysis project Ga0157364, IMG submission 111476) | Fungus gardens microbial communities from leaf cutter ant in Ribeirão Preto, State of São Paulo, Brazil - Atta sexdens ASBM2 | ecosystem: Host-associated > Fungi > Mycelium > Unclassified ... | reverse complement strand
GTAGAAGTTTGTGAATCCAAGAAAGCTTTCCACATCCTTGACCTTTGTTGCTGTCTTCTACTCCTTTACTGCTTTTATCTTCTCTTGTTCCATCTTGACCTGTCCCTTTCCTACTACGACTCCTAAGATAGAGATTTCTTCTATGTTGAAGTCATATTTTGACCTCTTGAAACACAAATTGTGTTTTTCTACTATCTTCAAGAACCTAATTGTCTTCTCTTCTGGTTCTTTCATGGTTTTAGCTGGTATTATGAAGTTGTTCATATAGTTTGCCAACACTCCTTTGTGAAATAACTTCTGGAATATACTATTCATCATCCTCTGGAATATTCCTGGTGAGTTGCATAACCCAAAGTATATGATTTGTGGCTTGAATAATCCCTTGTTGGTTAGGAACACAGCTTTCCATTCATCTCCTTCCTTGATTCGGACATTGTTGTATTTCCAGATTAAGTCCAATTTATTGAAGTACTTTGCCTTCTTGAGTTTGTTGATTACTTCTCTAATTAGAGGTAATGGTGTCTTGTCTTTTATCATGACCTGATTAAGTTTTCTATAGTCTTGAACTAGCCATAATGAACCATCTTTCTTCAGAATATAAAAACATAGTGCTGCATATCTTGACTTGGATTCCACTATTAAGCCTGCTTTAAGTTGCTTATCCAACCATTGATTCAAAGCTTCTTCTTTCTTTAATGTCATTGTGTAAGCCTTGGCGTTTAGTTCTTTTGGAGCTTCTTCTATAAGATTTATTTTGTGATCTCATTCACATCTCTCTGGTAGTTTTTCAAATTTCTTTTTGTTGAACAAATGTATGAAGGGTCAAATATAATCTGGTAAGTCTTCTAGGTTTGTCTTATCTGGTTCTTTACCAATTTCTCCATTATCCTGTTCTTTGGTGTTCATATTTTCCATGGCTTTGGTTCTCCTAGTCTTGAATTGTATATCCTTATATTTCATTGTACAGCTTCCTAGACATCTCGTAAACTTGATAGTGCTGTTCTTCTAGTTAAATTCTGGGTTGTATTTGACTAGCCAGTCATGACCTAAGAACATGTCTGTCCTATTTAAGTCTGTTACCACTGATTCCAGTGTTTCTTTGTGTCTGTTGATTTCGATTTCCAAAGATACCACTTTGGTCACTTCTCCATTCTTCATTCCATCTGTATTAAAAACTTTAAATGAGAAGTTTATTAGTTTTGTTTGGATCCTTCTGTTTTTGACCAATTATTTATCGATTCCTATGTGTGTACACCTAGAATCTACCAATGTCTTGATCTTCAACTTTTTGCCATTTTTTGTTTTTACATCTGCTTGCACGTTTAGCTTCCATTTTCCCTTGCTGTTTTGATAATTTGGAATAATGTATTTATTCTGGAACTTTACATAGGAGATCTCTTATACTGTGCTTACTTGAGATCTTCACCAAAACCCTCCTCATTCTTCTCATTTTCATTGTCTAATCCTTTCTGGATCTTTCTTTTCTTCATCACCTGCTTCTCTTTGCAATCTCCAGCTTCTTTGTCACATTTAAAACATGTTCTGGTCTCTCATTCTTTCTTCTTTGCTTTGCATTCCTTGGCCATATATCTATACTTATTGCAGTTGAAGCACTTAGGCTTCCTGTCTTTGAAGTTGTCATTGGACTTTCTAATGTTCATAGGCTAACCTCACCCTCCATATATTGTTCTGGTACTTGTCTTGTAATTATGGTGTTCTTCTGTGGATTTGTATCCTTGTCCAACTAATGTTATTGCCACTTTCCACTCCTTGAGTGACTCTGGCATGACTATTGGCAGATATCCCAATATTATTTTGATGATGTCATGTTATACATTCTTCTTTAATAGAAATATGGTGTGTAGCTCATCTGTATCAGCCTTCATGGCTAGTACATCAAACTTGATTATGAAATCTGCCATATTCTTTTTCCCTTGCTTAAATGTTTCTATCTTCTATTTGGTATCTACTGCCTTTGTCTTGTCACTGAATGTGGTTTTGATTTCTTGGACAAACTCTTCCCAATCCTGGATTTCAGTTTCTTTATCTAGCTTATTGAGCTTTCTCTGTGTATAAATCCCTGCTACACCTCCTCTGAGGCAAGCTAAGATTACTGTAATTCCGTTATCAGTCTCTATGACCCTATTACTCTTGAAAAATAATCTCATCCCTCTCCACCAGTCTTCAAATTTTGTTCGGTCACCATTAAACCACCCTGGGTCTAGTATCATGTTCTTTGGCATTTCTGTCTGTCCGTTCTTATTAACTGTTACTGCTGGTGCTGGTGCTGTTGACATTTCTTCTGTAGTTGTTCATTCATACTTGCTTAAGGCTTCTTCCATGATTAGTAAAGATCCTAGTTGTTCTAACAATGCCTTGATATCGTTTGTTCTTCTGGAACTCATTTTGGTTCCTCTTTATAGTCTATACTACATATGTTTCATTTGTATACACCTCTCTTGCAAGGTGAGCTTGTCAACACTTTACCAAATATTATGACCTTAAGCTAGAGTTCAGGTTGTACTTAGGCAAAGACTTAAGAGAAGTTAAGGAGATTTGTTATAAGTGGTAAAGCATAAGTATACAGAATAGTATCTATGCTATATATACTAGTAAAAGTGAGGAAACAATGTGCAGTACATAAGGCATGTAACATAAGGAGACCTTAAGGATAAAGCAAGGTTATAGCACCTACTACATGAGACACTGACTGAGACTGCTATGGCATAGCTGATCATGTTGTCATACCCTTTGCCCTTCTCCATGATGCATCATTGAGGTATCAATCATAATACTTCTCTTGTATCTTTTATACCAAAAGAGAGTAGAAAGAAGAAGACAGTATGGAATAATTTATTACATGGTACTTGATTGCAGTCTGTGGCAGACTATCTACAACAAGTAGCCTAATTTTTTCCTTCAGATGACAGAAACCTCTCTTATAAGCAAAGAAAGACCTTATCAGAATTAATAGAGATCAAGGAGAAATCTAGATAAAGGTTACTTGCAACCAACCTACTAATTATGTGTCCAAGTCTACAAACAGACCTATCATACTGAGAATGCAGAGTCAAAAGAAACTATGAGAGATGAAAATGAAAAAACTATCTACAGAAACAGAAAAGCAAACAATTTAAGTACTCATAGAGGCTTAAAAGGATAAGAAGGTTGTTCTTGAGAAGAGAAGATAAAAATACTTAGATAATCTTTTAAGAAGTTAACAAAGTTCTTAATTGATAGAGATAGATTAATCAAGGAACTGTGAGTAAATTTTGAATAGTTTGCAAAGATGTGTTGATATATTTCTATCTAGCAATAGCCACATAAACATTGGATGCACTCTACAGGGAAAAAATACTATTTATACTTCCTAATAAGAGTATAATTAAGAATGGCTTTAGTCAACCTGGTATATAATATGACTAGCTAGCCAATGTTGGAAAGCCAACTACTATCTTTAGAGTAGCTGGGCTGAAGAGGCTTGTAATTCTTGCCTCTAAGAGAAAATAATGTTCAGTAGAATGACTAAAAAATATTCTCCAAGCATTTAGACATGAGAGAATACTCTTGGAGTGAAGAGTGTTAATAGAAGTTGCTAGATAAAGTACAAAAGCCACTCTAGTGTTAGTCATATCATCATGAACTAGTTGGTGAAAGGACTACTCAGTATTGCTTGGGCAGTCTTGGAATTCAATCTTAAAAAAAAGAATAATCTAAATATAAAGCAAACAGCTAAGGAATGGGCTTGTACAGAATGCACAAAAGGATCTACTATCTTTTTAGAAGAGCTTAGAAAGTCAGTAATAAGAGTGATGCATTCAATGTCCATACTAGTAGCCTTAACAATATCTAGTCTTATGGCAAACAGCTTAGCATTAGGAGTAGTTGTCCAACTAGCTAGGACTTTAAAAGACGATATTTGTTGTTCTAGTCTCTAATAATATATAGTAGAGACAGCCTATATGTTTCCAGGAAGTGTAGCACTTGTATTAGTGACAACAATGAGAGTAGAGGAAAAAGAAGAAGCCTCAAGATACAGGTGATCAAGAAACTCCAGATATGATTTATGACCACTGAAACTTGAGAAATTGCAATAGTGGAAGAAGATACAATCAGTAAAGTCATCAAGCAACCTATAATCTGGAATAGCCTTAGTATTTAAGAGATTGAAGGGTTTAGTAAGATTGAGAAGTAATACTTCAGTATCTAAAAGAAGGCTCTTTAAGTAAGCATACTGAACATCATTTAGAAGATCAAGTAATTGTGGATAAGGAAAAGTGCCCTATAAGTTTCTATTACTAAGTAAGAATACCAGTACATAATAAGAAAGAAGATTAGTAGTTCTAAGACAAGATCACTTAACTAGCTTTTTAAGATGAAGATAAATGGGAATGAGACCTACCAGAGTTTTAATTCCACTAGTAGATGAACTACAAGATATACCAAGGATCTAAAGAGTAGTTCTGTATTCCATAGCTACTAAAAGTAATATCTGTATCTTGGTAAAAGCTTCAGAAAAGAACTAGAGTCAAAAACTATAGATAGTAATTGGAATGATACATAAGCAATAAAAAAAGCTATTTCTGAAGTAGAAGAAGAGCTCTAGTAGAGTTTCCAAGCATGTCCATTGCTTTAACTGTAGAAAATGCTTTGATAGAGTAGTAACAAACATATTTCTTGAAGGATAGACACCAATCAAAATAAAATCCCAAGTATTTCTAGTATGTCTTAGGCTTAAAAGTAGAAGCACCAATTGCTAAGAGATTTAGCTTTGAATTAGAGTTGTTATATACTATAGAATATTTACAAACTTGATGGTTTCATTTTGCTTAGTCATAGAGCATAACAAGTCAGAGATTTATAAAGCTCTAGCAGTGTTGTATTATATTTTTACCTTGAGATTAGAGCTCAAGCTCTCAACTTAAGTACTTCTATTCTCTTATTTGTAGATGATTGTCTTCTTATCTCTCAAGAATGCAAATAAGAAACATAATATAAAGCCCTGAAAGAATAAAAGACAATGCAGAATTTTGCCTCACACTTATATCTAGATTATAAGTATTAGAGAGAAATAAGTTCTAGGATTATTAGGTTGATCTACCCACAAAATAGTCAAAAAAGAAGTCAACTATACAGTTTGCAAAGCCAATGTGTCAAAGAATTGAAGTAGGTACACTGTAATTTAAGAAAGGAAAACATGATACAACATCAAATGCTATTACATTAGTTTTAAGTCTCTTAGCCCAACTAGCTTAAACCAAGTATATTAAAAATATATCAGCATTCTCAGTGGACTATTAGGCTATACTTTCAAGCTGGTTGGGATGAAGAATGCTGTACTTGACAGTATCAAATTGTATTTATCTAGTAATTATTGCTTACCAAGTGTATTAAGGAGAATAATGAGCTTAAAGACCTTGAAATATTATAAATAGGTTTATCTGGCTTAGGTATAATAACAGAAACTGACTTCTTGAAATGTCTAGGCCATTGTTCTAGTGAAAGACATGTATTAGTCACAGAGAGAATACCTGCATTATAGGTATTATTAACAAGAATAAGATTAAAATACTATTAAGTAATATAATCAGGATCTAGAGTAGAAATATTAGAATAGGCCTTAAGTGCTTTCTGTATTTCTACTAGTGTGACATATGTTATATTTTGTAACATTGTAACAATTACATTCTACCATCTGAGTTAAGTTCAAAAAAGAAAATAAGAAAACTAAACTAAAGAGAAATTAAGAACAAAATTATAAAAGACAAGAAAAATAGAAAACATTCAAGTCTACATTTACACAAGAGAACTTGACAAAATTACAAGTACAAAGTATCTACCTTATATACACTAGGTTAACAGTCTGTTTTATACAAAATATAACCTATCCTAAATATCATAGTATGCTTGAACTCTGACATTTTATTTTGATTTTCTTTTTTTTTGATCTATTTTCTTTGATTTGATTTTTCTTTTCTTTTCTATTTCTTTTATTTCTTGGACAATAAAGAGGTATATAACTATGGTTACATGATGTAATGTCATAGGTCTGAAATATAGTAGAAAGAAATGAAATAATAATATCAAATACATGATTGTAGTATATTTGTCTTATAGTAATAGTATAGTAGACTCATTGGTAATACATATACTTTAGAATGAGGTTATTTATTACTAGTACAGACTATATATCTATTGTATAAATAATATAGGAATGTATTGAGGACTCTTTGTCAAGTTCTCTTATAATCCCCATAAGACTCTTGTCTGTAAGACTATTTAGTGATACTGTTAATTGTCTTAATTAGTGGTTGCTACAACACTAAAAACTATACATTATTCATAAGGTTAACATATAGTGAACATATTATATCATATTATTGTTCTAGAATCTTCTATGTCCTTCTGTGTGACATGTGTAACTGTCACAGACTGTCACATATGATATTATGCTATATTCTAATCTAAAGTCTAAAAGAAATAAAAATAAAAATAAAAATAAGAAGAAAAAATAAAATAAGCTAAGTCTATTATCTTTAAACTTTCTATTATCCTATTTATATGAAATTCTTGCTATATATTTCTCTATTAACTCTCCTCTCCTAAAGTCTCTTTCTTTTACTAACTCTAACTTCTCTTGTTTTCTAACTTCTATACTTAGCCTTTTTTTGAATTCTGCTGCTACTTTTTTTGCATTTTCTAAGTTTTCTTCTCTCTTCCATACATCATGCTCTACTGTAAATCCCTTCTATTATACTAGATATTTTGCAACTCCTCTTATTTTTCTTTTATTTAATATTCTTTACTTCTCATTCTTTGACTCCATCCATTTTTATTGGTTTTTGTTCTTTTACTTTTTCTCCCTCTGCTTATTCTCATTATTTAACTAATATTTACAACTAGGTGAATTTTCATTAAAGTTGGCAGCCATAATTTGACCACATTAGTAGATACTATCTTATCAATGATATATGAACCAATATATCAATCTACTAATTTTTTGCTAGTCTTTTCTTGAATACTAAAATATTTTATGCTCAGCATCATTTTATCTCTTTTTTTTGCTCTTCTATCTCTTTTCTTCTCTTATCTGCTTGTTACTTCATCTCTTTCTATGCTTTTCTTGATATTGCCCAGCTTATATTTTTTTAATCCTCTTTGCAAACTCTATCACTTTCTCCACTTTTTCTTTTCTTCTAATACCTACTCCTATTCTCAATTCTCTACCATAATTATGGCAACACCTTTATTACTGAATGTATTTTATTATTAACTGAAAATTCAGCCATTACTAGCCATTCTGGCAAATCTTTTTGTTTATGATCTACAAAGAACTGGAAATATTATTTTAACTCCCGATTCATTTGTTCTATCTGCCCATCTGTTTATAAGTGAAAGAATGTTGATAGCCTTGTCTTAATTTCCAACATTCTATTCAGCTTCTTGGTTAACTCCACTGTAAATTGTGGTCTTTTATCTAATATCACTCTCCCTAGCAACCTATGCAACTTTTATATATTATCTCTAAATAACTGTGATAATTCCTCTACTAATGTTCCTTTCATTATTTCTACAAAATATACTATCTTGGACAATCTATTACAAACTACCAAAATTACATCCTTCTCTGCTACTAACAACCTAGTGATAAAGCCTACTATTAAATGTGTCCACAGTCTTTCAGATATCTCATTTGCCATTATTTTCTCTCCTGGGGCTTTTTTTTAGTTCTTCATTCTTTAGCACATATTACATCTATTCACATACTTTGTTTCTTCTGGCCACCAATAATTTTTCATCATCAACTCTGTCATTTTCCATCTCTCTTCATGTCCAGCTACTGGCACATCATAATATAGCCAGATTATTCCCATCCTCAAGTTCTCTTTTTTCAATACCAATTCTCCTTCTACCTGCCATTCATCACCTCTTAATACTTTAATCTATGTCTTTATCTCTTCTACTACTCTAACTATCTTTTCATTCTTTCTTCTAGCTATTTTTATTTTTTCTATTATATTTACTTTGGATTCTTCTTTATTTTCTACTCCTACTTTCTAATTCAGTCTCCTACTCAAGCTATTTGCTGACTACTTCTACTAAGCTACAAATTTATTATTCTTTTATTAGTTTTTGATTTTCATTGTCATTTTCTACTTCTACTTTCTAATCCAGTCTTTTACTTAGTCCATCTGTCTTTTCTATCTTTGTTCCTGGTATATGTTTCAAGATGAAATCAAATCTCAACAAATATAATGCTCAACAAGATTGTCTTCTATTTAACTTTTATGCTTTCATGAAATATTCTAAATTTTTGTAGTCTGTCTAGACCTCAAACTTAAATTTTGCACCCTTTAACAAGTATCTCTAATTCTCTAATTCTCTAATCACCACTGACATCTTATTATCATGGATTTTTTAATTTCTTTCTATTTTATTGAGAGATTTTGATAAATATGTTACTGGTCTCTATTATATATCTTCACACTCCATAGATAAAACCCCTTCTATTGCATAGTCTAGCACATCCACTTCCATTCTCATTTTTTTGTCTAAGTCTGGTGCTGCTAACACTGGTTTTTTTATAAATCTCTTCTTTAGCTTCTTAAACATCTTATTCTGTTTTTCTGTTCAATCGCACTTTTAATTCTTCTTCACCAAGTCATATAACAGTTTGACTATAGACATGAAATCTTTAATGAACTGCCAATAATAGCTGGCTAGTTCTAAAAACTTTTGTATGTTTTTGACTTCTTTTGGAGTTAGTCAATTCAATACTCCTTTCTTACACTTTTTTAGTTTCACATACAAATTATTTTCTGCCAGCCTTTTTACTACCTCCTCTACTACTTTATTATGCCTTTTTTTCCTCCTTTGTTACTACTATAACATTATCAATGAAGCTTGCTATCTTCCTAGTATTGATCAAGTCCTGTAAAATCTCATTCATCATCATTTAAAATATTGCTGGAGAGTTAGTAAGTCCAAAGAACATTAATGTAGGTCCAAATGACCCTTTTAGAGTCATGAATACTACCTTTTACTCATCTTCCTTCTTTATTTGTACATTATTGTAACCCCAATGTAAGTCTTTTTTAGTAATGCTTTTCATACTTATTTGAACAGGTCTAGATATTTTGTCATCTTCACTTCTCCTATTCTCCAGTCAATCTCAGGATTGTGACAAGCTAGCTATAGCATTTTTGAAATCACACTCCACTTCTAACCACTGATCATATTAATCTCTATTCTTTCTCTATATCCCTGGTAGTAAATATTGTCTTTTACCATATACTCAAACCTTTGCTTTCTATTTATTATCACTTCTCTAAGCATATCCCTATTATTTAGGTTATAGTAGGATATATTTTCCATTACTCTACTGAGTATTACAAACTTATTATAATTAGAACCTAGTTAAGAACTACTAAGTTTTTCTTCTATTTTAAATCTCTATTATTGTCCTGATAACTAATCCTTCTTTCTTGTCCAACCATTCTCTAATTCTTACAATTTTTTGTAATATAACTGAATTCTCTACAATTATAGCAGTTCCTCTCTTAATTCATATCCATTGTATAAAGGTTATGCCTAGGCATGAATTCTACCTACTGTAGTTGTGGGTTTATAACAACTGTATTTGTTCTTTCAAATCTCTTTATAATATGAGCCCTACCAGTATATGTTGAATCTTTTATCTTCTATTACAACTTAAGACCAAGAGTTAAGTTAAAAGAGAAATTTTGTATTATTTTAACACAAGAGAACTCAGTAAAGTTTCTAGTACAAATATGTCTACTTTATATATCTTTGGTGCATAGTCTAAACATACTTATATCTAGCCTACTCTAAATATTATAAGTTATGTAGATAAAGTTATTATCTTATATAATATATAAAATCACTCTTTTGATATGTTACATGATGTTGTGACTGTGACTGCAACATATGTGACCAACCCATAACAGTTGTCACATCTTGTCATTTTACTGTAACTATTATGATAGTTATATATAATAGTTATATATGATATTATACTTGTTCCTTTTTTTACTAAGTCCAAAAATAAGAAAAGAAATAGAAATGGTAGAAATAGAAAATAGAAAATAAGAGAGGCTTAAATAATAAGAGAGAAATGAAAAAGAAACAAGTCTGCTATCTTTAACTCTGACACCTCTTTGGCTAAGCTTAAGACTATAGCAATTGTTGTCTAAATATCTCTCTAACATTTGTCAATGTGTTTGGCTTTAATGTCAAATTTCCCACCTTCTTCTCCTCAGCCTTTTTTCTTTTCTCCTACTTTTTCTCTAATGCCTATCCAAATTTGTTACTCTTTCATACCACTGCTTGATGTTTCTTGATAAGCATTCCACCTTCATTAGTTTTTATCTAATGACATCATTCATATCTCTCTTAAACTCCTCAATCAATGGTCTTTCTTTATACCTACTTTCTCTTGCTACTCTTCTGAATTTCTGCACAAACTTCTTTATTGTTCTTAATCTCTACTTTATCTTTTTAAATTTAACTATCTTTATCATTTTGTTATCACCACTACTGAACTTTTTCTTTATCTTAGTTAGAAAATATCCAACTGTTGAGAAATGTAAAAACTGCTGCCTCCAAATTCTCCAAAATATTTTATTTCCAAATATCTGCTAATTTTCCCTACACATATGATAAAACCCTAAGATATCTT
>Ga0157364_1008395_pt1 | contig 10700 bp, 10 predicted proteins | sample AttsexASBM2_FD_111476 | JGI IMG/M metagenome (GOLD analysis project Ga0157364, IMG submission 111476) | Fungus gardens microbial communities from leaf cutter ant in Ribeirão Preto, State of São Paulo, Brazil - Atta sexdens ASBM2 | ecosystem: Host-associated > Fungi > Mycelium > Unclassified ... | reverse complement strand
TATGATGCAGACACAAATCGACTAATGTTTCTATGGGGTTATGTTGACAGATGCCCAAGTTTATTGTATGACGTCTATGATCTATTTATTTCGATCACCACTTACCGCTAAAGCCATCTATAGTCAAACGGCGGAAGCAAAGTTGTACACCTAATATTTGCGTGGAGATCAATTTAATTCCACATCTGAATTCATTTACATTGTATGCCTAAACAAAATTTTCTATTTTTATTTTTAAAAGAGTTATAAAACTGATCGGGATATATGTTCGTTTTTTATAATAATATAAAATAATACCTTTTAAGCATTACAAATTGAAAGAATATTTTAATATTTCTTTACGAAATATATATATATGATAAGTAAATGTATAATGTTGACAATGCATATTAATTGTGATGCATCGTCAAATCATAAATTATTGCATGAAATGTTCTATTCTATACTATGTGTATTCCCAGGAAAAAATATTATATAAATGGACATATTTTATATAATTATATATAATTATAATATATATAATTATATATAAAATATGTCCATTTATATGTTGATTTTTTTATAATTACATATAATTTTATATAATTATATAACATATAAGTTTTAATAATTTATAGTAATAATATACCCCTCCCATTAATCCAAAATAATATAAATCATTAAAACGCAATAGTTTACGAGATATTTAATTACTTACGATTTTTCATGCGCGTTATATTATAGTCCTCCTTCATAAACTCGAGTAGCAAGAATAGTTCAGTAAAAGTAGAATTTTACCGGAAAAAAATTATAAACCAGTATTTCTTTTCACAAAAGTCCCGAAAGTTTATCAGAAAAGAAATGCGTATGTTTGAGACTCGAAACTTATGCAGAAAATATGCGAAAAAAATCAAACAGTTGCGAAAAAAAATAAAAAAACGTTTTTTGCTTATAAAACAAAAAATATTAATAATATGGAAAAAAATTCGGTATAAAAAATGTAAGTATTCGAAATACTTGCAAAATGAGATGTGAAACATTAAAATAGATCTATTAGTCATAGAAAAAAAATAAAAAACGTCGAAAAAAGTTTCTTTTTTACTTGCTTTCTGTTCATTGAGATTTAAACGCAAAACTTTGTTCTCGTAAATTCTCGTAAAATGTAGCCCTCGTGATGAACAAATCTAGCTCTGAATAAGTCTAAAATTAGTTTTTGCAAAAAGCCATTTGTTCACTAAAAACTTGTCTGCAGAAAACTTAATTTCTTCATATTTGAAATCGCATTGCAATTTAAGGGTGATTTTTCTTCTTCAAGAATTGCACTATCACGTACATTTAGTAACAAAACGATTTTTTGCAGTTAAACTATTATAAAATGACTTTGCAAAATGGGTATCTTTTTTTTGTATAAAAAAATGGAATAATTCTGTTAACATATGCATCATATTAAATAGCCGTGAGAAGCATACAACAGCTGACATTTTTCTATGAATTTAAAAAAAAATGTTACCTTCTGATTACTAGGAATCGAGATAACAATTTTTTTTTCAAAAAATCACTGTGGCTCTAATTTCTAAATCCAAAGATAGATGTACAGAGTGCGTCACCAAAATCCGGACAAATAGAACAATTTCTTTAAACAAAATGTCTTTAATGTCTTCTTAAAAAAAAAATTAAATATTATAAAAAATCCTTTTACATGACACTTGGGAGATCCCTATAAAGCACAATTATTCGATATATAGTATCCCCCATTAGCTTGAATGACGGCCTCTCAGTCTGAAGCGTTCGCACGCACGTTGTAATGTCGACGAATGCTGCCTCAATAACGGTCCTTAATGACGTCACATTGGGATGTCGGGACCTGTGTTTGTGACCCTTTCTATTACGCTCCATACATAGTAGTCCAAGGGATTTAAATCTGGGATGTTGGGAGGCCAGAATTCCTTGGACCAAAACATATCGACGTTGTCTGAGAGCCAATTTTGAATCAAGTGACTCGTATGAGTCGGTGTACCGTTCTACTGAAAAACATATGGCCTTCCGGAAGCCGCAGTTTCCATCCACGACTTCATTACATTCATCAACGCGCAACGATTGCCCTGAGTCAGCGCTTGAGTTCTTTCAACGACTGCGGGGCTTCTCGCGGTGCGTTTTTTCGAGTGACTCTTCCTCGCTGGCATACCGGAACCTTCGTTGGACTGTTCTAAAGCCGTATATTTTGCTGTTATAAACGGTTAATCTCGAGTATCCAAAGAATCGAATTATTTCCGTTGCTGAGCGCCTAATGTGAAGGCCTTTGATGATTGCGGCTCTTCAATTATATTCCGCACTTGATTTCAACATCGTGGCCATTTTGAGAATATGACTGTTTACTAAAAGCATCAAGCTTTCTCGGACGCCAACGACAATGTTTGGCGGAGGCACATATCATATAGCGAAAAATTTAAATTGAAATTTGTCCGGATTTTGATGACGCCTGTAAATCAGCCAATGTGAGCCAACACAGATTAGGCGTGTGTGAAGTCATATATTTTATTAACACAACAAAACAAAACAAATACACCAGATATAATATAATCTAACCTAATCAGAATTAGGTGCTAATTAGATGTTCCAAGAAACTAAATTAATTCGATTAAATTAATTCTAAATAAAAATAAAATTAAATAAAAATATGTATTATATACAGAATTATATACAGAAATTAGACGTCGAGCCACAAAAGAAGTTGCCTTAAAAAATTAAGTGCTCAGACAAATTTAGTGTTAAAAAAATTTAGTGTTTGTTTTTTAATATTATTTAAGGATATCTAGTCGCTGAATTAGGTTCTCGTTTCATTTGGCAGAAATTCGACCTCCAACATAGGTCGCGCGACCGACTCACAAGAGAGAAGTTGCTTAATTAATTAGGTGTTCCTTAAATAATTAGGTGTTCAGACAAATTTGATGTTAAAATGTTTGTTTTTTTTAATATTATTTAAGGATATCTAATCGCCGAATTAGGTGCTCGTTTGGCAGAAGTTCGACCTCAAATTCAATAGGCCGCACGATCGACTCTCAAGAAAGGTTATCCTAAAAAATTAGGTGCACAGGCAAATTTTTTATTAAAATATTCCTTTTTATCTTTTTGAAGGACAATGAGATGTCCCATATTTTTGTTCTTAATTTTTTCTATATTTCTGTTTTATTTTGCAGTTTATATGGGCATATGAATACCTTTTAGACTCTTAAGGGTCTAAGTTATGTAAGCTTCATGAAAAATTACATCAATTTATTTATTTTTTCGGTAATATATTGCAATATAATGCCCAATATCTTCCTCAGAACGTCTTGTTCGTTCTGTAGGTGATTTATAATTATTCCTACCAAACTATGCTCTTTTCTCAAAAAAGAAAAACATAATCTTTCGCGAGATATCTTCCAATTTAGCATTTTTTCGGTTCTTCGTTATTTGAATATATCTCAAATATAAGAAAATATCCTGAAAATAAAACAAAATAAAATTCATGAATTTAATTTTCATTTGTTATTAATAGAAATAACAAAATTGTTATTAATAAAATAGAATTAATACATACCATATTAAATCAATACCTATGTATAATTGAAGTAATTTCTAAACCATCGTAGTTTGTTTTACAGCAACGTTGTGGTTGTAAAGTAATATCTTTCCCTAAGTGTACAAAATCTTTCTGTGAATTAATGTATTAATTTCAATATTGATTATTGGTAGTACTTTCAATCTCTCCGCACAAAGAACATCTGGATATTTCTCGAAAGATTGGATATTCTGCAAATAATTTGTTAAATAAAAAACCAACTTGACAATCTATTAAAATACAATTGTTTGGTAAAGTATTGCCTGAAAAAAATGTTCATTAGAATTTCGGCACGTAATTTATAAAATAATTTACATACACCATAAGATACCATATCACAGATTAATTTAAAAAAAGATGTTATTACATTCATTATTAATGAATGTAATGTCATTATTCAATTCATTAATCAAATCTTTGACTTTATCTTTATCCAGATACGTAACAATAAAAAGTTGCAAAATATTATCGAAAGCACATGTATTTGTAAAAGAATATTTTGTTTTCTCAAATGTAATTGCTCCAATGCTTAAATTTTCATCATTTTTAATAATAGGTATTTTACGTATAATATTCTTAATAATATTGAAATCACTCTCTACTGAAACACTATCGACTGGAACTCTTCTACATCCAAATTTATCTCTGCATACGCACGACCACATAGGTATCAATTTTATATCTTTTAAAAGACGATCAGCAAATGTTGGCATATAATGTGCATTTCACGATCTTCTTTATTATCAATTATTTTTTGTTGTATTTCGTTATCAATATCTTCTGCCATCTCTACTCCACTTATTATTGTCGCTATTCTTCATCATCATCATAAATATTATCGGATTGTTTTAAACCATCATCGATAGGTATTTCTTCATTAGACGATGTTAGTAAATTCTTTACCTTTATCTTATAAATTTCGCATATTGTCTTTCCATCATTTGTCATGCCTTTTGTTTCACTTCTTGCTATAATTAATCTCTTTTAATATTTCTTTTGTTCTATTAATGCTAGAACTTCAAATTAATTGTCCTAATAATGATAAAGAAAATGTTTTTACGCGTAGTCGCACATCTTTCAAGAAATTTGCGTATAATTTAATAAAATGTGCCACATCTATACAGCATACAGGCAAAATATTTCCTTTACATGCATCGGAATATTCTTCAAGAGTTAAATATCCTGTGAAACTTCGTACAGCTACTATCAATAGTGCACGACTCACATAGACGAAGTGCACCAGATCGAATCCATTCCATCAACTAAAACTGGATTGCATTTGTATAATGACTTTCTGAAAGCATTTGACATACTGGAAAGAGACCGCTTGTCTTAGAGTTAGCAACACGATTATATAAAAATATTGATTTTGTCTTAGTTTTATCAGGTTTTTTAATTTTTTTTACAAGACTTCCCGTTGCATTTAATATATACAAGATGGTTCATTTAAAACATATGTTCGATATATATGTAATTGATGATTAGACCAATAATGTGCATAAAAAGGATTCATTCTAATACTATGAATTATGTCTTAATGATCCTAATTGCATTAAATATATAGCGCTTTCAATGGAGTCTTCCATTAAATTTTTCCATATAATTTTTCTGATTAATTTACATATTTTGCATTCTTAAAACATTAGTATTGTATAAATATGGCAATTCTTTGTTATCACCTTCCTGCATTAGTTTTTCTGACATTTTTATCTTCCACTCAGACGCACTTGTTTCTCGTAAATGTTCAACGACTGTTTCTCTTATAGGCTTTCTTAAGTACCGTTTTCCTCAACGTCCTTAATCTTCAGTATACGTGTATTTTAATTTGATAATAAATTCTTCAGAATTATTAATCACACATTTAATGGTGGATTCACATTTACAGGTACCGCATATATATCCGCATGCATGGATTCTGCATTATGAAATAATTTAAACAATTTATGACGTTTAAAATTAAATGCACAAGATATTTTAGTGGCTTGCTATATCTTTTCATTGAAAACATGTTATCATAATCAAAAACAGGTTGCAGCATATTTTCGATAAGATGTAAGTCAGTTTTTCTCGACTCTTCTATTTTTTATAAATAATCATTGATGTAATCTTCTTTAGATATACTTACAATAAAAGTTGATACGCCTTCTACATTACTTAAACGTATACTTGAGTCACTTAATGTTGTATCAATAAACATTGATATAGATTTTGACTTACCTGAGTCTTGCTGTTTATAAATACTTTCATAAATAATATCTGAATTTTCATAACCTCGTATGTCATTTTCATGATGTACAGAATTTTGGAAACGGTCGATCAATTTATCTCTTATTCTAGATTTATTGTACATATGTATTACATATGTATATAATGCAAATAAAATAATGTTACAATGTTATTTAATTTTGTCCAAATTCTAATCCATACAGGATCACTCTTGGAAATTATCCGACTACCTTCCTTGGTAATTTCATTCTCATAATTCAATAAAATTTCTATTATAGCACTTTTATGCTATAGCCTACTTGATCTTCCTACTCATCTTTAAATACTAAGCAATAGACTCGAAACACTATGTAAAACACTATGTAAAACAACACACTAGAAGAGTCAGAAAATATCGTATAATATACCGTAATAACAAAAAATAAATATAAACATTCACACTAACGTCTTCACAGTGACTCACGATCGAGAAGATCAGAACGTATTGCATAAATAAGATGCGCAGATATCAGCAATAATAATAGAGGTACAAGATGGACGATGCGTTTAAATCATAAAATCGCGACATAATAAAAGCTCTATATAAACTGACTAATCACAGTCGAATAAGAAAAGAATACCGACTGTGATTGATTAATTTTTTATGACTTAAAATTTAAAGCTTATATAGCAATAGCAGCGTAGATACATAGTGCAGATAAAAAGGTATTTGTGTATATCTGAGTGACTAAGTAGGTAAGCATGTTTAGTAGTACAAAATATATCTGATAGTACAGCTCACGAATGTGCAATACGAACGCAGTCCTATTTCGGTGATTTGATATCTTTAAATAATATTTAAAAAATTTGAGAGGCACATTATTTTCTAAACAAATTATTAAAATCATAGGTCATAGTAGTCATCTATGTTTTCGGGGTCGCTGATTACAATTCTGTCAGAATTACAAAATTCAGAATGGCGGATCCAACATGGCGACTATTTTAGACTAAATTAACAGTTTTTTTCAATTTGCACGAAACTGGATATACGAAGATTTTTGGGATCGCTGATTACAATTCCGACGTTGGAATTACAAAATCAAAAAAGGGGATCCAATGGCGATTATTTCGGTCTAAATTAGAAGTTTTTCATTAAAATTGCATAAAAATAAGTACACAGGCCTTTTTTGGAATCATATAAACCATAATGTAGTGAATATATGTGCCATAAAATACGCCATAAGCTCTCAGAATTATGCAAATACATAATACATAATAATATATACACAATAAACAATTATATATGTAATAAGTCATAAATAATAAATAATAAATAGATTTATAAAAAATCAATTTTCCAAAACTTAAAAAATTTTTTTTGAATAAATTAGCATGAAGAAAATTCTGAAAAAATGTATATATTATATGTATGTATATGTATGTATTATAGTTGCAGATATGGAGTATACGCATTAAAATTTTCAGAGCTCTAGCACATCACGCTATTAAAAATAGTCGAACTTATTCTGAAAAAAAAAGATTTTATATACTAATTGTTTATAACAAAATTGTAAATAAATAAATTAACGTAATTTTTCATGAAAGTTACATAATTTAGATTCCTAAGAGTCTAAAAAGTACTCTTATGCGCATACAAACTGCAAAATAAAACAGAAATATAGAAAAAATTAAAAACAAAAGGATGGGACATCTCACTGCCCCTCAAAAAGATAAAAAGAAATATTTTAATAAAACATTTGTCTGAGCATCTAATTTTTTAGGATAACCTTTCTTGAGAGTCGTGCGGCCTATTGAATTTGAGTTCGGATTTGTGTCAAACGGAACGAGCACCTAATTCGGCGACGAAATATCTTTAAATAATATTAAAAAACAAACATTTTAACATCAAATTTGTCTGACCTAATTTTTTAAGGCAACTTCTCTTGTGAGCCGACTGTTCGACTGACGCCTAATTTCTGTATATAATTCTGTATATAATACATATTTTCGAATTAATTTATTCATTTCTTGGAGCATCTAATCAGCATCTAATTCTGATGTATTTGTTTCGTTTGTTTACGCAATAATTATTTTTTTTTATTAGGGGAGAGGGAATTAACTTAATATTAAGCTAGTTCCCCCCGCAATATCTTTTTGCCAAACGGCAACCTAATTTCTAATTTTGAGCACCTAATTTCGGACTTCAGCACCTAATTTACACCTAATTAACACCTAATTAGCACCTAATATTGGTACGTGTAAAATTCATTTATCGCTGGTAGAAGGGCTAGCTTCAGGGCTAGCAGGGATCTAGATTTCATCATTACGAGGGCTACATTTTACGAGAATTTCAAAGACGATTTATGTTTAAATTTCAATGAACAGAGAGCGAGTGAAAAAAAGATCTTTTTAATTTTGTGTTTTTTTAATTTTTTTTCTACTTAATTTATAGATCGATTTGTTTCACATTTCATTTTGTAAGTATTTCGAATACCTATATTTTTCATACCGAACTTTTTTTCATACATTCATCAATATTTCTCGTTTTATAAGAGAAAAACGTGTTTTTTGCAACTGTTCATTTTTTTCGCATATTTTCTTCACAAGTCTCGAATCTCAAATATATGCACTTCTTTTCTTTCGAAATTTTCGTAAAAAGAAATGCTGATGTATATTTAATAATGTATTTACATTATACGTAATCGATGAAGAAAAGTCGCAAGGAAATTAAAAAAAAAAAAAAACATTTTTTTTGTAGGTAAAACTCTATTTTTTTTTGTAAAAGTATCTTTTTTTTAAATATTTTTCAAACTGCAGACTGTTGAATGTAATTTTAAGGATTATATATAACAATGTGATCTTTGTTAAGATACGGAACCGTAAATAAAAAAATTTTTTGAAAAATAGTCAAAAACATGTTACAGTACATGTTTCAAGCTTTAAAACGTTTTTTTGATATTTGTCTGCAACTTTTCAGAGATTTGATGATCTGATAAATGCGCAATTCAGAACGCTTTGAAAATATCCTCTATTGAATATTTTACATTATGTATTACTTGTGTAACATCGAAGCTATTAAATAATTCTTAAGAAATAGATGAATGTCTGCAATTATATATTCGACATTGCACTATAAACATGAACACATATTGTTATAAAATATATTTTAATATGGAAGTATGTTTCAGCAAAATAATACTTTACAATCTGATAAAATCGATATGTTCTCTTTTGGTTTATTAAATAATTATAATGTATCTGAAAATGATCGATGATATGTAATTCAAAACGAAATGAATTATATATTCGCAGCCATAATAAAATGTCATAATTAAATAGTGCTGTGGGAGTTCTAACTCGAGAATTCCAAAGGGAATGCGGGGCGCAGGGGGTTTTTCGGAAGTGGGGGTATAATGTCATACGGACAGTAAGACATCACAGATTTTGGGATTGCAGTCACAAGATAACAAAAAACATCACAAAAAAGAGAATATTGAGCAAAAAACAATACAAAAAATATATGGTTGTAAAACGAAAAGTGTTATAAAGGCTTTTCGCCAGTATGCTCCAACTTTTTCGGCCAAGATATGACGTAATTTTTCTAGAAACAACATTAATTAATTACTTTAACAATCATGTTTTTGCAATATGTTTCAAGGTTAGTAAAAGTGTAAATATAAGTGAAACTCGATAGAATTGTATTTTCATAAATTTTTATAAGAATAGAAGCACGTCTAAAATAAATACATAAAGATTGGTCGCGATAGAAATGATTGATATTTCGAGCGCCGAACATCTGGCTGCTATTAAAAATCAGTAATTGTCTTTTTATGTGTATATGAGACAAAAGGAATTAAAACACTTTAAATGAAAACTCTAGAATTTTTAATTTCTTAAGTTTAAATGAGGATATAATTTTGAAGCATTCCTAAAATTAGAAAAAACGATATCTACCTCCGGTTGAAGAGAAGGGTTATAGTATAAATTTGAGTCTCGAAGTGTACAGTCTAGAAGCTTTCTTAAAGTAGTATAGTATACTCGTACTGATGGAAAATCGCTTAGTTGCGCCGCTTCTGACGACGCGAATTTCATGCTCTATGGTTGATTATTTTCAAATGCTTACCGTTTGAAAACTATTGATGATAAAATTTTGCTATTAACATTTTCGATTTACTTTTTCATAAGGAATATGTACGTGCCGGTCCCTACACTAACCCTAGTATATATATATATATATATATACGAGTATCTATATATACACTGAATAAAGTTATTTTTTATTTAATCATAAGCTTCGTTTACGAATGTTAAGACATGGACAAAATAAAAGACTATATACGTCGAAAATCGATCGAGTGCAAGGGGTAGTGTCCCTTGTCACCATGTCCGCCATCGAAGGAGAAAGCGAGGGAATGTCTTGGAGAAAAAGCATTAAAATCGCCAATGTCATCATCAACGCCGGCAAAATATAAACGGTATGTATCTTCTTTATTTACAAATATGTTTATGGCGACTAATGTTAATGCATTTTATTCTCTGCTAAAAGCAAAGAGTAATCATTAAGCTTTTTGTACTTTTTTCCAGAAAGCTGCTCAAGTCACAAATGCCGCTGATGTTTGAGCGATACTTGCGTTATTGCTCAATGCAATTGCATTTTTTAAAAATATGTTTTAATACTACCTATAAATTAATATAATAATAAATAATAATAAATTTTGTATTTTTTAATCCCTATTTGTTTCTTTCATCCTTCCATGTACCTGATCCATTACAGCAATTCTATATTGTTCTTGATATTAGGTGTACAACTTTGCTTCCGCCGTTTTTTTCCGAAATTCGAGGCTTTATTGTAAAAAACTGGTTATACATTTATGATTCAAAGTATTGTCCATCGCTGGCCACTACTTTCTCCCAT
>Ga0157364_1008394_pt1 | contig 10701 bp, 4 predicted proteins | sample AttsexASBM2_FD_111476 | JGI IMG/M metagenome (GOLD analysis project Ga0157364, IMG submission 111476) | Fungus gardens microbial communities from leaf cutter ant in Ribeirão Preto, State of São Paulo, Brazil - Atta sexdens ASBM2 | ecosystem: Host-associated > Fungi > Mycelium > Unclassified ... | reverse complement strand
TCAGCATTTAATTAAAATCGAAGAATGCATTCTTACAAGTTTCCAAAATGCTAGAAGCATCATTACATCATTATCAAATCTACGATCAATTCTTAATTATAATATTATTATTTTAGCTTCAGTTTACGTTTTAAATCCGATAATAAGCGGCACGCAGTTTATATAACTGAAAGATGTATTAGAATCTACAAAAAATATTAGGCATTGTAAGAAGATCTAATCTTGATCGTATTGGTCTTTTCCTTATTTAAAAATCAAAGATTTTGCTTTGCGTTAAGGTAGAGGCAATGTCGTGCATCGGCTCGCATCTCTGTGAGTCATCGATATAATTGATTTATTCGAGATGAACGCGATTTATTTTCCGCGTCGGATATGCTAAGTCTGCGGAGTCATCGGTCGTGCGGCAATGGGTAGCGGCGACACGTCAGCATTTTGCTTGTAGCCGCATCCGCGGAGAGAAGTCGTCGGCCGCCCGCAGCGACGGTCGGCGCGTATTACCCATCCGTGGTAGCACTGCGATGTCGCCCCTTAACGATTCGCGTGTCGTTTAATTTAATTTGACGATCGCTCGTTAAAGTAAACGCGCGAACGAGAGACGAGGTATTAAATCTCGCACCTCCAGGCCGTTCGCGCGTGTTCACGCGCGTTCGTCCACCTTCGCTTTCTCACGTACGTCTGTCTTGGCATCTCGCACACTGACCATCCTCCATGCCGAGCGATGCCGACGGGAGAAATATTCTCTCCCGTTTCTTTGTTCAGCACTTTCCCGTCTTTCTTTTTCCTGCGTTAGCCATCCGCTCCATCGTTCTCGCAGTCGCTGGTAGCCATTACAATATCGTCCTTTTCACCTCTCCGTCGTTACCTCTCTGCCGACAACACACTTGCAGCTATGAAAATCACGACCGCGAGTGACTACCGTTTAGAGATCTGCTTCGGGGGACAGAAAATCTCCTATTGCACGCTACTAACTATGCATGGAAGCTCTGGTGCTCGGTTACACATGACAGGAATCTCTTTCCTTCTTTTTTTCTTAAGGTCAAGCACCTCGGAAGAAAAATAGACGCGGTCATGCCACCCGAGATTTTTGCCTGAATCACTTGAATACATTTCACTTAGGAAATTATGTTGTGAAAGCCCACCGGTCTACAGAATCGCTTTCGTCCGCCTCGTTAGCGATCTGATCTTTTGCCAATCGCTATTTTTGGAGTAATTTCGTTTACTGCGAAATTCTCCTCTCACGCTCAAACAAAGTTACATAATAACATTAGTATTTTACATTATTATATATTTAATTCTATAATAATTTGTCTCTACAAAATCTCACGGTCCGACGTTGACATTATTTCATTTTCTATATATGTAAAACTTCTGACTTACAAATAATTTATAAAAACAGTTAATGCGATATATTTCTTCTAGCTAGATTTCCAATTTATTTTTCTTAGACTTGCATCAGTCTCAAGTTCTTTATGTTTAGCCAGAAGGAATTTGATTTACAGAGTTGCCTGCAAGATATCATCGCAATATTTCATGGCATAATATAATTATAATTGTAAATACATTTTCTAAGTAATCTATTTTTCAAGCAACATCGTAAGGACCTTCCAATCATGAGTGTGATATTTAATTAAGCGTTATCATTGTCGACAATTTTATTTAGTCGTTATAAGTACTATCAGTAATTTGATTTATCCGGTATGCATCGTAATACTTAGGCGTATCATATCGCGAATGAGTCCGGTTGTACAACGAGACCAGGAAGAGGACTCATACGACGTACGTATGCCACCAACATAGTCTTTTTTCGATCGTTACAGCACCGATACTTTCTTTCATACTCAAGGTCGTACTGACGGAAATCATTATTTAGAAGCGCGCACGCGATGTAATAGCAGTGCTTGGAGCCACGAAGACATTTCCTCATTGCTGCCGCGTATACCGTTGTTCGATAAGCATAATGTGGAACGCGTGCGTAGATAATTGGAAAATCGACGCGCCGCGATCGAGACACTTGGCAAGTCTTTATACATATTACAGTGATCGATAACGGTAAAACGATGCGTTAGCTTTACGCCGATAACATTTTAATATCGCGAATTGAAGTGCCGCTAAAAATTCACACGTAGGAATTACGCGCGATTAATGAAAATTGAAGGGAGATTGAAGGTGTTGCCGGCGTACGAGTAATCGAGTGTAGAAATATTTAAATTGTGATAATGATGGAATAGTCATCTCATAAGTGCACGTTACGAGTTTATTCACTCGTAACTAATGACTTGATTTCATATTCCGTTATATCACGAACATATAATTACGAGAAATGAATAATTTTTGAACAGTTTGAGAAAAGCCGCGAGCTTAATATGTACACTGAATATTACGAAGATGAGTTTAATAAAATGATTAATTATCTGCGATTATGATCGATCGAAGCAATTTAAACGATTTGATTTCATCCTTATAATTACATGACGCAAAATAAATTTAATGCGAATAATAGGCGAAGAAACGCGGGGATAGATAGTGAAACTGGGGGAACGCGTCTGTACTTTTAGTGACTAAGTATACAAATATAAGTGGCGGGTCGCGCGAGTCGCTTGACGGAAGCGGTGGCACAATTTAACAATATAAATTTAGCTTTCAGCGCAATGCAACGATACGCACGATACGAGCTGCGGGTGTAGGAGTGCTGCGCGCGTACGGAGTGAGCGATTGCAGACGCTGGTGCGTCCGTCTCCGATGGCATAAACGCGCATCGGTCCCGCGCCGCTAACATAATAAATGCAGCATACATATCCATACCCATACCCATACCCGCCGTACATGGTGACACAGCATCCGGCACCATCCGGCACCATCCGGCACATCGCGATCGTGCACATCGCGAGTCGTACGTGCCGAAAGCTGAAAAATTTCGATCGCCACGCGACATTACCAACGAGTCCCTTACACTTGCCCTTAATTATCGTTGCACCGTGCCGAACGACACGGCGTGGCGGGCAGCTCTTTTCCTCCCCACCAGAGGATCTTCCAGTAACTCTCGCACACACATAGGTTATTTCCGGCAAAGGATGCGACCGACTCGAAATTAGAAACCCGCGTAAGTAGCGGGTTGAGCTAGGTCAGGGCCATCGTTTCGAAGAACCGACTACCGTCATTCGAACTCCACGACATACGAAGACATTTCTTAATGCGTCGCTGCATATATCATTCGAGAGTGCATAACAAATCTCTTATGTAGTAATACCTTCTAAGGATAAGTTTAGCCAGCGTAAAAGTTTTACGACTGCCATTTATGGTGATTTACAGAGATTATTCCGTGTCATGCTGCATTTAACGCCAAGCAATTTCTCCTCCAGTAGTATCTTACCTCGGCATCAAAGTTCCATCGAGAAGCGATTTTATTAAAGATAAAGTTATCAGTAACGCATAATCGCAACTGCATTTGACGAGATAATTGAATGTGTTACTACTTGTTAAATGCACGAATGATTTTATGATGTTGTTCGTCATTCATTCGTCCGTTATTGTCACGGTTTAACGAATTCTCATGATAGAACGATGAGATACATGCGGTCATCAGAAAGGAAAGTAACGAATTCTAAGCCGCGAGCAGAGCGTTTCGACCGACCGCTTCTGTACCTATATATACACGCACATATTTCAGACAATAATAATTTAAACATGTGTGGGCCATACGTGCCTGTGAAGAAAACTCAAGGATAGATAGACATAACGGGCATTTGAGCCGTTGTTCGATTATACCTTCGAGCTTAACGTTGCACCCTAAGAACGATGTTATGCGTTCAGCGATGATGGTTGACAACACGTATTTCCGGTATCTCTCGTCTGTTTTTTGTTCGGGATATTATTATAAGTCAGTAAATATAATGAATTGTATATATAAACATAGAAATATACATACATTTTGTAAAGGTTTGTTACATACTGTAAAAAAAGTATGCAGAGTATTGCATAAATATGTATAAAAATTATAGTGAAAATATTTAAAATTGTGTAATTTTATATGCAAAAAATTAGTATTTTTCTCTAATTGTATAAATATATATATATATCTTATATATTAGACCGAAAATTATAATAACAAAATAGAATATTTTATAATTCCTATGTAAATTTTTGTTATGTAACATAATATATCATTATAAACATTATATTTAAATTTTTAGGTTCGTATATATAAAAATATACAGCTTAAGAAAAATTGTATCTAATTTGTTGGTGAATTAATATATATTTCTACATATTTAATTCTGTTGTACTCGTAAATTTACTTTTGCAAATCATTTAATTATGATAAAGAAGAATAATTTTATGTGTAAGTTATGATTTTATGTTACGTGTGTGTAAATATACCTTTAATATGGATTCCAAAATAATTTACTATAATTATTGTAATTTAACGTATAATTTTTTATAACATGTACATTTAACAGCAAAATAATAAAACAGATAAATAGATGCAAAAATTTAAGGATCGCCTTATATTTATATTAAATGTTATGAATTATTAAACATTTCATAAAGATATAATTAAATATTAAACAGTAAAATTAAATAATGAAAAGAGAGACCAGAATAGATAAGTAATACGATTAAAATATACATTAAAATTTCATTCATTTATCCCTTAAAAAAATTATCGAGCAGCGTATTCACCAGTCATGCTGTATAGACTTTAATTAAGATTACAATTAGCTCTCAATAATTTGTGTGTAATCACAGTTTCGAATCTCCGAGCAGATTCAACGGCTCTTGATACGAGGAAGGCAGACAGGAGAATGGAGAACAATTCCTTAATGGTTTGCTTTAAAGAGTAATGACTACCAAGCGAGACACGTAATTTCTGGATGCTTTTATTGCAAGCTAATATAGGATCCTTATACTTGTTATTCTGATGCGCCGAATGTTTTTCATTGTCTCTTGATGTATTATCAGTGACGAGATACATACTTATAACTCATGTCACATTGTTATCGAATCGCATAAATCGTCCGTAATAGTCTCGTTATTTCTGCATGGAAATACATAAGCTGACGGATGTTATTTATTAGCAAAATTATTAAAACGATTAGGCTACTAGACGCGTTAAACATAAAACCAACATATGTAAATCATTTCTTATCGAAACAAATCTTATCGAAACAAATTCACCTAAATCCGAATTATAATGGCATATAAGTTATGCGCTTCCTTCAATAATGAATTTCCTTGCATTCGTTTACGCAGCGGTTAGCGCAAAAGTGTTACTTTATCCTTGTTGTTCACCGAATATTAAATAAGGATTAAATGATACTCTCTGTGCTAACCGAATGCTCCCATAATGACATAATTTTGTGATTAGCTTCTCTCTCTCTCTCTCTCTCTCTCTTTTTCTTTCTTTCTCTCACTATTATTTTGTATCACTATTATTTTGTATAAATTATAAACATCACCTAACTTTACTTTTAAGTATTTTAACTATTAAGTACCAAAGTAAAAAATAGTGACACTTTTATCGAAGTTGATCCTTGGGTAAATTAAAAAAAATGGAATAAAAACTGGAATTTTATAAATCGATGTTTTATTAATTAAACCATTATATATCAGTCTTTATGAAAATACTTTACAAAAATACATATAGCATTGTTTTTTTTTTGTATGGTCCTACAGACCAATCTCAGTACTTGGTTAAGTAAAAGATATGAATTACTCTTAATACTTTTTCTTAAATATAATTTTATCTGTTTATCCACAAACACAAATGCAATTAAATGCACTTTTCCGGACAATTTGCGTACTTGTCCACAATGATACAACGACATTCCGGCAAATAATTTGGGAAACTTCACGACAGCCGGCTCAACGACCACATCACGTTCTTTCCGCGACTCTTAACAGAAAAATCTCTCGCTGAGACATCGGTAAGAGCAAGAAACACTCGAGAGCGAAGGGGGTTGGGCGGATTAGATACGGCGGAACGATGGAAGCAGCGCGCGAGGAACGAGAACGGGGAGGCGAATAAATACTCGTAGATGTAATCGCCGAAGGAAACAAGCGGTGGGATTGTTCGGCGGGAATAATTGAAAGCGCCGCTTCTTGAGCCTCTCATTCCCATTCCCGTCGTCGCTACCGCGCGGCTCTTACCCGCTCCTGACGCGGCGCTGGTAGGCGTCCTTCTGCGCTCTCCATTGCAACGTTACTCGCGCGGCATGCAGCCGACCGATCTACGGCTGATCGCATCGCTCGCTGTTGATCGGCGGTTTCTACTAACGTATGCGCAATACCCTGCAGCCAACCGCCTGTCCTCATTAACGCCTGAAAAGAAGCGGCGGGCTTAACGGAGGGATGCAGGCTGTAATCGGTGTATCGATGAGACTAATAGCGGCAGTGTAGTGGTATGGCAATTTCTGTCTCTGTGACCGTAAATGTAGACTTTATGTTTCTTTCTCGTGTTTCTATATGTTAAGCGATGTCATCGTTTGATAATTTTTTGCTTGTTTTAGATGCTTGTGTTAAATTATTTTATTTAAAATAGATGAATATACGTTACATATTTTTTTCTAATTTTTTTCTAACAATATATAATGTAAATGTTATATTTGATATATAAGAATACAAAAATATTATAAAATCAGTAAATTTTTCATTTAATCACGTTATGCTTTTTCAAGTAGCTTGGTGATATAAGTATTATATAATTAATTATTAGAGATTGCATATTTTGTGTTTTTCGCGTTTCCTATGTATGTTGAGCAATAATCTCATCACTTGATAATTCTTTGCTTGAGTTTCTGTAAATTTTTATTAAATTATTATATTTAAGGTAGATAAACCTATGTATATATATATATATATATATTTTTAATATCTTTTTTTCATAAATGTAAAAACTCTACTTGATATAGATGTTACATTTGATATTATATATAAAATAAAAAATATAATAAAATTAGGAAATTTTTTTATATTGATGACATATGTTATATTTTTTCGTAGCTTAATAACATAAGTAGGTATAATTCATTATTCGAGACATGAAATTTTTATTAATTATGAGATTTTATAAAGGAAAGACTGAATGCTCTTTATGTACAACGGATATGTTTCCTTACAAGAATTTCTAGAAATTCCAGACATTGAAAATCCCACGTTCACGATACATATGACTGTTGGATATTTCAGAGGATCCTGAAGTTTTGATGAAATCATCAAAACTTTCAGTTTCGTAACAGATTACAAGCGGATAATCCGTGGCACATTCACGAGCGCGATGAGCACGGATGCAATAAGGACCAAACCATATCCTGCGAAATACGGACACAATCGATATGCGCTTTTCGATGGTCGATTTAAATCAGTAATTAAATCTACTCGCATCAATCTACTTGATTTAAAAAACATCTATCTCGATGTCAAAGATCATATATAAATATTCTTATAAATAATATATTGTAATTAATCACAACAATAAGCAACACGTATTCGCGTTATACACTCAAACGCAGATACGACTCTTACGCATTCGACTTAAGAAGATCGACGCTAAAATGTTTCAAAATAGAAAAGCAGCTTCTCGCGGAGAATCCCATAATCGTACATCATCCTTTTATCCGTTCGAGCTATCCCTACAAAGTAGACGATCCGCCGCGTAGCGCCTAGACTGCTCGAGTTTTGGGGTAGGCTTCAATAATACAGCCGGTGGGAAATTGTGATCGAAGGATACTATTGGAAAGCGATACCTTAGCCAGGCGTGTGAATAAGTGATGGAACAATATTTTTAAAACGCCTATAATTCGTGGGCCATGCCTCGCCTCCGCCCTATGGCGAACCTGTATTTATCGGCCCGTGGAGTATAGAGACGCGGCCAAGAAAGAAGGACGATCATTTATGTCGGCGGAGTGGGGTCGCCATCAGGAGTCTCCGTCGCTTTTTACTCTACAATCGGCGTGCGAGTCGAACTGCTGGATTATTGCGGCCATTTATCGGCGTCACCTAATGTTTTAGTAACGATGTCCAGCGCACGTGCGCCTATCCCTGTTGGAGTCGTTCTTCTGGTTTACGGTATAAAATTTCGTGGGTAAAATCCTCCGGAGAGCAACCACCAGGGTCACGTGCATCGGTGAATATGTCGGATGGTTTAAAAATAAATTCGTTTCTCGATGCAATGTGACAGAAGAAAATTCGCTTCGAGATGCACAATATTGGTACAATGGATAGGTGATCTCGAAGACTGGAAGATAATTGGTGCTTACACGCGTGATTTATGAGACTAATAAAAAATAAAGAAATAATTAAATTAAATAAATAAGAAAAGAGCCAATACAGTCAAGGCCAGATCATGGTGTTTAATAATGATTAAATTCATTGAAAAAAATTCCTGTTAAAATACTTTCTAGTTCTTACTCAGTTTCATATATTCTTATACAAATTCATATACACCGCCGTGCAGTATTCCCGCAATGTATAAGCCTTTTTACGCGAATACCACGGCTGCGTGAATAACACTATCTAAAATACATATACTAATCTTTATATCGGAGAAACCACCGCGTGCAAGCCGAATAATTCCGTACGAGAAAGCAAGCAATATTCAATCGGAGAATATGCATCGGCCATACGTATGCAAATGGCCGAACACGCGGCACCGATTTGATGAAAGTGTCCGATTCACAATCCACCGTTCGCTGATAAAATAGAAGAATTTATCCACCCGCACGGTGGATACAACCACCACAAATCGCTTCGCTCGTTTCTACTCGGAGTGTGTGGATACTCGAAATTCTTGGAATTTCTCGAGATAAAGTCTATTATTAGTTGCGAATCCGACTTGGATCCGCACGTTTAAAAGGTGATTTCTTCTCACGAGTCGCAATGACGACTTCAAGGGCTGCAATTCTGCCGATCATCCGCGGGAGTGTATGTATCGGGCATGTAGCTGTCTTTCGCGCTCGCGATCGTCACGATACGGTACATCTCGTTAAAACTCCACCGTCTGGTCGTTTTACGATTTCGATCGACTATAAAGCTTATCTGGCTTTCTATTCGATTGGTATGTATAAAGGCGGATGGACCGACTACTTTCTCGCGCCCGCATTGGATTGTCGTGAAAGCAGGACGCACTTCTTGTATACGCGCGCTCGCACATACTCGCGACGAGTCATCGTCTTTATTATACATATGTACTTCCCGTTGTGTCTTCTTGGACACGAATACGGCGGTATGTTGACTGGTGCTTGCCGCTTTCACAGTTTTTCTCCAAAATTTCAGAAAAAAGATCATTCTATATATCTCATTGCACTGTATTTTATTAGTACATTTTAGAGACTCTCTAACAAAGTTTGGCCAAGAGTGATCTTGTCAAAATTCTATGAGAGAGAAAGGTATATGTATACTACTTCCTTGTTTCGCTCTATTACGGTTTCACTCTATAACTTTAATTAAGATTATAAAATAAGACAGACTCTATAAATTAGAGAGATAATGTATATACATATATATGCATATATATATATACACTATACAAGATATATTCCGAGTCGAAATTTTAGTCTTACTTTGAATCTCTTTCAACTTCAATTAAATCTTTGATATTTGAACAATAAGATCTCTTTTAATGTTACTTTTAATCTACAGTCTCTATTTAGAAAACTTCTTTTGAACATAAAAATAGGAAATTTTTCAATAACTGTCATTACAGGTTCAACGTAAGATTCATTAGATTAGAACCTATTATAAATCTCTACAGTCTACATACGTTCAAATCTTTAGAGTCTATATACGTCCTATAAAACTTAGATTCAAAGTGGGAGCAAAATTTCAACTTGAGATAATATTCCTTGTTATATGAAAAAGGGTAAATAATATTCTAAAAGTATAAGGTACTTTTCTCTCTCTCTCTCTCTTTCTCTCTCTCTCTCTCTCTCCTATGATTTTAACAAAATCACTCATAACCAGATTCTGTTAAGATCTCTAATACACATTAATCTAGATATGCAAATTTAAATTTCTCCTAAAAATGGGAAGTCTAGAAAATACCATAGAATTGAAACGCACAAGAATTATCGACAAATCATGGTTTCAAACCGTGTCATTTTGCCATTCATGCGTAACCTCTAAGTAACTGTCATGTCACTATTGCATATATTGTATTTCTACAAATAATCGTGAACCCCCTCGATTATTTGTATACGTGCATATAATTTTTTAATATTACGAAGAGTTCTTGGCGTTAATTGGCACTTTGCGCACTGGTACCATTGCGTTAAGGTGATATGTGCGCCGGCCGTAGCGGAACTCGTTCGTGCACCTGTGCGCAACAAGGACCCATGCGTATCTGGAATCCTGTTTGGGCGTAACGCATTAACGTAAGGTCACCCACGACTATATCACTGTCTCGGAGTACGTCCGTTATATTGATTGCGAGAACACAAGATACCTGGCTTGAAACCACGCGCGCGCACAGGATGGCTCGCGGCGGGGAGGTAGCAGGCGCTGATTTCGCTGTAGCGTGCAAGCGGAAGCCTTCATCATGATTATCATCATATCTCCGCTAGACATCAAAGACTTATCTTTCCGCCAGTCTCAGTTTTTCTCTCTCTCTCTCTCTCTCTCTCTCTCTCTCTCACACTCTTTTCCTCCCCCTCTCTGCCATAGTCCCAGTCTCTCATCCTCTGCCCCTCTTCCGTGGTCTTTATGCCC
>Ga0157364_1008393_pt1 | contig 10701 bp, 2 predicted proteins | sample AttsexASBM2_FD_111476 | JGI IMG/M metagenome (GOLD analysis project Ga0157364, IMG submission 111476) | Fungus gardens microbial communities from leaf cutter ant in Ribeirão Preto, State of São Paulo, Brazil - Atta sexdens ASBM2 | ecosystem: Host-associated > Fungi > Mycelium > Unclassified ... | reverse complement strand
TTAATATCAAGTAATATCTTTGCGGTAACTATTATAATTGGATTAGTATCTTGGATGTTTCTTGTCGAAGAACACGTACGCCGGACCATAGGTAATCCAATAAGCATCTAATAGCATCGATCTCTTAGACATTTAGTCCATTAGATTCCATGTTAGTTTATTGGTTCACGTTTTACGGGGTTACCCAAGAGTATTCTCGTATTCTGATTCCCCTCTGTATTAGTCTTTCTTCCTTTAATTTTATTTTATATTAATCAATGTTTATCAACATTTTTTATGCGATACATATTCTGTTGTATGTAATTTACAAATAACAACTATATTGTTTTATAAAAATACGCGCAAAATTTTTCGATCAATTTTACTTTAATACCTTTAATCTTTTTTGATAAATTAAATTACATAATGTTTCTTTCTATATATTTTTGTCTATGTTTGCAATATTTATTAAATTTGTTTTGATTAATCGATATAGAACGATACGAAGCAAAAAAAAAAGTTTTTTAGGACTGTCAAATCGTAAAAGAAAACATCTTGAAATCTGAACAATTTATGATGCGGTTATTTTCAGAAGTGTTATAAACAATTCTTATAATGTATCAGTTAATCTTTGCATTCTATTGTAGAATATCACATTAACTCCTTAATCTCCTAAATTAATCTTTATTTACATCACTGAGGGAATCTTGTGAGTGAAATAAGCGCGTGAATAGTGCTAATATACAAATTACATACAATAAACTAAAACTCCCTTCGCTTCTATGACACTCATGTACATTCAATCAATGCCTGTATTTTGGTTACTGTGAAATATAGCCAATCTCGAGAATGCTCATCCCTGACTTTAGAACCCCTCCTTCTCTTTCACTCACCCCTTCATCGCAGACTGAAGCACTATATATACTGTAATATTCCATCGGATATGCAAATCAATCCTATGGTTTCCAATTTGATTTATCTACTGAACGCAATTCGTTTAAGTGTATTCCGATTCCATTTCGATTGAGCGACCGCATTCAAAGCTTTGTTTAAAGCACATCGAATAATATATTGTATTTCTAATCCTTCTCTCCAGCGTTTACGTAAGTTGTACTGGACGAAAATTTCTGCGCGACATAGCCAATCTTATAATGTCTGATGATTAATTCTCTGGGTCCAATTTCTTTAAGTGTGCTATAAATTGGCCGAGAATTAGATAGTTACTTTGATTAAGAAAAGGCGCGTTTTAAAATTTATATACGCGCGCGCGCACTTGTGTGTATACACTGAGCATTTTCTAGATGCTTCGGTAAAACACGTTTACTCACTCCATGCGCGAATTTAAATATAAGTAAAAGGCTTTACTGGCACAATCCAGGAGTATCGTCTTTCTTTCTGGAAGTTGATTTGCCTTGCATGAAGCTTAGAAGGGGCTGCTTCTGCCGGGAATTCGTTTCACGACGTACGGTTGGTTTCTTGTCTCTTCTTTCTTTTTCTTGGCAATAGAGGCAATGAGGAAGAAGAAAGAGAAAGAGAAAGGGAAACTTCGATCTCGAATTCAACCTAGACATCGCGACACCAACGTAGCTCTTTAACTGATTTTTTGTCTCGCTTGCTCTTCATCGTGCAGTTTTTTTTTTAAAGAAAGTCCTTTGCTTTTTTCATTTATCGTATTAGCACCATATTTGTTATGGAAAATTAATGTAATTATTTTCTGCAATTATGTACTTATTTAATATTAAATATGTATCATTAATGCTATACGATTAATATTATATTCACACCGTATTCTTGATCTTTTATTAAGTGATTTCAATGTACTAAATATTTAAATACTTTGTTTCACTCTCTTAGTCGAAAATTGTGGGATACATTCATGAAAAGCAACTGTTATAAAATTCCAATGAGGCCTAATTGCGAACTAATCCTATTTGATCCCCGTAATGGCATTCCATTTTCAAGTTTGACTTCTTCCCTTTTCTGAAGGAAAAATTTTAATTTTATATAATAAATAATAATATTTTTTACTGACAAAAAAGTTTTAAAGAATTATATTTAATTGTTATTATTATTAATATTATTATGTATATAATAATAAATTTTTAACAATCTATTAAATTAATAATAAATTATAGAAAAAATGAAATAATATAATTAGGTCCTAAAAACATTTTCAGTTTTGTTTTTAATTTTATTTATATAACTCTAGTTTCTCTCTCGTAATTGAAGTAACACCAAATATAGGAAATATCAGCGTTTGGTATTAACATAATCCGATGATAGAATGACGTTATATATCTATCGAATATCTATCGAGATGCTCATCCAAAATCCCGCAAATCCTTGCGGGTGCGGCGTTATCCTGGGCGAACAATTTCTCGCGGATTTCTCATTTAATATCAGCAATTTAACTACTTCAACATCGCGCCGCAAAAGCCATAAATATCAGCTACCGTGGTCCGGAGAACGATCGTTGTCGCGATAGGGATGCACTAGATCGTGGTTGCACGACTCAGCAATGGAAGCGCACTCTGAAAGGGAGGTAGTCGAAGTTAGAGCGCGACAAAGAGACAGAGAAAGAAGAAGGGCCATAGGGGGAGCATCGGTGCGGGAGGGAACAGTTGTAGAAGGGGTTTGCAACAGGGGATGGGTGAAAGCGGAGGCAACGAGAGAGAAAAAGAGATCGAATGAAACGCTAGACGCTCGGGCTACAAGTACACTCTGTGCTCGCACACTAGAAGCTATACTTATATCTATAGGCAGTGGTGCATGGTGTGCCATGATGGCAGTAACTCCAGAATCCCAGGGCTTAAACTCGCCTAGCACCGAGGATCAGTGGGGAAACTTCCGTGCGCCGTGGCTTAAAGGCTTCGTGGTTGCTGCTCCCTTGCTTTCCGGATAGCAGCAGCAACTTTTCGCCATGTTAATGGGCGCAATATGATCATACGTGGTGCGTCCGTGTATTTATATGCTGCGTTCTTACTGTACTGTTTTCACAGCTCTTGAACACGTGTATTTCTTTATGGTTAAGAAACAAAGGCGGAGCAAAGTAAAAGGCAGACAGCTGAAGAACTCATCAACATAGTAACAGTTAAATTATGACAAATTTAATTTATATAATATATATTTTATTAACATGAAGGGACAAGCTCACACTTGCACATTAAAATGACAGTAATCTGTATCATACTATATATGTATATATGTCAACGACAATGACGCGGTGTATGAGATAATATACGGTGTATGACATACACCAAGGCTACTTAATTAAGCGATTCTATCAGAGGCAGAGTATACACGCGTATTTGCATAATACGGTTGTTCTTTTAGATAACGTTACTCAATTATTATCGGAATTTTGAACGTACGTACGTATAATAATGATTTCTACTTTGCATTTTCTCCTCGTATCCTCTCCTCGTATCACCACGATTAGCAATGCGTAAAGTCGAGAGAGAAGTATACCGTTGTTAATAAAGACATTAATATTGACTGGCAAGTGTATCTAGATATGCCGTGAGGGTAAAGGCAATCCAAGTCGGGAATAACGCTTGGGAATAGAATGCTCGGTCACGACAGGAATAACGTTTAAGAATAAAAGATGAGAGCAAAAAAGGAAAGTACTTATTGCTTATTCATAGGAAGTCAGAAGAATGTTGTTTATATCAAAATAAACCGAGACACTGTCATGTCTCCAGATATACCTTTGTGTGTCAAAAATACTTAAACAGAAAATTAGATATATGTAATAATTGTGTATATAATGCTAATTGAAAGCTGATACAATTCTAGAAGATATATTTTATTTTTATAATTTCACTAAGTCTTTTAATATAATTATATAAACACCAATTATATTTGTCCCATAATTAATTTTTAATTTCAATCATATACAACTCGTGAAGTAAGCTATGTTTTTTTTATTTTAAAATAGAAATCAGCGGCCATAATTTCCTCGCATTCAAAGTTTCGATCTTTTTCCGATCAGACCGCCCCTTTGAGAGGGTATCATAAGATTTATTCGCCGTCTGGTCACCATAGCGGACGACGAATATCACCAAAATGGGCAGCATATGGTGTACGATGACGCCATTCTACTCGAACATCCGTAGGGATTTTCGAATTTTGTTCATAATGATTATCTCATAAAATCCATATCTCAGCTGTGAGAAAGGACGAAAGCTTTAATCAAAAATCACAGATGCGACATATTGGATTACGAAAGATTTAGAATTTTTTTATATTAAATTTTTTTATAAATGTTTTTAAAAGAAATATTAGCAATAAGTATAATAACGAGATTTAATTTCGTTAGATTTATTCTTATCGATCCATTTTCGTATTATAATGTTCAACGAGATTTAAGTTGATTAAATTTGAAATGCGAATAAAGGAATTTTGAAAATAAAATAGCTGATATACTTTCTTATTCTACAGTGTTCAGTGTATAGAAACATGGGATGGTCTCGTGTGCATGTGCGTAAATCGGCGCGAGACACTATCCGCGTCTCTGGATATGTGGCAGATGGAGGCATCGACATTCCAGAAACGTAGCTTATGGGGAGTTTTGGCCCTCCCCAATCGTTATGGTTGCATCCTTAGAGACACACGTGGTACCACGTATCATATTACAGTTGTTCCACGTGTCAGTAGCGTTCACATTCGTAACAATTTCCTTGATCAGTCCATCCTCCATCGAGTTACAATCACCAATTTATTCGGAAAACTCATAAAGTCGATTGTGACAGATTTGTGCATCTGCATTGTAAGGAATATCCTTTATATATAGCTTATATAACATTTTCTTTATAACTCATATTTTTATATATTTTTCAAATATTATTTGTAATGCGAAATTAATTCTTTTGCCTATAGCAGTCTGAGTTGGATCTTAGATGCTTAAATAATTTCCATGTGAATTTATATACCAAATATATAATCATTGCGCCCTGAATTGGTTTTTCAGATTTATAAACGCAATTAAATTACTGTAGTAATATCACAAATCAAATTGACAAGCAATTTAATAATTTGCTCATTCAGGCATCCTATTAGAAAGATGTTAATGTGCTATAAATAAAAAAAAACTGTAAATAAATTTATTGCAAAAAATATTACTTCGGCCGAGAGTCGAACCTGAATCTCTATATAGTTTATTACATGAACAAAAAAAATATATACAATATATATACACATCTTTTGTTTATATAATAAATTTCTATTAACATAAACATCCAGTGGTCCTTAAAGGCTTTATATTTTATTGTTTTATACATATATATTTGTTTATATATATTCTTAAATACATAAGAAATTTGTAATATGTTTCTTTTATATGCTATAATATTTTCAATATCAAACAAGAATCCTGCAGTGTGTTAATAACCCGTAGTGATGCATGATTGTATAAGAAACATTACGCAGACGTAACTTCGGGAAAATTTATTTGACATCCATGTTATAACTTTGCTCGACAGCCATTGATTATGAGTTAGGCACACCGTGCCTTATCTTTCCCTTACACGCCTGGGGATCAGAATCCCCCGTCTGGAAATATTTCGTACATCCCTAAAATTAATATCTGTTGGTTCAATATCATCTGTCGACCACTTGTATCCATGGTAGCTTCGTTTGCGACTTAATAGCGGTGAAATGTAAGAAATTACATAATATCGTTGACAACTTCATTCAGACATATTTCTAGGATACATTAAAAAACTATTACATAAACATTATAGATTGTTGCTAAAAGCTGAAATTTACTTCGCATAGATTATATCAATTTATTTATATTATTACTATTTATTTTTATTATTACTTTCGTCAAAATAAAAGAAAATTATACGAATATCAAATTTATCGAATACTTCAAACATATTCTTTATTTGATATATGAATTAACATTTGTTTCTTAAATTTAAAAATGATTTTATACGTAAATATTAATATGATATAATAATCTAACAGTTTAATAGTATTAACTATAAAGTTATTTACATAACCATATAAAATATAATAATCATGTAAAATTATACATATGTATTTTTAAAAATTCGATGGTACCACAAATTTTAAAATCCAATCATTTACAAAATCTACAAAACATGCGATCGGTGATTGCAAGGAATATAGCAGCATAAAACCCGTTTGTGCTATAAGTGGGAATTTCAGGTACTTGGCTCAGTAATTTTTTAACACGGCGACGAGCAGAATACGCAATGTATCAGACAGTTTAATAACCGAGGTACCTACAGAGTATTCGGCTCACGGATGATGCGACGATGATGATCCGCCATTTCGCCGCAACTTGGGAGGTCCGCTCTTGATATCCCCCCTTCTTGTCTCCTGTCCCCTCGTTTCTTCTTCGTACATGTGCTTCACTCTTTCTTCTCACGAAGCCTTTTGGTCTTCCCTTCTCTCTCCATCATCTCCGTAGTTGGCCTTTCTTAACTTTGTCGTTCATTCCTCTTTCTCACTCTTTGTTTTAGACGTCCTTCTTTATTATCTCTCTATCCTTCTTTATCCCTTTTTTTCATGCTCTATGTTCTTTGCTGTTCGCTATGTCAGGTAGACTTCTATTCTGCGCGTCGTGTTTCGAATGGCACTTAACTATTGGAGTATCAACTAAAACTCATATTTTTTATATTACAAGATAATGCGTGTGATCAAAGATTATATTTGCTCTCGATATTATATAATATGTACAAATATTAAAATGCTATTTTTTATTATCGATTTTGTAAAAATAATCGTTAAAACGGCAATCTAAACATTGCAGATATTTCCTATTTTTTATTAAATTTTACTTGCGTTACAATTCATCAATTAGTAATTGAAACAAAAAGGAACAAGAATATTGAAGAAAATGGATCGTAATCTGTCTAAACAGAGTTTAATATATGAAGTAACATAAAGTAACCGCATCGATGAACGTAACAACTACGTGGATATAACATGCGTAATAACCAGCAATTTGTGAAAAGAACTTTTAGTTAGGCAACTCGTGTAGCCATACTTACATGAGAGACCGGGAGAATGAAATTGCGGAAAGGGAAGAGGTGGAAGCGAAGACGGTGAAGAGTAACGAAGGAATGGTGCGAACCGCGCTTGACTGGTTGGAACGAGAATAATTATTGTAGGAGAAGCTTCGCTCTTGCACGATTTACGAAGATTTTGTAATGCAATAGTGTTTATGTAAAATTGAGTGTCGGTAAATAAAGGATGCTGTTATTTAAAAGGATGCAGATACATGTCACATTTTAGTTATATTCGTTCTTTTTCTCCTGTAAAAAGAAGATGTAATTACTGTTTTCCGCAAATGATAACCATAAAGGCAAAGGGTAAAGCCGCAAGTAATGGGGCGAAGAATTGCGTTATGAAAAACAAATAAAACTGGATAAATGGTCTCATTTACTATAAAATAAAAGAAAGAGTATGCGATAATAATGGTGATACTGAATGTGTTAAAAAATGAGATCGATAAGAAGAAAAGGGTGAAGAAATCCTTATAACAACTTGAAACTATTGAGTATCGATTTAATGATTAGCTATATTTGAACTCTATATCTTGATAATTTATCATTGATATCTTGATAACTCATGCGTGATATTATGTTTAATTTATGTTTAATTTGTGGTGATCGAACATATTCTATCTTATATTTAAACATTTTTTTTTTCTTAAGTTCTTGTATAATAAAGTTTTAAACATCAAACTGTGTTTCTTGAAAATATCAAGATGTTTAAAGAGATTAAAGTTTGCAGCGTTAATCACATTTTATTTTGATAAAAATTTTGATAGTTTTAAATCTATTAGTGATTTTATCTTAAAATTCAAAAAAATGTATTCTAAATTATTCTGAGTTAAAATAATGGTTTAGTAATATTACGTGTGTACCATAATATTAACGAGACTACCGATGATCATAGCAAGTAGCGTGATACAAGCAGCTTATCGTAGGGCTTATGATTACAGCAGCTTATAGTAGTAATTTTATTAACGCTTAACTATGTATCGATTGAATCAAGTTACCTCTAGCATTAATAAAATTGATTGTCGACAGTTCATTAATGTCTGTAAGACATGAAGTCTTATGGACATTACGCTTATACTTAGTAGTGATTTGCATTTTTTCATAACGATTTAGTAACGATATTGTAATGATACCAGTGTGCACAGTAATTCTTTATGCATACATTCTTTCTACATCTTTCTTCAAAGTTGTTGAAAAAATTTTTTTAATAATTATGATAATTATACATGTATACATGTACACTCTTTTAAAAAAACAAAAAAATAAAAATAGTGTCCAAAATTTCAAGGACAATTCAGTTTTAAAATAATTTTTCTCTTAATATTTATACATGCTATAAATTTTAATACATTTTTGTCAATTACTATTAGTCTTATTATAAAATCATTCCATTAAACTTTTATCACATATCACGTTGTAAAAGTCCAGGAATCATGCTACGATACTAATTTAAACGTCGTTTTAACACATTATCATTAATCAATCCGTTGTATAGACAGGGATAATATTCCAGTATAATTTATGTAATCCCTCCAGAGAGTAACCGCGGCACGAGAGTGAGTAACAACGATAAAGTTGCCACGGCGTCAATGATTGGTTGGTTTTCGATAACACGAATCGAGTTCTTATAAAATGTGTTTATCTAGAGCAAGATTGTAAAAAAATTGATGAATCATTATTGCATTATGGAATGCGCAATTATTAATATAGAAATATAATATCAACAAAAAGAATTTTTCTATCGTAATTGGAACTTTGACAAGTTCTCAGAGAGTCTCGCTTCTTTACGGCAAATAAATTGTTTAGAATATATCAAGAAATTGTTCAATTTGAAATTAAAAATTAGTTTTATATTTATAATAATTATTAGAAATTTATGACAATATTATATTATAACAATATATTATATATTATATTATAACAATATATTATAAATAGAATTTAAAAGGATATAAATTATAATTGATAATTATGTTATTAAACATTTGACATGAAAAATATTATTTAATATTTACTGAAGAAATTGCAATTGTCATATAATTTAACAGTTAGTCGCGTTTATAATAATTATTAACAATTAGTCATAGAACTTATATTTATTTTTAATTTTAATATATATTAGTTTTTGATTTTAAATAATTCAAGCGGCCGAGTGAAGAAGTTCGCGTTTGTTAATTACCTATGCAATCGATCGATGTGTTAAAATTCGACATTTATCAGACGAGAGCCGAAGACGAAATTTATTGGCAATACTTGCACCGCAGCCAATCTGGTTGGCAACATGGCGTGTTGGCGAAACAGAGGGGCGCGGTAGAGGGAATTGGTAGGAGGGCATAGGGTAGCGCGAGAGGGAGGGAGGCAGAAAGGGGGTAGGACGAAAAAAGAGTCTCATCGCAAGGGCTGGCCCCGCGGGGACTAATTTTTATTTTCCCTGTTTTCCAGTAAGTGCTCCGCGTCCACCTATTTCTCATAAATTTGAATTAATTTACATGCATTTGAATTTAATGCACCGCCATGCTTTATCAAAGCAATTAAGCTTTTAAGCGCGCATTTGCATTAATCCAATGTTTACAATTACGGCACGAATCTCTTTTTCGAACGCAGCCCGGGTTATTCCCCCTCTGCTGACTTCCTCTGCCGAGAGACTTAAGATATCTGTAGATTGTCCTATCTCTTATGTTATATTTCATTGAGTTAATGAATTTATCACTAATTAGCGATCTCAGGAGGAGTAATGCACCGCGTTAAGTCATTGAGCGTACTAAAATGATTCATGTTCGTGCAAGACACGATAAGAATCTACATAATTAATATTAATATCTACTCTTTGCACGGATTGGCTATCGTGTATCTTCCCTGTAATAAATATTTCTAATTTATATAATACACGTTACGGCAATATATTTTCTATGAAAGTTGCAGAAAGATAATTAGCTAATACGTCATTACAATGAAATAAAGTTTTGCTTCATCGTGTAATACATTTCTCATTTCTCATACTATGTGCATATTTCTTTTTCTTGATTTATTATAATCTTCTTGTAACTTGTCTTTTCGAAGAATTTCTTCGTCATCAATTTTCAAGAATTTGTTGAGGACTTAAAATAGTCAGAGCAGTAAACTATGATTTATACTGATTAATATTCCAGCGCGAATATTATTGAAGATTAATAAATTATAAGATTACAGAGGACAAAATCTTTTGCAAAATTTAAAGTAGCAAATTGTAGTAATAGTATGGTAAAATATCACACAATAATTTACTACATATAATACTTTTTGTATTGAAGGTACAAAAAATTAAGTACTGATTTATAATCGATTCTCATTTTAAAATCGTCCAAGTAATGTCTTAAGATACTAATATAGCTCTGTGATTAGTTTATCACATCTTAAAACTGTACTTAAAACAATCTTAAACATATAAGAACCAATTATAAAACCGTCTAAAAAAATATGAAACTTATAGAAATACAGCTTATGTCTCTAAATTGATATGGAAAAAAATTTAATTATTCTCATTTGCAAAATAATTATTTTTTATTTATTTTAATTATTTGTGAAATAAAAAGAAATAATATGTATATATTATATATGTCATTTATATATATATATATATATATATATATATATATATATATATATTTTTTATTTTATTTTATATTTTTTTTTATATATATATTTA
>Ga0157364_1008392_pt1 | contig 10701 bp, 5 predicted proteins | sample AttsexASBM2_FD_111476 | JGI IMG/M metagenome (GOLD analysis project Ga0157364, IMG submission 111476) | Fungus gardens microbial communities from leaf cutter ant in Ribeirão Preto, State of São Paulo, Brazil - Atta sexdens ASBM2 | ecosystem: Host-associated > Fungi > Mycelium > Unclassified ... | reverse complement strand
TTTTGTCCTAATACATAATAAAAGACACAATAAAAATATTTCTGATGCTAGAAGTTAAATTTCTCGACTGCACGAATACTTTTTGTGCATTCAAATAATACAATTTTTTATGTTCGCATGGAAAGAATGATTTTGCTGAAGTATCCAAAAATTCAGCTAGATACAGATCTGATAATAATTTTGATGGTCTAACAAACCTAACTCTCTGAACTTTTGATACCTCAGCAAAATCTTTTTCTCCGTGTGAAAATTTTTTAAAAAAGATATATATTTCCTGTAGAAATATTTTTTGCACTGTAAGCTATTATTATATCTTCGGTACATCTAAATTTTATTCGTCATCGGTTCCTATAAAGCAAGTCTTCTGTCTCTGTGTTGCATTATAATTAGCATTAACTTGTCGCAATCGTAAAGCGTAATATTAAGTTCCAATATTCTCCCTTTTCTCCTACGCATATAATCTAAAATATGTCAGTTACACTATATGCACACTTATTATATCCTGCAACGTAATTGAATTCCACTTTCAATGACCTCAGGCTGATGTATTAACCACCGAGAGTATGTGTATAAGGACGTAAACATATTACGTCAATACGATCCTTCTGAAATAACTGGGTCGAAACTAACTCTAATTGAATATGATCTGATTTGCAACAAGTCGATATGTTCCTTGTCGCGGATACAGATCTAGAAAGAGATAGTCGGAGATGTAGGTAAAAGATACAAAATAAAGCTGATTAAAGTGATTGCATCGTAAAGGAATTTCGCTTACAATTCGAATATATTCATTGTACAGGGTTCAGGTCACAAATTCGTCAGCTTAAATTTCCTTTTTTTGATTTTCAGATAAAATTTCATAATTTTTTTATGCTTTCAATAATACTTTAAAACTTTTTGTATTTTCGTTCTGATTTGGAAACCATCAAATGTTTTTTGTTTGAAGGAGTAATTTAACAGAACAACATAAATTACTATTAATGTTGTTAACACTGCTTGCACTTAATTATTAAATATGATACTATTCCAAAATGTAATTATGTAAGTATGAAGTATATGGAAGTATATGCACATTAAATTTCTTTAAAGATAAGAATTTTCGTTTTTCAAAAAATTTTGGAAAATTCTTTGACTTTTTCCCGATTTTCCTGTTTTCAATTTTCCTGATATTTCCTGATTTCTCTGATTTCCAATTTTATGGCAACTCTGTTATATAAATTAGATTGTAAGAACTATCCTTGTGTGCTGATATAAATTCTCCATGATCAATTAATAACTTAACTATTATGATTTCTTAGAGGCACTGTTTCCGCAATTCCGACAGTGCATTTTAACTTTGTATTACGAATGGCCGATTGTAAGAACGTCAAATAATTGCTGAAATGTGCTGTCGAAAGCAATAAAGTCCTCTCGAGCACTAACTAGCTCCAATTCCTATTATCGATCCTCGGTCTCACGTTTTAGAACTCGATAACTCATAAAAAAGTTGAAGGACTCGGTGTGCACGTTCTGAAATGAAGGCAACTTTTCATAATCGCGGAACCCTCCCGCAAATCTCGAGTTCTATGCAATTCTGTTATCTATCTCTAGCCATCGTTTTAATCGACGACATTGTCCGACCATTCTCATCTGTGTGGCTCCTTAAGCTTCAATAATAAAATTTCCAAATGCAAACTCATAGATAATCGCGCAGCCAGTGTCTGTCAAAAAGCATTATTATGTTCTTAAAGGAAAAAAAAATTAAGAGTTACGAATTGAGAGTTGGTTAAAATAAAATTTATTCTACTGTTTGTAAATTATATTTCACCACCTTATGAATATATAATTAACACACTAATAACACTGCAGAACAGACATAGACATTTTACTTGAATCAGAATTTAATTCTTGAAACCACAAAAATTATTAACTTAATTTAATTTGATTGATTTATTCAACATTGACTAAATTGTATTAAGACATCGTTGATTAAATTGACAAATGAAATAATCTGAACAAAGAGTGCGGGAAAATGTCGTGCAAACGTTACCGAAATCGCGAAAAGAGAGACGAAGAGGAAGAGAGAAAGTGCAGCTCATTGTGAATAAAACAAAGGACGTAGTAACGCACAGCAGTATTGCATTGTCAGTGGCTAATCTCGTGAAAGCTGATTGCTTTCCTTGATGATTCTCGTAATACCGGATAATCTGGGACGAGCCCCGCATGACGATGGAAACGATTCGTCATATCCAAAAGACGGTCGATTTTACCAGTTAAGTTTTAACGTCGATTTTATTACGTTACAAGCCGCTACGGTCATTTCGTCAGGCGTCGTGTCGTTATTCGCGCTCGAGTTATGTACGCCGATGGACGCGCGATGAAAGTTTTCCACAAGCACGACGCGATATGAGTCTCGGAGCTTCGATCAGCGAGATTATGCATCATTAACGAAGTTTGGTGTTTGATAATAGCGAGAGACTCGCGCTCAATCAACCCCGAAATTCGCCGGGATTTTCGAAATGACGAGAAGAGTCCCTTTTATTAATAGCTGATTATTATTGTATAATATCAGAGTTGTGGGAAGCGTTTCTTTTTCCGTTATTTTTCCATTACTTTTTTAAATAAACAATTTGATAATGACGTTGCAATTTTTTATGACTGTCCACTTTTCCAACCTTGGCACAGCATTGGCCTTAGCATTAGTTATAAAAAATTGCAACGTCATGTTTATTACAATAAGTAACGGAAAAAGTAACGCTTCCAATTCTGAACACTATAAATTATAACATATTTTAACCCTCCATCAACAATGTAAAATTTTCATCCCTTCGTCTGTAACTTGGAACTTTAGTGCAAATTTTTATATTGTTTCGAACTGTATAAAAATCTAAAAAATTTCTTATGTACTTGAAAACTTCAGCAACGAATTTTTACTTATTATAGAAATTGGATCGTATTTTACTTACTTTTTATAAATTTAAATTTATTTGCAAAATTCGCAAGCAAAAAATAGACTGTGCCTTTAATGCCAATAAAAGATTAATTGACGATGAATTGATTAAAATATGGTAATTTTTAAGCTATAGAATTTGCAAACTAAACACCTTGATAAGAGTTTCAATATATTTTTTGAGCAGCTATTAGACGGTTATTAGACTCTGTCTAATAACTAAGAAGTAAAACTACTTAGGATCCCAATTAAGATGTAACGCTTTGCCTGCAATTACTGTGCATGAAAGATGCGTAAAATCTAATTTACTGAAGAAAATCAGAATAAATGAATTACGCATTATTCTAATAATAATCTATTTAAACAATAACTAAGCATGTATCTGCAGAGTAAGTACACATATTTTTACTTAAAAAAACTACTTTTGCCACTGAATAAAATTCTTATCATGTTCTTGTCCAATTTCCTTCGCGATATTGTTACAACTAATGAGAATAATAACAGTAGACAGTAATGAATGATGTCTAGAAAAAATGCATATATTTTTACCAGGGCAATAAATATTATTTTTCAACAGTTATTTAGAATTAAAAAATGGACATTTTATAATTAAACAAGCTTAAATAATATATACCTTACGATTAATAACGAATTAACAGATTAAATTAAAATGAAACGAGTAGAGCTTCACCAGCAAGATTGACGGTTACTACGTCCGGCTAACATTTAACTTTAAGCCAAGGACTTATTAGAAAAATGTCGTCTACCCTGCACATAATTTCCGGCTAAACTTTCTTCGCGCCAATCTTTCTTCTGTTCCACTTAAAGCGTCTCTGCGGTATCATCAATCATTGAACAATGGCGGCCGAAGGCAAGCTAGCAAAAAGTGAAGCTTCCCGGCTGATTGTCGAGTAGGCGTGCATGTGCGCGCAATACAATGGAAACTTTCGCGCTATTGTGGCAGACGGCTTGTTGAACAAGGTTCCTTGGAAATAAAAGCTATCCTACACCCGATCCCATACACCCTTTCTCGCGGCCTTCGCGACCCTTCTTCCGCCAACGGCGGAAAGCTTGGCGAGCGGAGAAAGGGTTAACGCGACTGCGGATAACCCCGTTAACTCGCCACTGAGTAGCCAACTTTTCTTTGTTTCCGAGATCGGATGCCTTATCCTTCGAGTCTTCAGACTCTCAGCAGATGGTACCGCGAGACAACATCGCAGTCTCGAGTTGGAAGCGTCTTTCGACCGGGAACAATGCCGGCCGCACGAGCCGTTTATTTCCAAAATGGTCCAAGTCAAATTTTGCACGCTCCCTTAAATTACTAGCTAGATATACGGAAGCGCGTATATTTGGCTAGTAATTTTATTAGTTTATTCTTATATCAAAATAGTTTTATTCTTGTATCAAGATAAATACATTAAATTTACTATTCCTTATGTTCGTTTTCTTAGCTTGGTACAATATTAATAATATTAGAATGATGATAATATTAGAATGACAATCGGAAATTGCTGAAATTAAATAACTGTTATTAATACATCTAATAAAATAAATTGAATATTATAATGTAAAAGAAATGTCGCTTTTATATATATAATGCATTCATCATATAATGTGCAAAAAAGTAAACTTAAATACTCGTGAAAATAAATATAAAAAATGATTTTAACTTAAATTGCATTCTTTAATAATGTGACTGAATCGAAATGAATCTTTAAAACTGAATAATAATTAAATGCATATTTTTTGCACTATGCTAAATGAAAAGATAAAGATAAAAAATTTCTCTTTTACAGAATAACGTATTTTATTTATTTTTATATTTCATTCTATATTTCATTATTCATATAAGGTAACAGTTTTTCAATAATTTTTTAATTATCATTCTGTAAATATTGATTACATTATGTTATACACCAAGATATTGCAATACGAAGCTACGCAATTCATTATAAACTCAACCTTTGCGGTTGTAATCTGGGATTTTCAAGTTATTTGGGTACGTAAACACATTCCCAGCAAAGGATTAATATCCCTATCAGCGCGCAAGCAGAGTCGAAAGCATCCAAATATCGCTATATCTTGAGATGGAAGTGCGTAGTGATTACAGTGAAATAGGATTTCATCATTTTGGAATAATTTCTCTTGGTACGCATCGATGTGTAATGCAACGGTATATATCTCCACCGGCACTTCTTGTAAAAGGAGTCTTATCCAAGTGTCGACCCGTAAGATCGAAATGTGTTCACCTAGCGGCACACTAGATACCTCGAGAGGCAAGCACGAAGATGGAGTGTACACATAAATCGCGTAACTTAAGCCCGAATAATAGACTATCGATTTTGTTCTCGGGTCGTCCGACCTGTGTGTACGTTTACTTAGCGGAAAATTAACCGGCAGACTTGTGCAACCGAATCGCAGGAGGATGGATTAAAAAAAACTGTGATCACTTGGATGCCACAGTGTAGTGTTGTAAGACATTGTCCCCGCTTTATTCCCGCAATAAACTCTCGCTGACGAAGATTTATGTATCATCGAGCAATCGAGAGATAAGAATTATCTGACTGAGAGGAGAAAGAGCGACAATTCTCTTCGGAAATGTGGCAGTTCTTTCATGTAGATATGCAAAAATGTTCAATCATTGTATAATTGAAAATTAAATAATTTCTTTTGTGAAACAATTACAGTACAACTTCTTTCATTTTTTGTCTTTTAACTTTATTTTTTCTATAAATTGCTCTATTAAATTGCAACGTTTATATGCTTTATATCTACTGTATGCAATGAAATTACTAGAAAATCACAGAAATTTCAAATTATTTAATCCCTTTTTACTTAAAAACTTGCTATGAGTCCTGTTTTTCTTTTCAAACAGATACATAAAATATCCAATTACTGCATATGTCTAACTGAAAAAATAAATAATTTCTTACGACATTGTAAGACAATTGTATATGAAAAATAAATAATTTTGTACAATATTGAAACAATTATAATGCTATTTCTTCTTTCACTTCTCTCAACTTTATACTTATATAAATTGCTTTATTAAATTGCAATTTTGTACACTGGATACTGTGTCATAAAATTGCTTGAAAATCGCAAAAAATATTTGATTGAATATCCTTTTTCTCAAAAAATGGTTGTTATTTCTCGTTTATGAGATTCCATCAAATACGCAACGCTTAATTATACGCTCGTAAGCTAATAACGAAAGCAGAACCAAAATGTGCTCCCTCAGCGGGTGCGGCCTCCGGCAAACCCGGGTCTTAGGCTCTTGTTGAACAAACGCGTGGCAAAGCGCGGCATTAGTTACGAGTAAAGTTTATAACGTACGATCGGGTATATCGCTAGGCTCGCAATAAGACCGCAGGCCTGAAGAGGAAACTTGTGTGCGAAAGCAAACTCTCTCGCGCGTTACGTCCTAAGTTGCGATACGCTGTAAACACTCGAGGAATCGAATTGGATAGAATTGTCTCGGACACGCGTACGATTGCGGAGATACGTTTCGCAGCGAATCCTGCACAAAAAAAACCAGCAAAATTTTAGGTCTTTCAGCAAAATTGTTTTTCCCGTGTGTGAAAACTCCAGAGATGTCTGCGTTAAAATTGTGTCAAGCTTTCTCTCTTTGCGAGAAAACATCTCTGCCATATGTAGTTTTATACCAATCGACAATTTCTGGAACAACATCGTTAAAATCGCGGAATACGAAGCTTTAATTCGCATTGTTATTTCTCATTGTTACAATTTAGATTACAATTCATTCGCTTTGTTCCTTTACCTATATGTTAGGCTTCACGATGATTAATGATGCAATATGGAATAAATCGATGGTTTAATATAAATACATGCAATTACAAATTATTACGTAATTACGGCCTCGAGTAAACGTTCATCGGAGGGGGAGAATTGTGATGTGAAATACTGCAAGTACAATAGACGCGCCCTTAAATTCTACGCGGGCACGTAATTGCGTCGCTGTATGTGCGTTTACAAGGAATGAGATGTTACTCTCGCGAGTGGTGGTAGTTTAATTCAAACCGTGCGTTACAAGGTGCGGTACACATGTAGTTACCACATCGAGCATCGTCGATCTTGCCTGAAGCAAGCAGATAAAGCGACGGCGACACGTCATAGGTGCGCGCGTGTTCTGAGAGCTCGTTAAAGCATGGTCGATATTCGGTTATCAAGCCCAGGTAACGTTACCAACCCTTATTTAGATCGTCTGATGAGGGACAAATGACAGTGAGTGGGCGCAATAAAAAAGGCTCGACAAGTGCAATTAATTGGCAGCACTAGATTGCCCTAGCTCTGGTATAATTGCTTTTTCATGATATCGTACAAAAAGAGGCAGATCAGCGGCATTGGTTCGAGGATTTAAAATGCTTTTCTCTTTCATAAAGCGCAACCATTTCGCAGTTATCGATGGCCCAGTTCAGAAGTACAACGAAGCCTCAAATTTAATATATCGCGAAAATCTCGTTTTACGTCCTTCGAATTCTTGCAAATTAGATAACAATTTTGTCTAGTTTTCTTTTTACTGAACATATATGATTTTGATATAATGTTACTGTTTTCAAACTTGTATATAAACTTTATTTTTCAAAAATCCAATAGTTCTATTAAATGTAAAGCACATTAGAAATAAAATATTATTGACATATATATGCATTTTTATATTTTTTATACAGAAAAAACAATTTTGTCGAAATATCTAAAAATTGAGGTAGCTAAAGATCTGAGAATAATTTTGTTGAATCATCAAAATAATTATGTAGGAAATTTAAACATGATCAGCAAAAAATATATTTTGACTTTTTAGCAACTAGCTCGAGCGTTTTATATAATTATTTTAGTCCAACATAAAACTATTTTTAGATATAACTAAATTTTTAGATTTTAGATAGATGATCAGCAAAATCGATTTTCCTGTGCAGTATTAATGAATTTTTTCAGAATAATTACTTATATTGGCAATAATCAATTAAATTAAATATACGTATGATTTTCAGAAGATGAATAATCGAAGAAATCTCCGTGAATGTCAAAGTCAATTGAAGTCGTTACACGCTTCCAATATATACAGTAAAATAACATCGATCGTGTTCGATATTCCATTCATTTAATGCTATCATCGAGTATCGTTCGATTCCGTTGTAAATTCAAAGTGAAATAGTCACAATACGGATTCGTTATTGTATAAATAAATAAATTTGCGGAAAGCCGTTTACTCGCAATCTTTTCGCGTTTGACCTTTGTCGAGGAAAAATTGAATCCGATTTGATGGAGAAAGCCGCAAGAGATACGATCTGTCGGTGAATTTTCAAACATTCTGGATACGACACGGGTCAGATAGCAGAAAAGAAAAATCAGAATTGTTACCACACTTCTCGAGTATATTCGACGAGGTAATATCGGTCGCGTTCGACACCCCAATTTTCTTAATACTTTCGAGAGTAGTTCGATTCCATCTACTGTAGAAAACCCGGGTTGGGAAGTTAGGTATCCATCGTGCAACGCGAACAAAATTCGCAAGATCGAGATTGGTCCTGATGGCGGATATAAGGGGGATCGGAGCTGGGCATTCTGTTTCCAGGACACACGTGGATCTCTCGCTGTCTCACGAAGTTCTAAATCTAGTCGATATCCCGATAACTTCTCTGACGCTTTTTTTTCCTCGTTCGTTTGAAAAATTGTTGAAAATACGCGGACCTTTGGTAATCTATGCCTCAAATAAACCACGTGAAACTAACCGATTCGAACTTCCGGTCGTCAAGCGAAAATTGTCACTAATGATCCGTTTCATCCGTTTGTTCCGATTGTCCTTGAAAATTGAAAACGCTCAATCTGAAATTTCATCTAAAAAAATTTTCAAAAATAACATCTAATAAATTTTTAGATACTCGGACATCCATTTTTATATTTTTACGCTATTGTGAATTTTCCACATTTTATTCTTTCATAAGTACAATATAATATATTTGTGAAGTTCTACATGAAATATTTACTGCTCTGTCTCGACTCTACGTATTTATAATCCATTAACGAAACGATTAGGAAATAAAAACGTTACGTGATCGTATAATATGCAACGTATTCATCCGTTTTCGAAAATAATTGTAAATTGAAACAGCGTTCGTCATCAGTTACAAAATAAACGATGACAATGCAAGTGCGATTTTTATTCCATTACACGCACGCGAGTAGTACGATTTATTGTATTTCGCATATATACATACAATTTTGACAATGATGATTTGTAGCGCTAGCACGAAAAACACGATGAACTTTTATAAATTGCCCAAGACTGAAAAATATATCAAACACGAGCCTTCGACTCTCATCGACGCAACTGGCATTCATCTAGATGAAAAATAGCATGGCAACAGTTTGCCACAAGGATGAACAATGTTTTTCTGTATAAATATTGTGCCATCAAAGGACTCGAAGAGGAAAGAAGGGAATGGAGAGAAAGGGAAAGAGAGATTTTTTAACCAGTAGAGAAATAGTTATCGGTCCGTTGCATGCATGGACATATAAATCTACGGTTGCCGATAACCCGCTTTTCAGAATAAATATCGTTGCGTTTTTCAGTTCTACTGGCGGCGGATCGCGCGTTTCAAATAAACATATTGCAACACGTAATCCCTAAATACTCGCCGTTTGTTTGACAAAAAAAAATGTATAGAACTGTCAACGAACGTACTCTCGTCAATGCCGATTCGGTGTTTCCATAGGAAACAGGAGTGATTAATCCCAGCAATACCCGTGAGAGAGAAATTATACAAATCCCGTACTGTATCACCAATCTACGTATCGCAAACTGACAAAAGTATTTAAATGGATTATCATACTTCCATAATCTTCGGTGATCGATTTAACCAGACTCCTTCTCCTGTCACGCGACAAGTTCTGAATGTCCACCGACGCGCATGTTCCGTTTTGTGCCGGGCGGTCCGACGAGATAATTGATGTCAATACCGAAATGTCGAGTAAGCAGATCCTGTATAGGCCACGGCATTACACGCTCGCGTGAGGGCTTACTGGACGGCACGCGTCACTCGAATAGGATGATGCGATCACATCGATTTGGCTGTGCTACCAGAGTACACCGATCACTCGTGACAACGACCAGTGACACGATCAGTCACACCGCGTAAAAGGTTTCATTTAAGGTTTCCGTGTCGCTTGTGTGCCGGGGATGCGTGACTTGGGCTTGGAAAACCGCCAATAATACGACGATCAATCACGCAGCTCTCTCTCAATCGGTTAATTGATGTCAATATTGAAAATACTAAATCTTTCAATATCGATGACATATCGCGATAATCATTTTTAGAGCGCGTTTGTAAAGGTTTCCTGCGATTGTATTCGATCCGCTTGACGTAAAGGCGAATTTTGCCGAATACTTATGCATTATTAACGTGTTCCGTGTCGCGAGGATTATCGATGACTCGCGCTGGACTTTCCGTTTGATATTACGATTATAAAAAGAATGTAATTATAAGATCATTTTTGACGCGCGTGGATACATTATGATATATATTATTCGAATACAAAAATGGCAAACAAAAGCATCGATGACCCACTCGATATTGGTCAGATTATTTAAAATTGAAACGATATAAAACGTGTTAAGCAGTGCATCGTAGCAAACTACTTTATGATTTCACAAGTTGGTCTGTCCGTCCGTTCGATTGTCATTCCGAAGGATTTCTTAGAAACGGCTTAATTTTTTCAAATTCTGTTTTCGGCAATATAGGATCTTAGAG
>Ga0157364_1008391_pt1 | contig 10703 bp, 4 predicted proteins | sample AttsexASBM2_FD_111476 | JGI IMG/M metagenome (GOLD analysis project Ga0157364, IMG submission 111476) | Fungus gardens microbial communities from leaf cutter ant in Ribeirão Preto, State of São Paulo, Brazil - Atta sexdens ASBM2 | ecosystem: Host-associated > Fungi > Mycelium > Unclassified ... | reverse complement strand
TCTCCAATCTGTCCCCAGACTTCTTCGATGACCTTTTCCCATCCAGTCCTCCCTCTGTTTCACATCCGATGTCATCACCCCCGATTGAAGAATTTCCGTCTCACATACCTCCTCAATTTCTCCTGTTCAACCTGACGCTTACTCCCCCGCTCAGTCACCTTCCTCTCCTCTTTCATAACGCCCATCAGTTGTTGGAATACATGTCTTACTTTATTCCTTCCACTAACAACTGAGTGACAGTCAGCATCGCAGGATCCACTTGCCTATTTTCAGTCCCCATATCATCCCTCATTCCCATCGATCCTCTTTCTCTCCATATCAACTCTCTATATCAGCTTACATAGCTTTAATTTTTTCCTCCTCTTCCCAAACTCTGTACACTCAAAATAACGTTACACACAATTCTCTTGCATACATATATAAATACTCACATATATAAATACGTACGACCATATATTTCAAAATAGAGAATCAAAGGATTGTATCTTTATACTTAAGAAAAATGTACTATACGTTGCTTTTATTATAGCATTATTAAATCAAACCCTTGTTTGTTAATTTGAAAAATCTCTCCTTATATTTATTGTAAACTCTCTCCGTGATTGCACTTCGCCCTCTCCCCAGTCACTTGGATTAAATTCCATGACCGAAAGCCAGGACTTACGGACGTATTGGTACATCTGGCGTTAAAGTACGCCCCCGGCACACTAATCTAGTTTGAGTCCTTTAAATTAAAAGTACGTCCGATTCGTATGTTCGTTTATCGGAGCACGAGTTGAGGTTTCCACTTCATCCTCCATTCAACCCCCGGCTTGTTAGGAGCCTCAGAACGAAGCGAAATGCCTCTCGATTTGTGTCGGTTCCCCACAGTTCCTTTGCGATCCGGAGCCTGGACACGACCAAATCGATCTAATAATTTGGTTCCTGTTGCGTTCATCCCTTCAGCTCCATGCATGCGGAGCTTGGACGTAATAGAACTTGAAAAATTGGAGATTTGTCCAGGATGAGAAAGTGCAATCTTGGGAATTCAGCAGGAATTCAGGCAATAAATTAGAAGTAGAGAATCTCTCAAGATCAAGATAGAAAATTTGAGTAAAATCAAGTAAAACAAAACACACTATCAACTTCTACTCTTATCAAACCCTTTAGATCTAAATCCGAAGTGACAGAATTTCTATTCACTGGGGAATCGGGAATTTTGAATATTTCTGAAACCTTTGTACCTAACAATTTTGATGACTCCGAAGGTGTCACTATTCAGCCCACGGGCGAATTCAGTAATATTATTCTCAGAAGTATATCTAACGCGAACCGAGTAAAAATCTTAGGAAAATAAATATTAGAAGCACAAAAATTCAGGAATCGACTTTTCTGACCAAAATATTAAAATGTTCTTAGAGAAGGATATGAGTAAATGCTTCATTGGATGAAACCGGAGATCAAATAATAAATAAAGAATAATGAGAAATTTAAGTACAGGACACGGTAGCCGACGTTCTAAGAATAGAAAGAGAACTGCAACAGACTTACGACAAGGACAGACTATATAGCCGGACCCGAGCCCTCTAAAAGATCTCACAAGTAATTCGAGAGCAAGTTATCAGATATGTCATAAAGAAGGACATCGCCACCGAATGCCGAAAATTAAAATATGACTTAGGAACCAAAATTTTAGTTTGTCAAATTTGTAAAAAGCGCAGACATGGCGCCGATAAGTGTCAGTTGCGCCTCACAACCCTTGCCTCACACGATCACGTGAACGTACTGCAATCCAATGTAATTTCCTGCCAGTTATGCTCAAAATCGGAGCATAACACTAAAATACTGAAATAATAATAATGTTAATTTCTCATCAAATAAAAATTCTGTTGTTTGCCAATGGTTTGACTACCTCGCTGTCAATTACTGGTAAAAGCAAAACGCAATTTTGACAATAAAATAAAAATTATTTGCTACATTTGCAATAATCCAGGGCACATTGCTAGAGATTGCCATTCAAAATTAAATCAACAGAGTAATTCGAAAAATAATGTATTCTGTCGTTATTGTAAGACAACAAATCATCTCCTCGAAGAATGCCAGTTACGTAGAATGCCAGTTGCGAGCATTAAGGAGAAAGACCACTCATCAGGGAAATTCCGACAGTCCCTGGGTGTGCAATAGAGATCCGAACGGATCTCACATCCATCGACATCTCAAAAGAGGCAGATAGAAACGCATTAGAAATACGATTCGTAATAGTGACTCTCAGTAAGCACGGTCGTATGCTTACTGTAGAAACAAATCTTTGCGGATCAATTCCAATCGTAACTCTTATGCTAGAATACCGGCTCAGGACTGAACATAATTGAAGAGACTTTTATACTTAAAGATAGCACTATTGACCACAATAATATTTTAAAGCTAAATGGCATGAACGGAATATCCCGTCTACACTCTCGGAAAAATAATTTTATCGGTTTTCTGAAAAGAAGTAATTTTTCATATCGTATATAATGACTTTCCTATTTCACAATCCGGCATATTAGGCAATGATTTCTTCGAAGAGTTCTTCAAAAATAAATTACGCGAAAGGATACCCTAGATACGTCGGGAATAAAAGTACTCTTCTTGTCAGAAACCATCATTGCATCTCCGCACTCGGAATTTATTTTACATCATAGTAGAGAATCCCGAAATAAAAATTGGATTATTATTTATATATTCCGAGAATAAAATAGCTCATGGAATTTATTTAGGAGACACCATGGTAGAACATGTCTCTGGAAAGTTATACCTAACATCATAAGCACGTTAGACGTAGAAGTGCCAACCTTGCGTCTTAAATCTCTAGATGAATTATTCGACCACGAATTAAATATCAAAACGCAAGACAATCGAAAAGAAATTACGAACAGGTCGATTTTACGTACCCGAATCATCAAGAACATAATGAGATATCCAACGACGCAGATTTAAAAAATGATAAAGACGAGTCTATGACTAACAATGAAGATGGGAAAAAAAAATTAAAATTAAAGAAAATATGATATTAAATGAAACAAAGAAGGATACTAATAACACTATTCAAAATAAGGATAAAAATAAAGTTAAAAGAAAGATTGAAGAAATTACGAGGAAATAAAAACTTAAATAAAAATTCCAATCCAGAGGAAGATTTTCAAACCTTCACTGAAACTCTAGATTTCGAAATTCATGAGAGGGGGAAGTTACTAAATCCCTCCTGAAAGTTAAATTAATTCCACGATTCTGGGAGAGAGAGGTTTTCCAAACCTCTCTCAAAAATTTATCCAACTCTAAAATCCTTGGAGGGAGAAATTTCCAAACCCTCCTACAAATTTGAATAATCCTAGATTATTTACAGAGGAAGGTTTCCTCCCTAGTAAATTCTATTCCTGTCAATTGCGGGAAGTAACCAAACCTCACTACGCAATGCGATTCAATTCTATTTAAACGAATCCAAGGGGAACGATTTTTAATACTCCCAGAAGAAACCAAATTTTCCAGAGTTGGAACATCCATGGATAATAATAATCAAATAATAACCTCTCATGTTACTAATGAAGAACTCATGAAAATAATAATACAATTATATGATCCAAATGTCAGATTCTATAATAAAGCAGAATCTTCTATAATAAAAGAAAAGTAAACCGTCTTTAAAAATTCCTGCATTGACAAAAGTTCAATTCCAAGTAATAGAAAAATTCACACATAAATGTAAATCAAAAAGGAGAGAACAGAAAAAGATAATATATCGCTTGAATACTTACAGAGGAACCTAATAAGAATAGACATATAGAAATTGTGGAATTATTACGTTTGGAATCCTTAAACGAACAAGAAGAGAAAAACATAATAAATCTTATATTTAGTAGTCAGGACAGATTTCATATTCTTGGAGAAAAATTAACTGCAACTAACGTATTGAAACATCAAATATCTACAACAGACGATCGACCTATAAACACACGATAATGCAGATTTCCACAACCTTATAAGGAAGAAATAAATAAGCAAGTCGAAGAACTATTCGAAGGAGACATAGCCTTCTCAATCGCCTTACAATATGGATAGTCCTGAAAAAGGAGAATTCAAAAGGAAATAAGAAATGAAGAATGGTATTAGATTTTTGCGCTCTGAACGAAAAAATTATCGAAGACGCATATCCATTACCTAATATTGTTGACATGCTAGATTAGGTGGCAATATTATCTTATATCAATTAGGAGCACAATATTTTTCTGTATGTGACTTCCAGATTCCGTCAGATAAAAGTGGATCCTGCGGATAGCCTCAAAATCGCTTTTACAACTCCTTTCGGGTATTACGAATTCAAATGCCCTCGGATTAAAAAATACTCCTGCTACTTTCCAAAGATTAATGGATCTAGTACTATTAGGATTACAAGGCCAGGAATTATTTCTTTTTACATGGATGACATTGTCATATACACTTCGTTAGAGGAACACACAAAATAATATAATTTATTAATAGACTTCGAAAAGCTAATCTGAAATTACAGATAAATGTGAATTCTTGAAAACAGAAGTAACATACCTAGGGTAAGCAAGAATGAAATCAGATCGGATCCAAAAAAATTAAACGCCGGTATTTTCCAAGACTCAAGATTCCGAAAAATATTAAACAATTTCTGGGATTAGCAGGATATTATCGATTTATATCAAGCTTTTCGAAATTAGCGAAATCACTAACGAACTTATTAAAGAATGACACGGCTTTTGAATGGACATTCATTCAATTTGAGACAAATTAAAACAAAGATTATGTGAAGAACCTGTTTTATAGTATTCTGATTTTTTAAAACTTTTCATTTTAACGACAGGTATTTCTGGAATAGCCGTAGAATGCGTCTTATTATAAGGAGAAATAAATAAAGAATATGCTTCGCGAACATTAACCGAGAACGAAAGTATGATAAAATATGATGATATAAAAAAGAAGCGTTAGTAATAATATATTGTGTTAAACATTTCCGACTATATCTATACGAGCGAAAATTCATATTGGTCACAGATCATAAACCATTATCTACTCTGATTTAAAAACGCACAAGATACAAATACGAAAATATTCCGCTGGAGACTGAAGCTTGCTGAATATGACTATGATGTCGTATATAAAGCAAATAAAACTAAGATAAATGCTGACGCTCTATTGAGAAATCCTGTAAATCTCGAAGAAATAAATTGCAAAATAATTCATTCTAATAGATCTAATAAATCTAATAGATCTTGAATCTTGACAATCCGGAAGATGTAGAAATGATTTCTAGAATGTTAGAAGAAACCGATGAAGAAGAGGACGAAAATTGTGAATTATATCTTTCCGACGATGAAAAAATTGAAAATCAAATGCCCGACAATAATCTGTCTGACGAAAATACAGACTCAATATCATTTACACACGAAGAACTGTATGAACCACTGAGGTTACACATCATCGAAGAAGCACTAATTCATGAGCTAATTACAATAGAATGCAAATCCGAAAGCAAACAAAAAATAAGATGTTCGTCAAGAAATATTATCGCAGGAAAATGAAGTTGAAATCGAAGAAGTAGAAAATAGAAACGACTACTGAGAAAGAAAAGAGATATCGAAGATGCAAGTACCGAAAGATAAAAATAACAAAAATCAAGATAACCAAAGATAATATAATAATCGCGATTTATTATTTCTACGCAGGGATAATATTGTTTATTTTGATGATACCGATGGAAGAACATTAAATTCAGGCTCTCAGAAACTTTTTGAAAAAAACGAGATCCCCATCCCATGCCTAAGAGATCTGATCGTAGGCGAAGCCAAAGTTATAAAATATAAAAAGCATTACCATGTGGCTTTGCCTGTTAGCGAAGGGCAACGTGAAGATCCGATGATGACACTCTCTCAAATTTCTACAATGGTAAAAGCTTTATGAACTATCGTTGAAAAATTAAAATTAAAAATCATTAGTAATCGCAAAAACGGATTTTGTTAATAACGTGGAATGATATCAAATTATTGTTACAACGATTAGTTTTCATCAATTCAACAAAATTAATAATATGCAATAAATTAATCAAATATCCACCTAAAGATCTTCAGTCTATTATAATCGATGAAATGCATTACTCGCCCACTGGAGAACATCGAAGCGTTACAAAGACGTATCACAGAATGAAACACAATTATTATTGAGAAAATCTAAAATCCGATATTCAACGATATATTCAGCAATGTTTGCAATGTCAATTGAAAAAATTAATAAGAATCAAAACTAAACAACCAATGATAATCCGATACGCCAGGATTTTTTTGACAAGATAGCAATGGATATCGTAGGACCTCTGCCAAAAACAGAAAGAGATAATGAATATATTTTAACCTTGCAACCTCAATTAACAAAATTTTGCATGGGAATACCACTGCCAGATCAGACTTTCTGAAACAATAGCAGAAGCTTTTATAGACAGATTCATTTGCATATTAGGAACACCAAAGGCTACATTAACCAATCAATGAAGAAATTTCATCGACGACTTAATGAAAAAGGTTGCAAAAATTTTCAGAATATGCAATTCCGTACACCGCTTTTCACCCACAATCGAATGGATAGATCGTTAGAAAGATCGCATCATGCTTTGGGCGAATATTTGAAACAATATGCAATTTCAAAAACAATGGAATAGATGGATCAGTTTTGCAATGTTCAATTACAATATTAACGTACATGAGGCAAAAACATATATGTGAATTGATATTTGGAAAAATAGCTCGGATATCTTCCAATAACCTCTAGCACCGAATGACAAATTATCTAATTACAATGATTATCTAAATCTTATCACGCAATTCCATTCAGACTTCCATATAGACAAATGCTTGTGAAAATGTCATCGAGCTAAAGAAAAATCAAAGAAACATTACGACAAGAAAATTAATTCGCAGATTTTTAAGCCTAGAGATCAAGTTTTTATTAAATTCATTAGATCATTTTTATTAAAGGGCTGAAACCCGGTAAATTTGAAGATCGATACACAGACTCACGAAATCCTAGAAATATTAAACAGAAACAATATTAAAATAAGAATAAAGAAAAATAGTTGCATTGTTCATCCCAATCGTTTGCGAATTTTGCACATTAACCCACCTCATAATTAAATAAGCAATTAAATAAGTCAAATCGACATTTCAGATAATGGATTGTTGCATCAAAGGAATAATTGTTATGTTTGTACTAATAATATGGACTCGAGAAACTTATAATAATAGGCCGGAATAATAGGCTATGACTGTGGCTTTGCATCTGCAAATTTAATAACCTTATCATTAGTAAATGTCGAAGAATGTGACATTCCACAACAGTAATTCCATCAAGCCTTTTAGGAGTTAAAGCAACAGTAAATTCCGTCAAGGTTTATAAAATTGCTTTAACTCAACGATTTTAAAACCATAAAAGTGATACAGTGCAAACTTGAAATAGATCGTACTGTAAGAAGATGTGGAATGTTTTCCCATATCTTGGACGTACATAATAGACAATTCTCATACATAACCGATGTGTCTCGAGAAGCATGTCAACGCATACTTTATGGAAGCGTTCGAAATAGCAGGCACGTATAACAGGATTGATATCAAATCAGACAGCTTCGTGCCCGATAATTTTAACCGGCCATATCGACTATGATGGGGCATGTACCGATGGCACTTATTCTGATCTTTACGAAAATGTCATCGTATTAAGTAGCATTAAAATTATCTTACAAGATTATATCGCGATGTGCGAATAAATACAAATCGCGTAAACCTCAGATCAGGAATAACTTGTGAAATTAAGTGTCACTCGATACTCTGATATAGAAGAAGGAGAAATCTTTTGGGACCAACTAATCAATGTAAATTCTCAGATTATGGCGTGTTGTACACCGAACAAACCAATAAAATATTTGATCGTACTAATGAACGCTCAGACAGTCTATTCGTTAACCACGCCGAACATGATTTTTTTTCTTTGATAAGCACTAGAAAATATTCCGTTTGTGACATACACTCATCAGAACTAAATTAATAATTTTTGAAATCTTACTAGGAGCGAAGTCTTTAAAATATCTGGCTTTGTGTCCATAAACCTCGATCTATTCACATAAATTCGAAATTTGTATACGTGGAGAGACATATACATACAGATTTTAACCAGCTATATAGAAATATATTACAATGTCAACTCGAATACCAGATGATGCAAAACTCATTAGCAACAGCCGGTAGATCACTTGATGTTTTTGCATATCACCTTTATGAAAGGATACATGGCATTTTTGGCCGGAGAGATAATTCACATTGTAAAATGTGAACCAATCGAAGTAACGTTAGCTCGAATTCGAGTGTTACGAACAACTTCCAGTGCTTCGAGAAAACGAAACATAACATTTAACACAACACACTTTCTCCGCAAACGTATATATTGATACGACACGGAACTTAGATCACTTGTAATTCATTCGCGTCCACCATGTACCTCTTAGGGGATGCACAAAATGATGCCTGTAGAGACAATACCACCCACCATAATGAAGCCTTCTACAAAACTGTCATGGAAATATATCAGTCCAGGAACATTGGCAACCAATGATATACTTTCAATCCGACTTAAAGATCATATGTTTCCCGCGGAGCGACCGACAATTCTCAACACTATAGCAAGAGGTATTTTGGGACAATCAACCGTACTTAACGGAGGATCACTCTCAAATCTCATTGACGAAGCATCAATAGGAAAAATCGCAATCTCCGCATGAACAAAGTTTTGATATTCGACAATATTAATACTAAATTGATAGGGACATATTTTTTCGGCAGACTTATCAAATTATTTCTTGACAGATTTGTACATGGATATGCCTTACAGTATACGGTGATCAGTGTACCTGCTAAGAGCTATGGGATTCGCTTACCCAGCTCCTATTACACTTAGGAAAAGATAGATCTAAGAATGGAAAGTCCAGCGCTCTAGCGCCCGATGCGCTCGAGAACGATGACCACAAATGTAGAAAAACTTTACCCCTCACAGAAATGAAGACAGAACCTATCCCTTCCTTCCCATTACAGAAACGATGGTTTACGCTTTGGAGTTTAGGAATTTAAACACTGTGTTCTATCTCTCTATTATAATACAAAACCGCATGTTATGATATATCAACTCGCATACGCCATGCCGATTTAACTCTTTAAACCGCATGCTACGCTATGTCGATATAACTTTTAAAAGAAATTTTCATGCTACATCATGCGTCCATACATTCATAAGCAGAAAAAAAAGAAAAATCCTATTATTAATTTGTAGAAAATGGATATCAACAAGGATCTAAGTGAATCCTTACACGTAAAAATCATCAAGACTCATTCATTCTCTTGTGAGTTCAACTCTACCATGCTTGAGAAGATCTCGAGAAACTACTTGAAGATCTCACGCGCTGGATGGGACGAATGGGGCGGGGCCTGAACTACAACTCCGTCCGATCACATGCTGCCAGACAAATATGTCGCGGTATGCGAAGGAAAAACCTGGCAACAGGGGGTGGTAATGAACTTCGAAGAAAGAGATATGGTTATAGTAACATTAAGAGACTGGGACTGGTGTCATCTGATGTCCGATCACCGACATGTACATATTGGAGGATCGATTTCGGGAGATCAATTGGCAAGCCCATCCGCATCTTGGCCCCGTCGGATTAAGATCCAGGTGGCTCCGGAAAAATAGAGCACTCATTAAGACTCTGTTTGCTAGGAAGGAGAGAAAGATGGATGCGGATCCTCGAGCCCGTAGAAACCTATGTTATCATTGCTTGTGTTATCATTACTTGAAATGAAGTGTGAAAGCGAAGATGAAATGAGTAGCCTGCAAGATCTGCTCATTGCCATGGGATGTGCTCAACATACTGATGCGAAGATAGTGCCCAGCAATATCTGGCATCTTGTAATAATACAAGTCTACACCTTCATCTTTATGATGATTATATTAAGACATTTTAAATATTCTATACCTTGTATATCTTCACATATATACCAACGTAGATTTATAAGTATTATGTGAATCTTTTATCATTTTTCTTATTTTTATACAATATCATTAGCTAATCGCATCTTTAAATCATCGTAATATTACCATTATATTCTTAGTATGACGAATATGTGGGATTAATAAAAAAAATATTTATTTTTTTATTTTTAATTTTTTATAAAAAAAACAACATAAAAATATATAAAATATAAAATAAATAAAAATAAAAAATAATAATAATATAAAAAAGGGGGAAGAAATATATTAATTTCCAGTTAACCATGTACAATTAAGTAACTAATAATTTAGATTGTTTTAGAGAGTAACGAATCCACTTAAAAAGGCCAGTTGTCGCCTGAGGAAAAAAAAGGGAGAAAAGAAAAAAAATTTTTTAAATCTCCAATTATTAGGTGTACAACTTTGCTTCCGCCGTTTTTTTCCGAAATTCGAGGCTTTATTGTAAAAAACTGGTTATACATTTATGATTCAACGTATTGTCCATCGCTGGCCACTACTTTCTCCCATCTTTCAGGTAGCGTACGAATCCCGCATCGAAAAAACTGTCATCTTTTGAGGCTATCCACGAATCGATCCAATTTTTTACTTCTTCATAAGACCGGAAGTGCTGGTCAGCCAGG
>Ga0157364_1008390_pt1 | contig 10704 bp, 10 predicted proteins | sample AttsexASBM2_FD_111476 | JGI IMG/M metagenome (GOLD analysis project Ga0157364, IMG submission 111476) | Fungus gardens microbial communities from leaf cutter ant in Ribeirão Preto, State of São Paulo, Brazil - Atta sexdens ASBM2 | ecosystem: Host-associated > Fungi > Mycelium > Unclassified ... | reverse complement strand
TATTAATTAGCATAAAACAATGTCATAAATTAATAACAAAAAGCCTTAGTCATTAAAAATTTTATTAATTTTATTTTTTTAACCATTTAAAAGTTTGAATCATTAAAAATTTAATTAAGTTCCACTCATAATTAATATTTTAAGGGAATTTTTTCTTTAGGAACGGTTCTCTAAAGAGACCTGCTCGTTCCTTGCTAAATACATATATATATATATTAGGTATAGTAAAAAGAAATCCATTATTTTTGCATGAAATTGAATGGAAAAATAATGGATTTCTTTTTACTACACCTAATATATACATATATCTTACTAAAGTATCGCAGCTATTATGATCAATAATAATAATGATAACAATAATAATAATATTCTTTTAACTGCAAGTAATAGTAACAGAATCGATCCTAGATCGCATCAAGACCGCGAGTGCAAAGATTGGCATTTTGTAAAGCGTTGAATGTGAAGAGTATCCATCCTTATAAAGATGGTTTAATTCAAATCATTTTTATGATTTCCTAATAGTGATAAAAAGTGAAAGAGTTTTAATTAATTGCTTCCTTTTTTAAAACAATTCAAAAAATTAGTTCGTCACATTGATAATATTTATCGTGAACCATTCTCCTTTGCAGAGATAGTTAGAAAGAGACAGCGTGAAAGCGCTTGCGCCTTTTGTGGCGTCCTTGGATGCGGTTACATGAAGCCAGCGTCTAGACGCCAAGACGCGCTTTTAATTTCTCCGCGTCTTTGAAACAGATAGATGGAGTGACGAATAAAGTAGCAAGTGGTGATCTGTTGGTTTCTTCTCAATTCAAGGTTATCAATTCATCGATGGTCTTTTTGTCGCAGTGAATTTATCTTCGGGATTTTTACCATAATGCTATAAATCCTAGAGCGATTAACGTCTGAAACTTGTATGATAAACTATGACAGTTTTATGAAAAATTTAGTTTTTGCTACAGGCGATTAAATAAGCTTAATCCTTTGAGACTTTTTAAAATGTATTTTAGCACTTTGATTGGTATTTAATTAGTATATATATCATTACTAATATATATATATATATATTAGTAATGACATAATGAATTTTAATTTATATGCGTTAATTTTCTTCATAGTAACTAATTTTTATTTTATTGATTATTATTATCAATATTACTTGTTTAATAATTTGACAGTAAATTTTTGTATTCTATAATCGTAAAAAGTTTTATGTTTCTTGTGTAACTATAATAAAATTGTGTTTTTTATACTTTTTACATTGTTCAAAAGTATCTTCATATATAAATTTTCTTTTTCTGTTATCTCTGTGCAGTTCTAAAAATGCGCTTTAGATAATTCGAGAGCGAACTTTTCGATTTTGCATGCGTAAAACGCGATGGCAGTTCAATCGTCATTCCTATTTACGTTTAGACGAATTGGCACTCAAATGACAGCTTCGCATTTCAGTATTACTGATGTACAGGCTCTCAATGTCATTTAATCTGCTTGTAAACCGGAAACTACATAGGCATTCTCATTATTCACTCCCCAAAGATTAATTCTGTTCTGTGAATTCTGACATTTTCTCAACAAATGCGCAGTTTTTTTATGTCTTAACAATTTATCAAATATACTGGTTTTATAATATTTAAATGAAGCAAAGATTCCTTTCTCCTTTTCAATTTAAATGTTGTAAAGTTAGAAACGCACGCACGCAATTTGAAAATAATAAATTTCTTAAAATAACAAATAGAAATTATATATCGCTAATATTAATTATATGCATAAAAGAAACAAATTTCTACGAAATAGCTATATGAGTTATATATACGTTTGAGATGCCATTTATAAAAATAAAATTAATTGAATCTAATAACGGATAATTGATAGCACAGAGTTGTCAAAATTGTTTATAACTGTATTTTCGAATTCTGTTATACGAATTTAATTCATGTTAAAATTACGTAGTCTGACATTTTACAACGTCATCCTTCACAGAAATAATTTATTGAGTGAGAAACATTTACGTTTCGATCGAATCGTCAATGACATACGTCGACATTTTTTAAATTTTAATTTCTAGAGAGAGGAGGGATTCATTGACACATATTGACGTGCAGAGCGTGAATGTGTTTGTCGATCTTTCAAAACTTTATTTGCCTTACGTTCTCGTGGATACTAGACGTGGAGAACAAAAGAATTAATTCGCCAATCGAAAGGTTAATTCAAAGCCATCATAAATCAAACAGATCAAGTAGAAAATATCACAAGAAAATTATGACAATTGTGATTAAAAATAAAGAATGGCAAAATAATATTTAAAAAATAAAAAGATAATATTTTTTTATTAAAAAGAAAATAAAATTGTTATTTCTAAAATGACAAAATTAGAAATCTTGAATATTTAATTAACAAAAATAAATAATAATGATAAATATGCAATAATTGAAGCAAATAAAAAAAACTAAATGTTATTCTTATTAATTTTATATGTATAAATTCTGCAGTAATTAATTTTTAGCATAGGGAGTATATGTATAATAAATTAATTTAATAATATATTAATTAATGAAGTTATAATAATAAATATATAATTATAAGTTATAATAATAAATATATTAATAAATTTTTATAAATCTTTGAAATGAAGTAAATTTTATTTACAAGATAATTTCATTTCGCAAATGATTTATTCTAGAATATTCATGATAACTAAATTATCGTCAATTCTTTCGTTCCATTATTGACGATGAAAGCGATACTGACACCTCACTATGTATGGTACACACTTTCATATATACAGAGAGTAATTGCTAATAGGCTAGAAGTAGAGCCTTTATGAATATTGCAGTATGTAAATCCAGGCCTCTCTTGAACTTGTTCTACTATCAATCTCTCCTTACCCTGACCCTTCTCGGTTACCATACTGTCCGCGTTTCTATCACTACGTTTGGAAACGTTACCTTGGTGTCTTCTTGTATTCATCTCATTCTTGTTTAACATTGAATGAACAACAAGGATAAAATGATTCATGGAAACAGGGATAATGTTCCCAAACGTAGCTCAGAAGAAGTCAAACATTCGCACACAGGCTACAGTTATTAATATTTAACGCTTAATAAGGAACTCTCTCTCTCTCTCTCTCTCTCTCTCTCTCTCTCTCTCTTTTTCTCGCGAATTGCGAAAGTTGATATTGTTTCTCGTCAAGGAAACAGAGTCCAATTTGTCTACCAACTTAAGAAAACTACAATTTTAAAAACTCGCATAAAATTTCAAGACCTTTTCAACATTTCTGTGAAAGTCGTAAAAAGCATATATTATATATAAAAATTTAAATAATAAATTTCTTATATAAAAAATATCCACATATATATTTATATATTTATAATTTATACATATATATTTATAAAATACTGTTGGCGATTCTCTTAGATTTTATATATATAAATGAGAAGCATACTTCTAAAATGCATTTTGTCCAAAATATCATTTTTTAAATTAGAGATGGCATAGTGTTCAGTCAAAAGTAGTATTTTAAGCTATTCTACGATGCTCTGAAAGCATTTTTTCACCATCAATTTATGTGCTGAAGAAAGTCTAGACATTCGAAGTATATCATATCTTGTAATTAGAGACAAATAAAATGCATTTGTTTAACATTATTAGAAATAGTTTAGTAATTTTGTTGAACATTTTACATTTTACTAATTGGTAAATATTTTCTGTAAGGCGCATTTCCTCGTAGCTTTCTTTCTTGTTTTCTGAAAATTATAAATTTCGGACAAATTGTGAAAGTCTGCTCTTCAAATATTTTTATTTTTAGAATTCTGAAATGTTTAATTTTTATTTTAAAAATCATTGTTATATAAAATTATAAAATTAAACCATGCGTTACATTTAGAGTTATGAATGTAGAAAAAGAGGCAAATATTTTTTTCGCAATTTTCAAATTAAATTCTCATCATGAACAAGTTTTATACGAGCTCAAAAATTTTATAAGTTTGCGTAATGAAAAAGCTGTATACATAATGTGCATCTTGAAAAAATGTCAAAATAGATTACGTATATCTGTATTCCTACCTTATATTCGAAATTTCAACCACTTTCAACATAAGTGATCTACATCTATTATACACGTTCGTATGTATCGTTATTAAAATTTCAGAAAGTATCGTTGTGACGTAAATATCTTCACTAACAGAAACGAGATGTAAATTTACCTCCGTGCTGTTTGCAAAATTAATATGAAATACTACTTTTTATTCTCCCCCCTCCCCCTCCCCCTCGAAGTAATATGTCTTAATCTTCGCAGGTCAAACATATAAAAAAATAACAAAGTTTATTTTCAAGGAAATAGCGTTAATTATCTTTATTATTAATAATAGAAAAAATACTCATAATAGAAAAAAATTAAATATGCACATATAAAAAAATAACGAAAGAAAAGAATTATATAGCGTCCTATATTTATTTCTTTCTTTCTAATTTCTTTAGTTTATTTACCTTGTATTAAAATAGGTAGATATTATTATATGTATGTACTTTATTAATAATAGATATTACATTATTATTTGATTAGGAGAGATTTAGTTTCGCCGTGGTGCATCATCAAGATATGGTCGCGACTACGATTATGTGATTACTATAAATCGAACTTCCAAAATTGCAGCGATTATCCGGCGAATCTCCTACAGTTTCACTCGAGTTGTCTTTCCGATATCGGAGAGGAAGTTTCGCGCAAGGAAAGTTGTGCTGATAGGTCGATGTCTGCGCCAACTTCGCTATAAATATTAATGAACTGTCGACAGTTGGAAAGTGTCGCCTTCCAATTTTGAGCGAAATTTTGATAGATTACCTAATTAGCCGTAGTGCATTGATTTTGCGGCAAAATTAAATTATTATATATGCGACAAATGTCATCGCGCGCGCGTCTTTATAACAGAATGAGATTCAAAAGAATGTATCTAAATTTTTTTCCTTGCAAGTTTTAATATATTATATATTTCTCATAGCATTTTAAATATTAATTAAGAAAAAAGATTGTAATTAAGTAATAGTGTATCAAATATCAATTCAGATCAGTGAAAAATATTTTAGAAATACATAGTTAAAAGAATATATTAAATATAATTAGGGATATTAAAGAATATATAAAAATTTATATTAAATATTAATTAATCAGTTGAATATTAAAAATTAAATGAATTATAGATTAAAATAAAAACTATTCTAAAAATAAATTAGAATGATAATTTATTTTAATCGAATCAGATTCAAGCATCTCGACAAAAGCAGGATAATGAGAAAATTTATCGTAATAATTTATAAATATGTCAGTAATGGAATTAAATGTTATATTCATGTCTTTTGAACTGTCAATACTTGATTCGTCAATCCATCGCTAAAGGAGTTGGAAGACCCTAAATTATGCACGTGTGTAATCATATGAATATAAAACGTAGTTCCAAGAAAATGAAGGAGAAATCGTTGATGGGTTTTCGTGGCTTGTCGTTAATAACACAGTCAGACATATTTACAGATACTCGCGATTACACAAGCATACATAAAAGCCAGTACGATTGCAATTTTGATGTTCGCCATTACGATCAGTAACTGGGGTATGAAAGAAAAGGAAAGTTTCTGTTTAAAAAACCATTATATCCGTATCTACATTGAGTTTAGCAGTATTTCTTAATTGTAACATTGCTATAAAATAGACCGATATTTTTATAATTATCATACATATGAAAAAAATAATTAAAAATGAAAATAATTAAACAGACATTAGATATTTTCTATTTAATCTGATGAATATAATTTAATGTTTTATTTATATGTATTCATTTTAATTAAATTACCTAGTATTCCAAGCATGTTTATGACATTGTTTACTTATGCGAATATTTCTTCATTAATTAATCTAATTAAATTGTAATTTCATTTAATTATTTTATTTAGTCATTTCAAAGCACAATCTTTTTTCTCTTTATGATAATTTTTATGACTTATATTCTAATATAAATGTATTATTTTAAATTGATATTTTCTTTAAAAAAGAGGAATTGATTTATTTTTAACTAGTTAATTCTTTAAAAGCAGATTGTCTATTAGAACAAATAATAAACGATTAAATTACAAAGTACAAAGACTTTCACGAACAATGTAAGAATTAAAGAGATTTGTTTTAAACAAAATGTAAAATTAATATCGCTACTCAAAATGAGAGTAAAACACTATTATTATGGAAAGTGATTGTAATAAATGGAGAACCTGAACTGTGAACAGACATTTGAAAAAATGATATTTTTGTATGCAATATAAAGATTTAATTTGTCTCAGAGATGGAATATTTAAATCGCTATCTTAGCGCTATGATCCAGAAACGATTATAAAAATCGACAAACCTGTCGATGGATTTTAATAGATAAATATTTAATATGATATTGGTCTGGGATGGAAGTCAGCGAACCTCCGGATGAGGAGGTCTACCACCGAATACTCAAGATCAATTTTTCTTCGAACCTTGAGAGTATTCCTCTTTTTCGAAACAATCTGAGCATTATTGATGAATCAAGAAATATCACTCTAATCGCCTTTAAAGGCGTCATAATGATCAGCATCATCGTTACCGCATTGTTAGGCAATGCTTTGGTAATCGCCAGCGTCAGAAGACATCGGAAGTTGCGGGTGCCCACCAATCGCTATGTAGTTTCCTTAGCAATGGCGGATCTTTTAGTGGCAATATGCGCCATGACGTTTAATGCTTCCGTCGAGCTTTCCGGTGGTAAATGGCTCCTAGGAAGTATCATGTGCGACGTGTGGAATTCGATGGACGTTTATTTCAGTACCGCCAGCATCCTCCATCTTTGTTGTATCAGCGTTGATAGGTATTATGCAATAGTCAGACCGCTGGAGTACCCAGCCATTATGAGGACTGTAACAGTTACTGCCATGTTGAGTAGTGCTTGGACTCTGCCGGCCCTGATTAGTTTTATACCTATCTTCATGGGCTGGTACACCACGCAGCAACACCTGGACTTCCGTCGGAAGAATCCGCAGGTTTGGCCGATACTGCTTTGATTTAAAAATTTATGGATTTAAAAATTCAAGAACCCTCAAGAAAATAAGAGCAAAAATTTACGAATTAAAAAATTATTCTTTAAGAATGCAGAAATTAATTGTCTAAAATTTTAGAAATATATTTCTAATATACTTCTTTCTTTTAATATACTTCTTAAATCTCAATCAATTATAATTTAAGTGTATTTATTTTATGATGAAATCTTCTCTTTGCTAATCTAATATACCACTACTACACTACAAGTTATCACCTTATAATTACAATCCATTAATCTCATTTCGATACCGTATTTCTAATTGTTTCTTTTTTTACAATTTGTTGCTCTATCAATTTATTTTTCAAATTAATCTAGACTAATAAAATTATTCTTCTATTAAATTTTTTATAGAATTCAAAATATGTATATTTAGTACTTTACTTTAATAAAACCTTCAGTAAAAGACAAGATCAAAGAACTTATTTTTAATTAAATCCATATTTAAAAGATTGCATATTACAAAATTTTTTGTAAGAGTAAAGATTGTATATACATATACTATACTAAGATGTTTATGAAAAATTTTTCGTGGATTTGACATAATTCGAAAATGTACATTTTAATTAAAATATACATTTTAATATTAGGTACTTCTTTTACTAAAAATGACGTGAATATCACTTTTATGTTCATCGCCTCATAAAATTAACAAAATATTAATAATCAAAATATTTTGATATCATCCAATTTCCAAGCGAATCAACATTGTTTTAAGAGTTCCGAAACGTTTGATTCTCTGCTTAATTCTCATAGAATATATCAAATAATTCTTTATTTCAATATCTCTATAGCTCTCTTATTGTCTTCCTATATCATGTTATTACTTTATTTGTCATTTTTCCGATCGCATTGTCTGTCGACTGTGTTCAATCTATACTTGTGACATTGTCTATTATATTTAGAAGATAATCTAGATAGATCAATATTTCAAAAAAAATTAATCAATACTTCTCGAAAAATTCTTTACTCTAAATATTCTGCTTTTGTTGCAATAATATGCTTATGCAATATAAATATTTTCTTATATATAGATTTTTTTATATAAAGAAAATAATTTTAAATAATTTATTAAGAGTAAAATATAATTTTCATAAAAAAATAATAATAAATTTACAAAATAAATACTATGAAATTATTGAATAATAAATAAAATTATTGGAGCAGCAAAATGGTAATAATATATAACTTTTGTCAGAAAATGAAAAGATAGGTTATCGCAATATTTGTCTCGATATATAATTCATTGATATTTCGGTTATATGATTTTGTCGTATTTAGCAGAGATACAAATTGTGATGTTATATACGATATAACTTATATTTTTTATGTATATTTCAGTCTTGTGTGAAGTATCGATTTTTAATTGACGAAGTTTCCGCCGGAAAACTGCCAGTGATAAAACTCGTTTATCAACGCTTTTCTTAACCGTCAGATACTTGCGACTTCTTTTCCTCGTAATAATTACTGATCCCGAATTTAATTGATCTTCAGAAATAGAATCCGGCTAATCACTGCAAATTTCTTAAATTATCGTTCTTATGTTCTTAATACTGTTATTAATACTGTACTAATCACAATGAATGGTGACATCAATTGAGTGTCATCATTAATATGATTTCCTTATAATAATTAATATTTTCTTAACAGCTATTAACGTAAGTGGCTTGTAACATCCCTTATCAACTTAAGATTTAGTGGGTTTCCAGAGATAATTAGATTAATTATAGTATTTATCTCTCTTTTTCCTCTTCAATTAGTACATATTTTTAATGAATAACTCTTGTAATTTTGCTCGTTAGGAAAACTGTATTATTACTTCAGTTTATATCAATCCCTTAATTACAGAGAAATTAATTTTACATCATAATTTGTATTTTGCTTGCCTCATCACTTTTCAAAGTAAATTAGATACAAAGGCCAATAATTATGTTTAAAATGCATATAGAACGGATGCTAGTTTCGTCTAAAATTAATCGTGTAATTAGCGTAGATTACCTCGTATTAATTTGGCAAAATGCAATTTATTAACGTTGACATTATAATAAATCAGTTATGACACCATATTCTCTGATGATGAGAGAAGGAAAAGAAATTTGAGGATTTTAGAAAAGAAATCTGATGCGATGGAGGAAAATTAAAAGAGCATATTTCTTTAAATTTTGTTATAAATAACATCTTTGAATTTTTGATATTTTAATGGTTTATTTTTTTAGTTATTATTTTAATAACTTTTTTAATATCACAGTTTTTTTACGATCCCTCAATTTTACTCAAAAATAACTATTATTAAAGTAACTATTAAAGGAGTAATAAAATAACGATTTATCCATTGTTTCCATTTAATTTATTAAATGTAGTAATTTTACATTCACGAATATATCGAACCTTCCAGTTTTTATTTTTTTACAAATTTTTAAAACCAATTTTCCTGTGGTTTATTTATCTATATGCATATATTCATAAAATCGAATTGCAAATTTATGTAGAATTTTCTTAAATTCTTTATACTCCAAAATTATTTAGAAGTCTCATACTTTTTGCAAAACTCATTCTGAACGAGTTTATAATTTGTGAAGAGCAAGGAGAAATTTTCACGATAATCCTACAAATTTTATGCAATTGAAAATGCTTCGACTTCTGCAATCTCAGATTTGCATGTTCGTGGTGAATCTCCCATATGCGGTGATCAGTTCCTGTGTGTCCTTTTGGATCCCGGGTGTCGTGATGATCGTCATGTACTGCAAAATTTACAAGGAGGCAGTCAGACAGAGAGCGGCTCTCAGTAGGGCATCTAGCAGCACAGTATTGAACAACGTTCATGTACGTCGCTCTTCCGGCGGCTCCAGACATCATTCTAGGACGTCCCACCAGCTGCTGCTTCATCCGAGCGATGCCAGTGATTATGGAAGACCGCCCTCTTACAGAGCTTCAGCGGCGGAACTTAACATCGAAAATGGTGAGTGCAAGAACGGACCGAACGAGTGTGAAAAAAAAGCGAAATAAAATAAAATAAAATAATATAAGAAGAAAAATAAAGCGAGAGGTAAAAAATACAATAAAATAATTTTAAAAATGCTAAACAATGTTGAAGAAAATCTTTGGGGGGAGGGGACGTCAAATCTTGTGCATCAAGTGCACGAAAATTGGAGCGAGAATGTCTCTCAATTATCGACGAAATTGAGCGGTGGCGAATTCAATTGCGTTTCCCTTCCATCAGTCATCTCTCGTCAAAAGACCTTAATGTACCAGCCGACGTGCACAAAGCGAAGATTATTACTTTCGCCCGGGGCCACTTGCCTTTTTCTCGCTACGCTTGATACATCGAAACCGTGTAATCATCGATCCGAGGAGAAATTTCGCTCGGATTTCGTAGCAAATGACATGCAGTGCAAAAATGCACGACAGAACGTTCATTATGTCGGTCGTTTTAACGACACAAAGAACCTCGCAAAGAACATTAATAAAATTCTCCCGATATGTGAATTACACTTATTCAGTGCACTCGATAATAAATGCAAGTCGTATCATTTATCATTTTTCGTATCATTTTTCATGTATTTAAAAATAGTTTTAAAGGTTAAGTTCAAATAGTGAAAATTGTCTATCG
>Ga0157364_1008389_pt1 | contig 10706 bp, 2 predicted proteins | sample AttsexASBM2_FD_111476 | JGI IMG/M metagenome (GOLD analysis project Ga0157364, IMG submission 111476) | Fungus gardens microbial communities from leaf cutter ant in Ribeirão Preto, State of São Paulo, Brazil - Atta sexdens ASBM2 | ecosystem: Host-associated > Fungi > Mycelium > Unclassified ... | reverse complement strand
CACACACACACACACACACACACACACACACACACACACACACACACACACACACACACACACACACACACACACACACACACACACACACACACACACACACACACACACACACACACATGCGCTTAGCTTTCGAAACGAATCACACTGGTTACACTACTTGCTTCTTGACTTCTTTTTCCTTTCGAGGGAGATTTACTGAACTACCTCTTATATATCGTAAAGTCGGGCGGTGGTCGATGTTGCACAATGCGCTCATGAAGCACGATTCGCTGACGCAGCAGGATGAAACTTTCTGTTCCGTAGTAACTGACACGTAGTGTTGATCGTCATCGTCGTCTTCCATCCTCTCGACTATGTTGCCACCTTCAACGTTTCCTGCCGCGATGCTGATGAGACGTCTGCCCGTCAATTAGAACTCATTCGAGGAGCAATTAGCGCCACCAATATCGACATCCGTACGAAGCGCTCTTTTACACTTTTTTCGAGGACCATCAAGAAAATTCGCAAATGAGTTTTAAAGCTTCTTCTGTTAAAAATGTTCCTTTTTTACATTTTAAGATCTTTTGGGGATATTTGTAGGAATATATATCGAAAAAAATTTGATATAAAATTGAATACTTTTTATACGAGTATCTTTCTCTCTCTCTCTCTCTCTCTCTCTCTCTCTCTCTCTCTCTCTCTCTCTCTTACTTGAATGCAACATGAAATACAATTTCATGTCAGATAGACGTATCGAATAATAGGAATTTATAAATGAATTGTTTTCCAGTACACGAAACATCTAAGCGAAGTTCCGTGTGTTTACGTTTATTCTCGCACTGAAGTGATACGTGAAATCGAGTATTCTCATTGCCGAACAGCTTGCCGCAATAGATTCGCGAATTTCTCACGTATCCCGAAATGTTTGTTATAGTAATGCATTGCTATCCGTGCTAAATGATAGTTACGTAGCACGTGGAAATGATAACGTGGAAAAATGTTTTTTAGTTCGTGAGAGAGAAGCTTTCAAGTTCGGTTCACGTGCAACGTCTTTGACCTGTATTCGCAGTGCGCACTAGTATTAAATATATGTGTTTGAACTTAATCCGTTAGCGAATCCAAGAGGAAGGTCCATGAAAGCTATAAATCTCACTCATGACTTAGATAATTTTTAAATTTAAATTTTTTAACTTAAAAATGCGCACATGAAAAATATTATTCTGCGACAAAATAAATATAAAATAAAAATATAAAATAAAAATATAAATAGTATAAATTGAAATAATTATTTATATTATAATAACACTTAATTTTATAGATATCAAATTTTTCTTCACTTTAATTATAAAAAAATGGAAAATTCTTATTAACAAATTGTTTGTTATTTGCATGTTAGATAAATAATGTTTAGCATTAGACAGAAACATTAGTGACTGAAATACGTCAAATTATACATACGGATGCTCTCATTTACATAACGGGTAAAAAATATATGATAAGCATAACAGTAGTGTCAGTAGATTCTCGCAAAACTAGCAATTTGAGTTTTTGAAATTATAATATTTTTAAGAAATAAAAAATAAAATTAGGAAATTAGTATGAAAAAAAAAACGTAATAGATAATTAAACAATTCTGTCTTCCGGTACTTTTAATTCTTTATTTAAAATTTTTTTTAAATATTTTACTTAAGTATCTAATTTTACATTAAGTAAATAGATTTACCAATAATTAAAAATGATAAATCATTTTAGTTTATTCTTTTGTTTACGACATATAAAAGAATATAAATTGCTAGAAAGTGAAAATTTAAATGGGAAACGATCCAAGCTTACCTTTTACAGGAAGTTTAATTTGTTAAGATGTCGGATTATTCATAGATTTTCGCATTATCTTCTCGGGTTTATTACGATTGTAAATATTATGCGCATTCACATTTCGATATTCACGTACGTGAATTGAAATATTACGCGTGCGACCGATCAACGTTTGCGAGCTTTTTGCGACATTATGATGATGTAACATTACAACTTTTTCGAGCCAAACGATGAGTATAAATTTCGTTCAAACAGTCGTAACATTGCACGAACAGCACGATGAAATATTCGGGTATGAAATTGTGCAGCAGTTATAAAACTTTTTCTTATTTGAACGCGCTGTATATGAGGTTCGCGCGTAAATGTCACTAGTAAAGATTTGAACTTTCTGAGTTTTCGCGAGAATTTCTTTCAAAAGTTACTAAGAATATGTACTTTGTCTATATTTTAAATACGTTCTTGCATATTTCTGTTAGAGAAACTTATATATTTTTTTGAATTTTTATTAGAGGAAAGTTGTCGATACTGATATATAGATCTTTTAAAACGACACATCCTTATTTCTCAGAATCCAACCATTACACTTTATTAATATTAATGAAAACATAATCTATTTAATTGATTAAAAATGTATAAACGCATAATTCGTATATTTGTGGCTTGTTTGTTTGACTTGAAATCAGTTAAAAATGAATTCTATGAGTACGAAAATGAAATTCTTACAATTTTCTTTTGCAAATTGCGTAATTAAAATAGTAGCGTAATTTAAATAGTAATAATTATGTCATTAATAATATTACGTCGTTTTAAATGCTTGTAGTTTCCTAAATCAGTTTTATTTATATTATTTTTTTTCTTAATTTTTTCATAATATGGTTTTAAATATAAAATTGGGGTGCAGCGGTAAACCGGCCTATAAAACACCTGTCTATAAAACAAATCATGAGTTAACTTAATCTTTGTGATGTTGCTTTATAGTGTTAAACTATCTCATCATATCAATTCTATTGGAGCTCTATCGAAGGCAATGGTAAATATATGGAAAAGCTCTTGAAAAACTATTTGCAAGACGCAAATATTTGCATCTTGCAGAAACATATTTGCATCTTACAGAACAGCATAAAGTAAATATATGCATATAATTCAACAAAAATGTTTCATATAGACGTGAAAAAATTCTGGAAAAATCTTATATATGTACATTCACTTGTAGGTATTTTATATAGATAATTTCTGTATAAAGAAAAAGAATAGGAATATGTGATATTACTGCCCACTGTGTCAGAGCCTATTTTGTCGCTCATTTTTGCTTATCTTATGAAAAAATTAATTATTGCAAAATTACAAACAGTATTATAAAAACTGTTTATATTATCTGATAGAAGATACTTTTTAGTTTGTATTTTTGTATTTAAAATTTTATTTTTATCTTTGTTTAAAAAATATTGTCTAAAAACGAAATTGATATCGGCAATCTTCCTATTCTATAAATAGTTATGATTATTATGTTACAAAATCTTCTGAAAAGAGACCAATGTAAATTTGTTCTTTTTATTTCTACAAAGTCTGAGAAATGTTAATTGTCCATTTTCATTCTTATTATGTATTCGTTTTCAGTCTTTACCGCGTACTATCTTCATCGTTCAAATTCTAATCTCGAAAATGTAATTGCATTGTGATTTCTCGATGCGTAATGCGATACGGCATTTACGAGACTGCGAGCACTCGCGAAGCGTGTTCGCGCTAAGCGGTCATCGCGATCGAAATAAATTGCGTTCGAAGCGCAGTTAACCCCGATAGTTGAAACGCGTGCCAATATATGTATATGCTACATCTGTGTGTGTGTGTGTGTGTGTGTGTGTGTGTGTGTGTGTGTGTGTGTGTGTGTGTGTGTGTGTACAAATATGTATCATATATATATATGTATATATATCAACTCGTAAAATCTCGGTCTCATATGTCCATTGCGTGTGCGCTGATCGACGCGGCGCGAATAAAATACGCGTCGCATACGTAAAACGAGGTCGGAGTCAAGAATTCTCTCGACTACCTTGTTCCGCAAGTTGCTTGAGCTTTTCCTGCGGTATGAACCGCACATACATCTATAATACAGACTGCTTAGACCACTAGTGAAATATAGGTGATGCGGTGGGTGCCATATGTTGCATGAAATGTATACTTGTTATAAACTATAGTTTCTCTCTCTGGTCAATTTCGTCAGGTTTTCCTTGGTGACACTCTCATCGTGTACTATCTCTGAAATTTTCTAATTTTTTTAAATTAACTCTTTAACACGTCTGCACATGAGTTTTAATTAGCTTTTAACTAACAAAAAGTCAATCAGGATATATGTTTAGTTTTGTGTAAATAAATGTAACATTTAACAACTTTTTGTTATCTTTTGTTTGTTCTTAAAGTAGCGTTCTTTGCCGATAATACTTATAATTATTTAAATGTTACTATTATTGATTGTTTTTTTTTTTATATACATACTGTAATAGTGAAATTGTAGAAGAATGTTCATATTCTTTCGCGAGCAAATAAAATGTTGGGTAATCTGTACCTTACTTCTGATGCAAATATTTTCATGTATGATTAAAATTCTGTTACAAACATTACATGTCGTCTAAAAAAAGTGAGTTTAATTAACCAAATATTTATAGCAATGAACGATATATATTATAAATTTGCATTAATTTATGACTATGTTTGTAAACATGCTTATCAGTATATTTACTTCAATATCAACTTATCTGACAAACGACATGGTTGTGACTAAATGTTTATAAAAACAGGTTTACTTAGAACAATATATGGACATAATGGATATATTTACTCTGCAGCGTACTATCCCAGTATTTGCGGGTGAAGAAGGTCATAATTGTGCATGAATATGTATTTGCAGGCTATGCAGTATCTGCGAACACTTATTCATAGTTGCAAATGATTCATATTACGAATTAGCATTAATCTAGATTCTACAACATTTTACTGTTATTTTTTCCTGTTTTCTTTCTGCATATGAATGAGAACGCAATGCGTCTGCTTATTACGCGCGATTTCATATGATTTGCCTATTTTATATACAATATACAGTACATCAACAGCGTCATGATAATTAATTTGTGCGATACAAATTTATTAACTGTAAATATCTGCTCAATTACAAGCTCTTTATTAGCTCGCTTCATCTATAATCCATAATCCGCTTTTCTTTTCAGTACCATTGTATCGTTATGCATGCATTGCAACCGTCGCTACGCATATTTGTTTTTAAAACGATATTATTTGCTTATCTGTAATTGTAGCATACAATGTATACAGTTATTGCATATAATTAAAATTCAGCTCGCGTTTCCAAGTAAGGAGCAATTCTAAGATTAGTAATCCAAGCACATCGCGAGACGCTTCTCAGTGACGAAGAGCAAAGCGCGGAATACTATTTAATTATCTCCATCAAATAATCTTTATTCTACTTATATTCTGTTTGCAAACTTAAATTATTTATTCAATTGTAAATAAATAAATAAATTTTATCGCTGAAATAACTAAATCGCTGCACGGCATCACGAATGCAATCATTTTGGCCAATATAGGATTTACCATTTACTCAAACGATGCGCAATGAATAAATGAAGTATTTACATACCCCCCGTTTGTTCTAGTAAAGAACTCTACCCAAAAATATAAGATATTATATTTCGACATACTTTATTTAGCATTTATTCAACGATCAGATAAAAAATACGTTAATAAAAAATTCAGAAATCATTGATGAAAGAAATTACTTAATAATAATAGAAATTCTGTAGTCAAATAAATATTTACACATTAATGTAAATAATATTTACATTAATAACTTATTAAAAATTAACAAAGATAAAAGCTGTGATGTTTTGTACGAAATTCCATTAATACGTATGTTGCGCATTATTTTCCTTTGACATTATTACATTTTTTAACTTTTCTTGAGACTTGTTGGCATTTTCTCAGCTTTACCGCAAATTACATTCTTTCATTACAATTTCAGCTCGCGCTCTACGCGCACCACGTCGCAGAACAATTCCGAATAATAAACGACTAATTGGAGGAATGGCGCGTATGTGTGCGTATATGTGTGTACGTCGCGTCCCTTAAAAGCCGCCTGCACATCGCTTTATATACCCTTTGGTCATCTCGTTCCACTTACGAGAGTACAATGCCCACGCAATGGGAATATCTAATGACCTCCCACGGGATTAAACTTCGGAAACGAAAATAATGCGATCGCCACGACGACGTGGAGCACTTACTGGCTTAGCCAGCTTATTCTTCGTGAAAATCTAATTTTCTGTATTAGCCTTGCCTGAAAATGTAGCGTGTCATGAGCATAAACGGCCTCAATGGGCTATCTCGACAATGCAATTTCTATCGGAATGCGAATCTCTAAAGTTCGATGACTCTCTCGTGAGACTTTTATATTTCTGATCTTTTAAAGCCAAATGTTGTCCGAATAGCTAATTGTAGAAGAAAAATTCTTCTTATCGAGATTTGTTAGACACTTTGTTAACACATTATTACATTTAATTAGGATAATATATAATACGATCTTTTAATAACTAAAATGATTTTTTGTATACGTTCCCTCACGTGAGAGGAAAGCTCATTATTTATCGGATTTTCTGATAAGATTACTGTCGCTCATATTTCACGAGAATGTAAATTACATTGACTTTACTGAGAGATGCGGTGCACCGTACATTAGAATAATATCAACGCGATTTCAAAAGTCATAATTCAGTCTCGTTGTAGAGATATGAGTTATGAATACACGTATCGCTATATTGAGAATGCAAAACAAAGATTTTACTTTTAAAGTTTCTTTCCATAGGAAATTATGAAAGTATAACATATATATATATATATTTCGGACAACGATAATAATGAGATGATTGAGAGATCAAATACACAATTTTCTATATAAAAAGTTTTCACGTGTTATTTCATAAATAACGAAATTAAAATGAATTAAAATATAAAACTGAAATATATGTATATATATATATATATATATAAAATATACAAGGTGTTTGGAATTTAAATGTCAAAACTTCGGAAGCATATAGAGAATCGATAAATTAAGAAAAAAAATCCTGTAGAGATATACTTGTTTTTGCTTCATTTTAAAGAAAAAAGATAAAATCTAGTTTTCATTTTTGTAATTTCTCATTAGTTATTCACATTGTATATTGTTTATTCACTTGCTTAATGTAAATATTGTTCAAAATGTTGATTTCTTGTCGCAGAAGTCATACACGGAAACCATATCAGTATATTCAACGTTAGTATATACGCGGGATATTGTGACAGGACGTAATTCACTCGATGACTTCTGACGAGTAATTGACGAATTTAATAACAGGAGAAAGGCAGAAATGTAAAATTTTCACCTGAAAACGGAATTATTATTATTGTTTTCTTACACGATTTCAGCGATGGTAATACTTCAAAGGCGATACATAATACTTCGAGAACGAAGTAACTTATATATTTTATCTTTTTTACAATTTTCTTTAAAACGAAGCAAAAATGAGGATATCTCTACAGGACTTTTTTTCTTAATTTTTCGATTCTCTACACGCTCCCCAAGTTTTGACATAAATTTCAAACATCCTGTATATACATGTTTGTATATCTAATTTATTTTATTATATACCGTTTAATATATCACTTGAAGTAATATACATATTTAAAATATATACATCTAAAATAATCACTTAGAAGCTACATAAGTTTTTCTATCATTTTTTTGCTTGTTATTATATTATTCTATGTTAATAATTAATAAAGATGAAATGTTATTAGCATTGGTTATTAGTCTAGTTGTTATCTAAGAGTATCTTATGCGTAATTAACACAAAAGAATTTTACAGAAGAATAATTTTGTGTCTGTCAAAAAATGTTTTCTCTTAGAAATGAAAATATACGTATATTTACAGTAATTTTTAATGTAAGAGTTTATAACAAAAACGTTGTAAACTTTGTTAGTTCTCAAAACTACTTATAATTAAATTTCAAAGAAAAATTGTAAGAGAGAAAGGTTCACTCGACTGCAACAAAATCGTGACGGTTAAATGTATTTCCTTTCACGTCATTCTTTGTACATTTTGCATTATAATTAAGGAAATGAAAAAAAAATGCTTTCTTGATCTATTCACAACCGTTTTTGGTACAAAAAAATAAGACCATAAATAATGGTCGTACAATTAAGGAACTGTTTATTTCTTCTGGAAATGCATAATTACAGTAAATAGAAAAGCAATAGGTATTTTGTTATTTCTATATAATAATTTTATCATGGTTATTCCTAGATTTAATTACGTATATTTTACATTGCATCTAATAATCTAATAACAAATATCATCCCCTAAAAAGAACTTTTATCTTTCAGCATTTGCTTTTTTCGCGATGTGAGATTATCCATTATTACAAATTATATCAATTCTAATCGAAATATCCTCGATTTCATATATAGTGTGAGTTTATTTTTACAGTTCGGTATGCCTGCGAAAATTAATCGAGCGATGACGCGAGTATTTACCGCTAGTACGAATATTATCGAATACTCGTAGGGACAACGACCTCGTGATCTGTAAAATGAGAGAAAAAAGAAGAGATTGAAATAGGCAACCTGTGTTTTGAGTTTGCAAAACGTGTAACGCATTCGTCAACTAGCCGAAATGCCAAATGCGCCGTAAATCGGCCGTATAAGCTAACAATGACGAGACGCGGCGCGTACCAGTGGCTCACTTCGACGGAAACAATGATCGATCACGGTTGTTATATATTGTGCCGTTGATGCGCAGTTCTACGCTAATCCCTTGAAACCATTCGCGCAACTAAATGTTAAACTAGGCCGAAACAAACGTCTGGTAATCTCCCGATAATCCGCTTAGCCGAAACGCTGTTGGCAATGTGCTTTTGCTGTTCTTTGCGGCTGCGAACGCGATCGGTTTCACGAGTCTGCCATGGATATCCTTTTTCCGGCCAATGCACCTGTCGTAGTATCGACGCGCCGATGGTGTATCTCGTCCGAGATATTTATGACGTTACCAACAACGTTGAGGCACGCGATGATGGAAAGGTGATGGATGTGTATCGTCATGACGATTCAGATAGGTAGTCAATGTAAAATACTACATTACGCTTTGGGGAGCTTATCGATAGGTGAAAAAGAAATTCATAACAAAACGACAGGAAAGTCAAACAACGCTACTTTTTTCTTTTGTCAGTACTATCTCTTTGTTGGAAAGAATACATAAAGTTTCGAAAAATAAATTCTGCGAAACTTATTTCTTAGCAATTGATAACGCATGTTGAGCACAAAATAACGTTCAACCTTTTCTTCCATGAATAACGAGTCTTTTTATGTTTTAAAAATGAATGACTTATTGCAGAAAGAATATGAGTCAATGTATTATATTTTTGCTTGAAAACACGTAATATTTTCTTAGAAAAGCATCCTATTAAAACAAAATAGTCAATGATATTTGGATTATTTTTTTGTGCATAATAATTTTTATGAAATCAAAGATGTAATAGACATAAATTTAAATTAAAGTTCTCTTTCTTATTTTACAAATAAGGAAGACCGAATAAGAGATTTTTTTTTTCTAAAATATAATAATATTATATAATTTATTCAAGTGTCCATTAAATATTAATTTGATATTCAAGAATCTTCGATCACTCTCAATGTAAAATCGGATTTCGTTATTTTCAATTAAATGTACGAGAATCGTTGAAAATTTTAATTTATCTTTGAATTTTCTGGAATTGTCAATTTTCTCTTCTTCCATATTATGGAAAGAACAAATACTCCCACTCAGAGAAAAGCATAGCGATAGTAACTATAAAGGTGACAACTTCATAAGTTTAATAAGTAGAATTAGTGTACATAGTTGAATAAACTAATATACATAATTAAATAAACTTTAGTAATTGCAATAATTATAAAATACACAATTTATTCAACTACACACACACACACACACACACACACACACACACACACACACACGCGCGCGCGCGCGCGCGCGCGCACGCAAAGCTCTGTTTTTCAATGAAGTCAATTATAAAAATATTCATTTGATTAATTAATAATAGACTCTTTTATTTACACTTTTTCCACGTGGAATTCCATCGTAATAGTATCAGAAATAGCGCAGCATTGCTTTATGTGTAATATATATACTGTATACTCTGTGTGTGTGTGTGTGTGTGTGTGTGTGGGGGGGGGGGGGGAGAGAGAGACAGAGAGCATATTACTTGATGCACTACGATGCTACATCATATTCTATTTGTGCTCGATAATTACTTTCCACCCTAATATGATGGAAGGCCACTGGAAGTATAGAAATTAAGCCTGGATTCTCATGTGATGTGCGCAATCGAGCATTAGGGATCAAATCAACGACAAAAGCGTTTGTCGGGAAGGAGTCGAGTTACGCCAGCGAGCTCGCTCTCTCGTTACCGTCGACGTCCTTCGAAAGTAGGAGTGCGCGGTCGAATCGAGAGAGACGAGTCGTCGGGTCGAGTATCGATTAGGTTGGTGTACGTAGGTAGAAGTCACCGAGATACTAAGAGGAAAAGCGGCGGTGGCAGTAGCGGTTGCAACGCTGCCACCGTTGCGTTGGGAGAATCGATCGTGTCCTCGCCACCCTCTCTTGTCCCCGGTTGAAACAAATAAAACGATAACAAATGCCCCGAGACCGATTTCCGAGCGGCCCTTTTGGCCACTCGAGCTTCCCAGGTGGTTTAACATTCCGTGCGGAAGCGGAAACGTAATCGCAACAACAAGAATTTTTATTACGAGAAAGATACTCATCGTTTCGCGTCGACTCTCTCTCTCTCTCTCTCTCTCTCTCTCT
>Ga0157364_1008388_pt1 | contig 10706 bp, 5 predicted proteins | sample AttsexASBM2_FD_111476 | JGI IMG/M metagenome (GOLD analysis project Ga0157364, IMG submission 111476) | Fungus gardens microbial communities from leaf cutter ant in Ribeirão Preto, State of São Paulo, Brazil - Atta sexdens ASBM2 | ecosystem: Host-associated > Fungi > Mycelium > Unclassified ... | reverse complement strand
TTGCTGGAAGAAAAGAAAGAAAGATGAACTAGTACAAAAATTCAGCCAAAAAAAGCAGGCCTATTGAGGATTTGCAATTCGACCGCGGCACTTGCAGCAGTAAGTAATCCTCACTTTAATACCTCTCGGCTCTTGCCTTTCTCTCCTTCAGTTGTTTCTCGCGCCTCTCCGCGTTGGCTTCGTCGTTTCGCTCGGAGCAACTCGGAAGCATCTACGTGATTGCATCGGCACGTGACGTGGCGCATGAGTGCAGTGAGCTTTGCTCGGGAGTGACGTATAAAACTTTGTAATTCCATGTGGCTCGCGACCAGAGGATTAATTGTGTATCTTGAAACGAGTGAAAATGATAAAAGTGAACAAATTTATTAGGTATTGATCAATAAAATTTTAAATATTTTAGTGTGTTCATTGTTATAATTTTCGCATAATTTCGAGACATTATCAATCCCCAGGCATGTCTCACAGCACTTGCTACACTATCTCTCCATGAGATTTTTTCGAAATGATTCCCTGTTATGTTTCTCTCGATGTATCGCGAGTGTGATTTTATTGTGATTCTTTTGGAATCCTCTATTTGCGTTTATTGTGAGATAAAAGAAAATCAAATAAATGTATAATGCCTATCAAAGCTAATAAAAGAAAATTCCCGCAAACTGGTTTCACGAATTAGTTGACTCAATGTAGTTAACTGACGTTCGATTATCTATTCTTTTCTGATTTTAGTTATAACAAAAGAGAATTGTCTATTAATATTCGAAAAGAAAATAATTGTTAATATTTGAAAAGAAAATGAAGAATTATGATATTATGATATTATCCTTCAAATTCTGTGTATATTGTAATATACAACAAATTTTAAGACGTTGTAAAAATTATTTAATTCTATCGACATCATCTAAGATCAGATGTACATAGTAATGTTTATGTTGGAAAAATAGTCATAATGTTGAAAAAGTTAATTGTTTAGTATGAATTATTTATTAATTAAAGTGCTCTGAATTGAATTAAAAAAATTTTTTTTAACGTGGTTTTAATAAAATCAGGTTTGAAGGAATTAATCAATTGCCATTTACACTAATAAAGTCTGTATTTTTCACAGAATATACCTTTAAGATTATTATTTTGTTTTTGTTTATTTATTTATTTATTTTAAAAAAGAAACATCGATAAATATTTTTTTGCATTGTAAAATTTTCGAATAATCCACAGTATGTCAATAAATTGATAGTAAATTTGATCAGAAATTGTTAGCAAATTAGTCAACATATTTATCTTGTATGCATATTTATCTTGTATTTTGACAGAGTCTGACATAATCTGACAGTGTATTGGCGGTAGAAATCTATCCGCCGAGCGAGTGGAATATATCGGACACAGATTGCGTTCTGCATATATGCGTCCTGCCGTCAATATATATTAATTATGCAGCAAATACATCGATATTTATTTTTCTTGCCAATCTACTATCGTATTTTGTTGACAAACTTTCTGCCAGCATTTTGTCAACAATGTTGCATTCTTTATAAATGAATTAATGTATTTCGTACTTAAAATGAAGTAGACATATGTTTAAAGTTTGGTGAAACAGAAAGTTTCAGTCTATAAAAATTCAATTAGCCGATTGATGCAAAAGTTTAAAGTTCAATAGTTATCAGAGAATAATGGCCCTTTGTACCTTACATTTCTATTCCTTCAACTCTTTGTCACATATTATTTAAAATTTAAAATATCGGTGCATACATAAAGCATTTAATTCAGGCTCATGGAGAATTAGCGTCTTACGACTTTTGGTTGTGTTGCGCTTGTTTGTTCATATTGTGTATATAACGTAAAAAATAAAAATAATTACGATAAAATTAATTAAATAACAACATTTAATATTCTCAGTTTAATTTGCATTCTTAATTTGCATACTTTTTTCCCTATATATTCGTTAATTTCACTCGAATTTTTAATTTTTGTGTCAAGATCTTGATAAAAGCGAGGATCTTCGTGCATTTGAACGTCCGCGCCACGAAAGGCATGCAACGCCACCGTTAGATGCACATTGCGCGATGCATTTTAGTTTAGGATTTCAGCCGCTAGGCGGTCATCACCTTATACTTTATAGCAAATATTCAGCTAAATAATTATAAAAATTATGTTAAAACGATTCCAATAACCAATATATATCACAGTTATAATTTAGAATTCATTACTGATTTTAATCTTAAAGATTTTGAAGACTGAAGTTGAGTTGAGAGGATGCGTCTGTTAATATAATGTTTCTCGTAAGCACTCGGGTATGATGCAATTCATATATAAGACCGGACCGTAGGGACCATTCTCGGGTAGTCTGATGCTTCTCAGGAAAAACTACGAACGCATATATGCGGCCTCTCTCTTCGCTTTATACGATGTCTCTGTTCAGCATCATATGTCTCCAGTACTCACGTTCAGTTCGAAAACCACGTGCGTACAGGTTTAAAACCACAAAAAAAAAATTGGGTCGGTATTGCTTGTTTGTGTCACTAAAGAAATGAACTGAGGAAGCGAAGATCGACTATCTATTTTGCAAAAAATTTCAAAATTCTATTCTTTTAACGTCCAATTCAAAGATGATAGTTTTATAATCATATTTTTTTGTAAAAAGTTTTACGATTTTTTTTTTAATATAAATATTTATGCGTTTTTTATGTGACACAAATGAATCACGCGTATATTATTTTAAATGATAAAAAAACAATAACGAATAGTTGAAGACTTTGTAATTTAGTATAACCAAAACAATAAAATCAATAAGAAAAATTCACAGACAATTTAGAGTCAACGCGGTAATTGATGTGTACAAAATTCAAACGCATTAATAATTAATTAAATCATCCATATAATGTAATCAATCATAATACAATGTTTCCGAATGTTTCGGTCTTATTTTGGGACCACCCTCAACGGTGAAAAATAAATCTTGAATATTATTAAGCATTCACAGTCAATTTGTGAGAGAATCTGTCCTTCCACATCCAAAACAACATATGTAAGCATATGTAACATATGTAAACAATATATGACCTATCACTTGATTGAGTGAAGATCTCCTCTGTATTTAATTAATAAGGAATGTCTATATCAAGTAATAGATTTTAATGAATTGCGATGATATAAATACCAAATTTTATTATTTAAGCTTACTTGCGTTGTTTAGCAGAGACACAAAATTTAATCGTTAATACAATTACACATTTAAATAAAATTCATCGATAAATTTTGACAGGTTAACATACAATAAATTATGTCTTAACTCATCGACATTAAACAATGTAATGACAAAAATATATGTTCCTAATTGTGATGGAAAAAATCTAATAAGTCAAATTATTGTTTATGAGTTTGTCTAAAATGTTCGCATATGCGATGATCTAGACTTCAGTGTCTTTTTTTTAATTTAAACAGTTCTTCTGGACTTTGATAAAAAGCAAAAAAATCAAGTTTATAAAAATTTTCGACATCCAGCACACCTGCGTTATCCCAATCAAATTCATGACCGTAATGCAATCTGTGATTAGTAATAAGATTTAGAGAATACATATGTGTTCCATCATATGTATTCTTTTATTCTGATTGTGTTTTTTTATTCTGATTATTCTTTTTAAATTTCTACGTATTTGACCTACATAAGATGCATCACAGTCCTTACATTCAATTTTGTATACAACATTCTTTTTTTCCATCTGTGGAAGAGGATCTTGTGTACCTTAATAAATCTATTAAATTTATTAATATTAAAGAACGAAATTTTGTGATTTATTCCATTAACAATGTTTCTGAATTTGTTAAAAAAAAACCTTAGAGTATGAACCATTTTATATTGTTTCTTTCATTTTTTTTGTCTTGTTCTGCATCTGGAATGTCTTATTTAACAATAAATTAATCCTATTATATTCTTAAAAATAAAATCTAACAGAAAGTCATTTTGATATAAGATGTTAATGATAAAAATTAAATTTTTGATGTTAATGATACAAATTAAAATTGAATTAAAGTTGATTCTTAATTTTCTGTGAATTTTTCCTTATTAATTTTATTATTTTGGTTATATTAAATTACAAGGGTTTTTAGTTTTTAGAACTCAGTTCAACTATTTGTTATTGTTTTTTTATCGTTTGGAATATACCGACTGAAACTATAATGCGTCACACTAATAATTCGTTTTTTTAATTTATTCTCATAGTTTATGGTTTATATTGTGTTAAAATAATTTTGAAGAATTGGATTAAATACCGCAGATTTGACCACGTTCAACTCAAATCAAATTCGTTAAATTTTATATACGACATCACATTTGAAGAATGTTAATAAATTTTACAATAATTAAATCAAAGTAGATCAATTACACAATTTAATAGATCAAAAAAATTGTTTGCAAAAAAATTACTAAAATTAGAACTTAATGATACCTTTAAATCAAGGATTTTTGTTCAAAATAGGATTTTTTTGATAGAATCTTGTACGCACAATCACCCATAACTCATCATCAATTTTTTTCAACAAAGCAATAGATTGTTAAAAGAATTTAAAAGAAAAAAATACAAAATAATCGGCAAGATGATAAAATTAAAAAATGATAAGGATACATTCCTAAACAATAATATTCAGGGAATACAATATTTTTAAAATTTTGAAATAATAATAGTAACGATAAGAGAGAAACTGACATGTCAAACCTTTTAACTTATACTTTACCTTTTACTTTATATAAAGCTTCAGGTGATAATGAAATTTGTATAAAATCATCACAGTTTAATTAAGACAATCATCCGTTTTTATCTTTAATCTTAAATTTAAGAAAGAAATGGTTTACAAATCTGTCTTCAATTACAATTATAATACTAAGCAAGTTCAATGCTTACTACAATTAGGTGAAAATTTTTCTCTTCCTATAATACAAAAAAGAAAAAGAAAATGTTTGAATTCATTAAAAACTGGGAAAATAGTGTACGTAAATTACAGATTCCATTTCAAAAAGCTTTTAGGAATAGTGGACCTCATAATTAACAACTTATTTTCCTTTTCATATTCATGTTTTAATAAACAAGTAAATAATATACTCAAAAAGTTGAAGAATAAAACGCGACAATTTTTAAACAACAATCAAATGTGACAACAATCACATTTGATTATCACGAAAGCAAATAATATGTCAGTAGCTCTCAATAAAGATATATACATTAAAAAAATGAATGAAATATTAAGTGAAGAAAATCTATGTCAGGATTTTGAAAGACCCGATTAAAAAAATGATTAGTAGTCTCAAAAGTTTGATTACAAGATGGAAAAATCTAAAATATATTACAAAAGATTTTTATAAAAAATTCAGATGCAATGATGGCACGTTACTCTATGCCTATGGTCTTCCCAAGGTATACACTGTTAAATCTAGTGTCAAATTTAACCTAACGTGAATCGCTACTGCTGTTACTAAATATGTCGTTTTTACCAAAACAATAGTTAAATTTGATACTATATTGTGTCAATTTACACTATATAGTGTTAAATTGACACTGTATAATGTCAAATATAACCATTGTTTTAATAAATATATAGTTGATCCCATTCAGAATCATTATTTCATCAATAGACAATCCGTTTTATGCATATCCGTTTTAGCTACATGTCATAAACAAATTATTAGTAAAATTCCCAAAAAGTTTAGTCACATAAATAACAGTTTTGAATTGGTTAAAAAATTATATATACATTGACAAAGACTATAGTCTAATTTATGAACATTCCTACAGAATTAGTGATTCAATCTATTTCAAAAAGATGGAACTTCATAGAAGATTGCACAATTCCGGAAGATGAATTTCTAGAATGGTTAGAATGATTTTAGAGTTTATTATTTTAAATTTGAAAATTGATTTTATAACAATGGGATCCCTATGATCTCTGTCACTTGTATTGACGGATTTAGTGATACAAGACTTACAGAGTGAGTGTTAAATATCTTTGACTTTCATTCCATTTTATAAATATGTGAACGATATCGTTATGGCGGTTCTAAACATATTTATAATATTTTACATACTTTCAATAATTTTCATCTAAGGTTATAATTCACTCTTGAAATAGGGGGGAGATAGCATAAATTTCTTGGATTCCATCAAAACGATTAAAAAGAATGTCTTACAGTTTGATCAAAAACCTACTTATTCTGGGAGAATTTAAAATTTTTGGTCTCAATATCCCATTTCACAAAAAAGAGGTAATATCTGGCTTGTTTGAGCATTTCTACTTTCGCATCTGAAATTCCATGGAAAGAATTTTTTTATTAATATCTTACATCAAAATGATTTTTCGTTAGATTTTATTTTAAAAACATAAGAAAAAGGATTCATTTATTGTTAAATAAAATATTCCAGTTGCAGCACGACAAAAAGAATGAAAGAAATAATATAAAATGGTTCATACCCTATAAAGTTTTTTAAACAAATTCAGAAACATTGTTAATGGAATAGATCACAATTTCGTTCTTTAATATTAATAAATTTAATAGATTTATTAAGATACATAAAGATCCTCTTCTACAGATGGAAAAAAAATGTTGTATACAAAATCGAATGTAAGGACTGTGATGCATTTTATGTAGATCAAATACGTAGAAATTTAAAAACCAGAAAGAACACAATAGCCTGATGATAGAACACATCTTCTAAATTTTATCACTGATCACAGATTGCATTACGGTCATGAATTTGATTGGGACAACGCAGGTGTGCTGGATGTCGAAAATTTTTATTATAAATGCTTGATTTCTGAAATGCTTTTTATCAAAGTCCAGAAGAACTGTTTAAATTAAAAAAAAAAACACTGAAGTCTAGATCATCGCATACGCGAACATTTTAAACAAACTCATAAAATACAATAATTTGACTTATTAGCTTTTTTCCATCACAGTTAGGAATATATATTTTTGTCATTATATCATTTAATGTCGACGAGTTAAGATATAATCTACTGTATGTTAACCTGTCAAAATTTATCGACGAATTTTATTTAAATGTGTAATTGTATTAACGATTAAATTTTGTATTTCTACTAAACAACGAAGGTAAACTCAAATAATAAAATTTGGTTATTTATCATTGCAATTCATTAAAATGTATTGTATTATTTGATATAAATATTCCTTATGGAATTAAACATAGAGAAGACTTTCACTCAATCAAGTGATGTTAGTAATTTTACATGTGTTGTTTTGTGAAAGCACAACTTCCACAAAACAACACATGACACACACAAACTGATTGCGAATGCTTAATAATATTCAAGATTTATGAAGATTTATTTTTCACTGAGAATGATCCCAAAATAGGACCGAAACGTTCGGAAACATTGTATTATAATTGATTACATTATATGGATGTTTAATTAATTATTAATGCATTTGAATTTTGTACACACCAATTATCGCGTTGATTCTTAATTGTTCGTGAATTTTTTCTTATTATTATAATTTTATTATATTGTTTTAATTAAAAAAAAACAAAATTTTGTCTATATTTATAATATCTGTATAAATTTAATTTAAATATAAATTGAATATGCGAATACAAGCAAACCGAAACGTAATCTCTAAGGCATAGCTTCTCATACTTTCAAACTCGTCCGTGGAACGTATTTCTTAAAATGGCAAACATCCGTGATCTATCTAGTTAATAAATTTGAAAAAACAGACAGACACATTTATATTTATTATTTATTTATATAAATTTGCTCCTACTTTTTAAATTTATATTGAATGCAATTTTCTAAAACTATTTCTCAAATATGTAATGAGATAAATCCGTATAATAAATCAAACTAACCAAGATTCCTTATAAATCAAAGAACTGAAATATGGACAGTAGGAGTCAAGTACAGAGAGACGTCGCGCAATAATATATCTATGATGTGTGAAATTTTTTTCACTAAAACGCGCTTACATATTTCGGCTCACTTTTGAGCCTTTCTCAGAGACAACATAAACTATATAAAAACTGTGAATAAAAATTATCCTGTCATAGTGAGCTCCCTTATCATAATAAATTAGTTCTCCATATTCTATTTTACGATATTTTCTAATTTCTTTTCTTTTTTTCTTTTCCTTTTTTTTCATTCTTTTTGGTTTTAAATCCGACATTTAAATTCTCGATAGGGGAGTTCATCATAACAGGATAATTTTTATTCATAGTTTTTATATATGTTAGTTTATGTTGTCTCTGAGGAAGTGAAGTTGTCTTCTGCGCTTTACTCCTACTACCTGTATTTTTTCCAATTCTATAATGAGATATATATATGAAGAATGTGCTTATTTCCTGTTTTTATTGATGACAGCTTTGACGTCGGCACGAATTATTTTTAGGCGTAAAGAATTCGATAATTATAATTGAGATTTCGAAATTTAATTCTAATTCTTACCATCGTTGAAAATCCAATTTCATACACATACGAAGTCGTGGCGCGTGTACGCAAGCTTGTACTGCTACGTAAACTAATGAAGTGTAATTCAATAATTTATAAATTCTGAAAATTATTGCGTCTAAAAACCAGCTTATAACCCAATGGTTCATCGACTTATAAAATTACTAGTCGTATTTTTTTAAGAGTACATGCACTTTTTTTTGAGATGTAAAATTTCTGATCATTAATTAAAATTTTGTATTTATCAAATTAAATCATAAAATTAAATGTATATTTGCATTATACAATTATTATGTTATTATTAATAAAACATATTATGTTATTATTAATAAAAATGATGTTCTAGATATTTTATCTTATTAAATATAATACTTATATTTAACGCATAAAAAATTATGCTCCCTCTTTTCGTCTTTAGATCATCTTTTTTTTTTAAATTATACATAGTACTTTTCTTTTGATTCAGGTATACAATGGTAATCCTAATCACGATCCATTTTTGAAAATCTTTGCTCTAAGGCATGGCATTGCTTTCTTTTTGAAAAAACGTGGTTGATGTCCCTTTTTACTAATATAGATTCTCTTTATAAGATCTTTATAATCTTAATTTAGATCTTTATAATCTTGATTTAAGTTACTTTTTACTATTTTTTAGAATTTCTAAGAATTAGAAAAGAATAAAGAGTAAATCGACATTAAAGGGTGCGTTTCGAATTACGTATGAAGTGCATGAGGTATCATTTTATCTTTCTTTATTCTTCGATAAATAACAAGAACAAATGATGTATATCACGTTTGTTTTGTGCGTAATTCGGAATGCACTCATAATTAATCTAGTATAAATGGATATGAAAACATTATTTGGCGAGTTTTTCTTCTTTACATATCACGTGATCAAAATGTGAACGTTAATCAACAGAAATCAGAAAACACTCGAGATTAGAATATCAGACTGTATATGGCTATACTTAGAAAAAAATTTTATTGATATTGTTATTCTAATCAAATTTTTGGTTAGGACAAAAAGGTTGAAGTTGGTCACATATCAACAAATTCATCATTTTTTCTGAGTGTAATTCGAGACTTGATTGTGACTACAACATGAGACTCAGGCACACAAGAAAACTGAAGGCAGTAAGACATAAGCAGTAAGGAAATCAATATGTTGGATTAGCTCCTTATGTTATATGGCCTTACGGACTTTACTGTGATTAATCAATTCGTTTACTGTTTACGTTTTATTGCTTAATTTTTTTTGTGTGCCATGGCCCTCATAATTATGTTTACACGATTACTCTTATTCCGATTTAAATCCGTAGTTAGAAATTAATCAATCACAGTCATTCCATTCTTCAGAGGAACAGCTGATTGGTCAGTTTTATAACTTAAATCCGATTAAGGGTGCTATATAAATATGGGATTTATCAGTATGTGTACGTAGAGGGAGAGGGGAGGGAGAGGGGGGAAGCGAGAGAGGGCCACGAGACGGAGGTATCCTGGGCAAGTTGCCGATAATTTCTGTGCATTCTGGCAAACAAGCATAGCGCGCTTAGGTATACGTAATGTTCGAGTTAGTTTGAGAATATACAGTCATTGTTTTCTCACGATTGTAGGAAACGAAATCGTTCTTAAAAATTTAATCATAAAGTTATTGCAACGGCAATAATAACGACGAGAGAGAGAGAGAGAGAGAGAGAGAGAGAGAGAGAGAGAGAGACTGATTGGTGAATATCTCATCTTGACTTGCGAGTTATCACGTTGATATCCGAAAGAGAAAAAAGGATTCACGGTGATTCATGAAGCGGAAGGATACAAATGAAAATTCGGAAGTGGGTACTAACGAAGATACAGAAGAAGATACAACAATCACGAGCGAGCGGGGCACGCTGGAAGAATTTGATTCTCTCGAGGATTCAGTTACGTCATTAGAGATGGAACAGTCGGAGACCGGTCGGAGAACGAGTATCTTCAAATTCTATTCGTACAAGAATGTAGGTGAGTGTGACTATATTATATATAATTGTGCGATGCGCAGAGAGCGAATTCGTATCGATAAACATTTAGGTATTCGATTTAAATATCACATTGACGATACGAAATCATATTACTTTTATTTTATAGCTCGAAAATAAATCAACTATTGTATAACCTCTCTCTCTCTCTCTCTCTCTCCCCCCCTCCCCCCCCCTCCCCCTCCCTGTTCTCTCTCCCTCCGCCCCCCCCCACACCCCACCCCCTCCCCCTTCACCCCCCCCACACCCCCC
>Ga0157364_1008387_pt1 | contig 10706 bp, 3 predicted proteins | sample AttsexASBM2_FD_111476 | JGI IMG/M metagenome (GOLD analysis project Ga0157364, IMG submission 111476) | Fungus gardens microbial communities from leaf cutter ant in Ribeirão Preto, State of São Paulo, Brazil - Atta sexdens ASBM2 | ecosystem: Host-associated > Fungi > Mycelium > Unclassified ... | reverse complement strand
GGCGCCAGAATGTGATGTATCGATGATGTGATGTATCGCGAACCGCGATATTACGGAATAAAATACTGAGAGAAAAATTTGTGATTTATTTATAATTATAATTATCATGTTACCATAATTGTTGTGATTACATATGGTAATTATGTTATAATTTTAACGTTATAGCGTTCTCTCGAAAAGATTCCTTCTTCGCCTTTCTTTATTGAAAAATAAATTTTGTTGTATTTATAACTACAATTACATGTTATATAATTATAGCAATATGTAATTAGAATACCATAATTATGGTAATACAAATACCATAATTATGGTAATATGTAATTATATTTACAAATACCAAATTATGGTAACATGTAATTATAGTTACAAATATCAAAATTATATAACATGTAATTATAATTGTAAATATAAAAAATTTTTTTCTCAGTAAAGAAAGGCATAACAAGAAGCCTTTCTAAGAAATGATGTAACGTCATATATATACGTCGGTAAAGACAGGCAACGGTTTCTTCTCCTCCGCGTATGCATGCATGAGTGCGTGCACTCACGAGTACACATCGATCAGATAAATCGTTGAATCAAACTGTTCAACTTGCACATTTCTAGTGCCACTTTTGCCACCCTCGGACATCACTGAGGGATATAAACTGGCGCTTTAGAACTTCCTTGAAACTGGAATGCTAGAAATGAATGTTCCTTTCTTTATTTTCTTCTTTTTGCGACTTCGCTTTTTCTCATCACCTCTTAAACTTGGCTTAACATTAACCTTAGACAATGAAACTCTCGACGTGTCTTCGACACTCTTTCTATCTCACCAAGCAATGTGACAATTGTGACAAGGCAAAAACTGGCCGATGGCATGACGCAGAGAAGAAATAGTTTTCATTAAAACAATGTCGGCAATACTAAATATACGCGAAATTACATGACATATTTTAAACTTTAGAGTGATAGATCCGTTTGTTTTTATTTAACACGCAATTAATTATTATGAAAGGAATAGCTGCGTTCGAAAAAAGCAGCTTTGCAAAGTTGTTGTAAGATTCTTAATATAATTGCTTTATACTATTATATTTAAATCTAATAAAGAACTAAGAACCAATCATATTAAAAAATTTTACAACAGTTGCAAAACTGCTTTTTCCGATGAACACGACTGTTAGATTAGGTTTATATTCTGTTAAACAATCTTTCGTAATAGCATTGGCAAAAAATTATACACATATAACACATTGTCCTTAAAACAGATATATTCGATAAAAGATCTTTCTTATGAAATTGCTGTTAAAAGTTCGAAATTCACAGCAACATTTTTATTGCTGCTTATTTAAACAGAAAGTATGTAAAAAGAAAGACATTTATGTGCGATCGGTGACGCTTTACTGGCGTAGAACAATAGAGCGCGTGCGACACTTTCGATAAAATCCTTTTATTTCGTCGTACGACGCATGAATTCCGGAACAATGCGCGCCGAAAATTTCGAGCACGGTCACAGGAGTCTTCTTTCGAAGAGGACAGAGTAGCGTGGCACTGGACGGTGGAGAAGTAATGGGACAGGGAAGTGCCATTGTACGTGCATAAATACAATTCCGGGATTAAAAAAGTGGAGCGAATCCTCGCCGACGAGGGGCCGCGATCTCTTTCCTGTGACGCGCTCGTGGCGCAACCGCAATACTCGTAAAGAAGATCCGACTGGCGTGCTACCATTGCGGATGCTGAGCCGCCGGAGCGTAAAGAGAAAGCAGAGCTATCTCCATTCCACTCTCACCCCCTCCCCGGTTCGAGTACACCCGGTAAACCCTTCCGTTACACCCGCCTGTCGCTGCTTTTTTCGACCGTCACTACTATTGCGTCTTGCATTTGTTTGTCGCTTTTTCCCATGAACTAACACCGACTAACACCGTCCATAATATCGACCTCGTTGCTGTGTGTTGTTACGAGATTTCTACCGGAACTGAATTTTTTTTAAGATTAAGGTTGAAGAAACACAAAATTAAGAACAGAGAGACGAATGACAAAAATAATATAAATACATGTTCCTGTATATATATACGTATAAGAACATGTATTTATTATATATTATTTTTATATATATATATATTTTATTCAATTACGGTTAAAGTGTTCCGACCTAATATAGATATTCTATATGAGGCACTATTAATATTGTAAACTTGAGCTTCTCTTATAATAAAATTGAATTGATAATTTTACTAGATAGTACTTGAAATATCTATTATGCAATAAGCGTAGCAACTACGGATAATGTCGCAGCAAAAAAAGTTGCAGCAATCTATTTATACAAATGACATTCTAAATCTGTCGTTAATGCTGATGATTAATCACTACCAACATTTTATCAAAAGCCATCTATCTTTCGATATTTTCCTACTAGACGTGGTGTCATATTCATGATATGACGTAGAATCGAGGCTTGTAAATAGTTGAGACCGTAAAAGTGTCGACTTGGCTCGTAGTAATAAAATCGAGTATAGTACGTACCTGTTCAGCGACCACGATTTTTACGGTTGACGATCGATCGACAACCGACTCAGTAGATGGATTAGTGAATGACGTTAGGCAATAACGGTAATGGAAGGTGGCAGCGTTTAACCGTAGGCTATCGGTGAACGAACCGGAAGTTATCCAGCCCATCGCTCGTGGAATAGACGAGAGAGAGAGAGAGAGAGAGAGAGAGAGAGAGAGAGGGGGGATGAAGCAGGCCATAGATCGGAGTATGGTAATTGCGTCTCATGCTGGACCAATCCGCAGTGTTCCGAAATAGAAGGTTGGCAAAAGTCCTTGGATGCCTGAGTGCGTGGACGATCACGATCGATCGATCAGAACCGTCGAGTCGAAGGAGACAAAGCGTGTTGCTAGTGTTAAAGTGTCGGACGTCTGGTAATACCAATTCACTGTCGGTTCTAGATACTTAGCAGTGTGCGACGTGGCAGATATTGAAAGAGGAAGCACGTAGTATCCCGCGAAATTGGACAGTATTGACAAGTATCCTGAAGGGATAGCAAACGTACTACGTATACGCGTATACCTATATATTATTACAGTTTACTAAGGAAACTGCATCTTTTTTTTTTATTACGCGTACAGAAGATAATTTATTCTTTTACATGAAACTTATTATTAAGATTCAATTTAAGTTACGAGATTATAAATATTTATAATAATAAGTATTCATAAATATGTATTTATTGTATAATGAATTTTCGAAAATACTTGCGATATTTTGTCTTGATTCAAGATACTCGTAATCGCGTAACATCTATATAACGTTACTGAAAATGGAATAGTGACATAACACATATTCAGGCGTTTGCAATTACGAGTAATCCCCATTCTTATCGGTAGCATCAATCTGACAATATTGATTCGAGTATGTAGTCGGGCCTTCCGGCTGCCCATTTCGACCTATTGGCAAGTGCTCTGGAGCACATTATATTCTCGATTTATTGGAAAGGCTTGCGAATTGGTGAGTGAGTGAGTGAGTGAGTGAGTGAGTGAGTGAGTGAGTGAGTGAGTGAGTGAGTGAGAGAGAGAGAGAGAAAAACAGAGAGAAGCAAAAAGAGAGAAGAAAAAGCAAAAAGAGAAGTTAAGCGCACTACTAGCGCGAGACGGAAAAAGTCGTTGTTGAAGAGAAAAGAAAAGGAAGAAGAGGAGAGACGAGCGGAGACCATCGTATACTCAGAAGGACGAGGACACGAGCGGCAAACACTCTCGTGCATGGTCCCCTCTTGGGGAAAAGCTCCCGGCTACGACTCATTCCCGTGGTCCGTAAAGAGGCTAAGAGAACGTTGGGGGGGTACGCGGAGACGAGTGAGCCAGAGAACGTATAAAATGAAGACCAGGTCTGAAATGATAAAACTGAGGATATTTCTAGCTTACGCCGGTATAAAGGGAGGTCTTGGCGAGATGGAATGTCTCCGGCTGGATGGCAGAGAGGCTAGATCGAGTCTCTTTCATATATGGACAATATCACCAAAATATGGTCAGTTTTAAGAACCATCCTGGCTCCAGAAAGATTCCTCTCGTCGTCGTAGTGATTTCTGCGCCGCGTTTATATACAATACCTCTCTCTTTTTCTATCTCTTTTCCGTCGCGAGGGACACCCATCGACGGACTCTTTGCACGCCCGTTGAACTTTGCGAATTTTATTTTTCGCAAGGACGGAAACCGGGAAACGCCACTTGCCTTTAATAAAGTTACACGCATTCGTTCCACCTCTATGAATACGTAAACGGCTGGGCGCTTATACTCCGATAGAAATATCCTCTTTAAAAGCGATTCCTTTCAGGATCGCATTTGCAGCGCGCACGGACGCCAAGTGGAACGCGACGTGGGCATGCCTTAAATCCTAGGATATGCCCGGGCAACTACGGAAAGAGACGGAGAATTATGAATAAGACGCGGCGTTTATCTCGGAACGAGGTACGATAAAAGTATCCGGTATGTGGATATATCGTCAGAATTGCCATCCACTCGAATACCGAGTGGCGTATCTTTTGATACAGTTCGCGACGGAGCTTCCTACCTCCTTTCCTGTCGCAGTCGCGCGACGAAATAAGTCCGCGAAGATCCGCTCATTTCCATCGCAGGATGAGAGACTAAGGCTACCTGATACGCAATTGCGCTATTGTCAAAGAGCGAATTGCAATTTTGGGCTTATAAAGAAACGCGCAGATGGGTCTCGCGGATCCTTGCTGTCGCGCTGCTAACACTCGTCCTGCGCATTAATGCAGAATGAGATTACTTAGGTACGTAAGAGAGGGTCGCCTTCCAAGCTCTCTAGCACTGTTAATTTAAATTGACTATCGTTCTCGAAATAATGGCGGTGTCTTTGTCGCCTTTGCGCTGAGCTTCCGCTCCCTCATCCTCGCCCTTCCAGGTCGTTGGTGCTCATTTTCGTCCCTCTCGCATCCCCGACCCCCCCGATTTTCTCCTTTGAACGAGCGAAGAACTTCGTGTCGCGAAATTGTATTTCGTCTCCAAATTAACAATTACATCGTTTTAAAAAGCTGCACACTCCGGCTTAAGGGATCTTCCTTCTGCAGTCGTTCCGTCGAATAGCGAGAGCGAACAGCCGAAGACAGAAGGCAGAAGCGACGTCCGGGGAAAAGGACATCCCGTTAAAAAACTCTTTCAATTATTTGCCACACTAACGCACCCAGCGAACTTTTAGTTTTTAATCTGGCAGCCACGACGTGGCTACCGGGAAAATGAAAAAGGGGAAGGCTAGATGGGTTGCGTGTCCCTGCTAGAGCCTCTCTGCGAAGCAAACGGTGTCCGGGGGTCAAAGAAAATTCCTGGACCTTAAATTGCTTTCGAGACTTTGTGCCTTCTCTCGCTTTTCATCGACCGACGATGGAAATGCTGATATCTGTATCAAAAATGTAGTCACGTTCTTTTCACGTGCCTCTGTCATATTATACAGAGTTGATATTTGTCTCCTGTTATATTCGATTTTTCTATTTTTCAATAAACGGTATTGTTCACGAGGGTTATCAAGGAGTCGGTCAAAGCACGCTCTCATCGTCGTGCGCGAATGAATCTTTTCATCCCGAAGCAATTTCCGTGAAACAGTTTTGCGCACGCAGCTGTTGGTAGACATTATCGTTTGGAGTCCCTTCGCGATTTCGCGCAAATCAAATGGCGGCTCCGGCGCGTTCGGCTTTTTCTTTGATGCCCTTTCGAGCCTTCGCCATGCTGGAGAGAAGGCAGTCGAGTGAGAGCGTGCAGCCATCCCCTGGCAGGGGTTGGTGAGACGATCGCGACGTAAGGGGTGTTCGGAGTGATGTTATGCGATGCCTCGACGCCTCGTACCTTCGGCCCACACAAAGGTCTCTCTCTCGCGTTATTGGCAGACCGCTTTACCGCGTCACCCTCCGCCACCCCTTCCTCTTTCTACATCCCAACACCGTTCTGGACGTGTTACGTCGAATATTCCACCGTATCGCCGGATCGCAAGATTTTCTTTCGTCCTCCTTCGCTCGATAGACGAAGGAAAGATCCGTCACGTTGCTCGTGAAAACCGATATCTTCTGTGTAACCTCTGCAAAGTCTGGGCTATCCCCGACGTTGCTAGAATTTTGATGGCACGCGGAAAAATCAATCGTTGTGACTTGAAGTTTTGGGAAAATATACGATCTTTCGAAGGTACCCGATAAATATATTCGCTCACGACAATTCCTCGATCGTTTCCTCCAAATCTCTCTCTCTCTCTCTCTCTCTCTCTCTCTCTCTCCTTTCTCTTTATCCCGGGATATATATTTCTAGATATATTTTGGATATGTACCGAAGATATAGTAGGTTTTTACTGATTTCTGTTATAGTTACTGGAATATGGTGAGGTAACCGAGCGTTTCTATTGGTCCTTTCTTGTTAAAATAATACTTGCCGAACGGACTGCGAAAAATATCTTCAAAATAGCAGACACGGTACGAGTGCCGCGAACGAAATCCCTTTATTTACCCATGAACGAAAATCAACACGTGGGCAAAGTCGGAAACGCATACGCTCGCACAGGAAATACACATGCGGGCAAAAACGTCTGGCCAGCTTGCCGCAGAGCCCTGACGTACGTATACCCGTGGAAAGCACCGCAATTTGCGCGATTACGTTTTCGGTTTTCCTGTCGCGAGTCATACGAGTTTCTACCCACATCCGACATGATGGAATATTACCGAGCAAAACGGCTGAAACTCTGCCACATAAATCAGCTGGACCCCAAGATGATTTATTTATTTGTTAAGAGGAATAGAACTGCCACTGTCGACGGCTTGTAGGAAGCGAGTCTGCACATATTGCATACGTAAGCCTGGAAATTGCTTTAGGAAGAGCGCATGCTACAATATTGCGAATGTATACGGAATAAAATATTTAAACGTGAATAGCGGCAGTTCTTCGTCAATGTCGATGATATTAAACATTTCTAGGCAAAGTTCTTCCATAGACTACGTGACAGAAACATAAAAATGTATGATAAATAAAAATTTCGCCATTTATAATATATTGAAAAAAAGCCTAATTGATATAGATATTTTATCTTCGTAAATTGTAAAGAAGATTAAATTAGATTGACATAATTAAAAATTTTTTACTTTAAATAAGATTATACCATTTTAGAGAAAATCTTATTCAATTTTATTCAAGAACAAAAGAAGAAAAAAGCATGATAGATATATAGATGCTTTTATTATCTCCTTACTGTACGGGAGATTAAATCAGATTGGCATAATTAAAAATTCTTTACTTGAAGCGAGTTTATGTCTCATTTTGGAGAAAATCTTATTCATTTATAGAGACTTAAATTCGCGACGAAGCATTAAAATGCGTCAGACGTGTTACACAAATTTGTTACTCAATACGAGAATAAATGAACATTTTAACAATATAAGGGTTGCCTCGTCTAAATATTCGGTGATAATGGAACATATATTGCAATACAATCATAATTTTGATTGGAAGAATAATGGATACTGAATTAAATTACAATAAAAAGACTCATTTCTGAAACATTATACTTTAAAAAACAGTTAAATGATATAAATTTGAAAAAAGACACTGAATCTCTAGATGACATATATGTTTATCTGTTAAATTTATTCTCAAATAATAACAAAACGATAGCGCTTAGTTCTTTGTTCTCTTGAATTCTGACATACATGTCTATCAGTCGCGTGTAAACTCTCTTGCAATTAAGTGAATAGGACATCCGATTCTAAGTTTTTTTTTACTTTGTAATCGTAATAGCTGCTAACTCGTCAAAATATATTATGTGTATTTGCCTCATGAATATTATAAGTGTTGCATAATATAAAAAAATTTATTCTCTGTTCGACTATATATTAATTATATACTATATAATAATTATAACTCTTTTTTATTTGTTCATTAGCTTTATATTTAATTAAAAACAAATTTATTTATATTCTAGTATCTTGATAATTTGGTTCAAATTATATACAGAGTGCGGAGACCAAAATCCGGACAATTAAAATTTTCCGCTATATTGTGTCAGAAGTTGTTGTTCTGAGAAAGCCTGATGCTTCTGGTAAATAGTCATATTCTCAAAATGCGATGTTGAAACCAAATGCGAAGTATAATCGAAGAGTCACGACCATCGAAGGCTTTTGCGCTGAGCGCTCAGCAACAGAAATAATTCAGTTCTTTGGATATCCGAGATTAATGACGTTTATGACGTTTATGAAGTATAATTGAAAGGGTCACAAACAAGTCTCGGCATCCCAATATGACGTCATTAAGGACCGCTATTGAGCAGCATTCATTGGATAGCGTTACATTACAGCGTACGTGAACGCTTCAGATCGAGAATAGAATCGTCATTCAAGCTAATGGGGGATATATCGAGTAATTGTGCTCTACAGGGATCCCCCAAGTGCCAAGTAAAAGGATTTTTTGTAATATTTAATTTTTTTATTAAAAACATTTTGTTTAAAGAAATTTTTCGATTTGTTCGGACTTTGATGACGCACTCTATATATTTATACAAAAATTTATAAATTTCATTGTTTTTATCTACATAATTTTAATTATTAAAACTTGTTTAATTTTCAATTTGCAATGATTTTATATCTTTAATTTGACCATATTATTTATTATTCTATTTAATTATCTACCAATAGTATTAAGGACGCACGTACAATCATTTTATATAATTTGACATCAATCTACATTTGAAATTTTACTGGAAAACTTTCTTTTACTCACACTGATTGTCCTTTCTCGCTGTTAATCGACGAATTGGTTGGATTACGCTTCATTATTACTACGTTTTATTGTTCGACAAATTAACTAAATATAATATGATTGCGTTTATACTGACTATTGAAAATCGAAGTTGAGATGATTCTTTAAATATGTTAATTTAATTTTTGTTATATTGTATTTCTAGTAAGTAATTATATTTCTGCGACTGATGAGGACTAAGTATAGTCAAAACGTATCGGTGGAAAATTATATTGTGAAATAATAAATTTTGCTTTGTCACATCTAATTATCATTTAATTGTTGTTGATCTGGATGTTATTTATTAATTTGTTTGTTACATAAACTCTCCCATATTCCCATACTATGACATGCGCGCGTATGTATCTTTCCGAGTTCGACGGTTTTGGCTTTTGTGTTCGGGTTAAAAGGAATAGAAGGTTGGTCGTAAAAAAAAAGAGTCGGTGCGCCGAAAGAATTAGCTAATTGACGAAACCTCTTAGAAAGAAAGAAGCTAAGAAAGGAAAGCTTTTCCAGGGAAGACAAAGAAGTAGAGAACCAAACTTTCAGTTCTATTGTCCGCCTCGAACAATTTGATTCGCTCCAGTATAGGTTGACTTTGTGAAACCCAAGGCAGAGCTTCATGATTACTTACCCGAATAGAATTCCATGGCGTCGTGGATATTTGAGATATTTAAAACTTCTTTCCGCCCGCTTATAATAAATGCCTTTCTACACAAACCGTTGCAACCGTTCGAATCCCCCCATTTGGCGTACGGGTATCTCGAGTTCGCGCTCGTTGTTCGCGCTTTGAGCAATTTCACCCTTGACTTTTACAAACGATTACAGTCGCTATGTTCCACATTCCCCAACCTTCATAATCGCAAGCAATTAAGTGTTCTCGACGTGACTAATGCGCGAAGTAAGGCGCTGCCTATCTGCATAGCAAATGCCCGCGCCAGATTTTCGATGCTACCTACAAGATACGCGAAGTGAAATTGTGAGAGCTAATGCGCCTGTCTGAATCGTTGCTAGACTCTTATGTCTTCAGATTCTCGGTTCGTGTCTAAATTATTGCTGAAGCCTCTTGAAACTTTCTGCAATTCTACATCTTTCTAACGAGATCGCAGATGTTGCCTCTAATTTCATGATTACATGCAAATCGGTGCAATTATGTAACAATTACAACATACGCGTGAAAATTACAAACAAAAGAAAATATAATTGAAGAACAAATGACTACAAAAAATGGAATGAAATTAAAGATTATACCCTCTTTTAAAACGCTCGGTTTTGTACAATCGTTTTTTCTTCGAAGTCTCTCAAGAATCTATCTTATTATCATAGAATATTGTTTAGACAGTTTATGTTGCAACATTTTGTTCCGTTGTGAAATCCGATGAAACACAAATACGCTTGAACATATATTGACAACTTATCATTATCAGAATACGTATACAGCCCTCAAATAGGATTTCCTTGTCAGTTATTATCATCGTTATTCCATATGCCAACTACGTGGGCGTCGTTGTCGATCCGATGTTACGTCGTATCAAATCCATCATAACTCCCACATAACGAGATACTTATCATTAGGAATGCCTTCAAATTGCCACTCATTGTTTTACCCTTATCGTACTTACTTATGACATATATGAATGATTTATAGAGAAAATGTACAAAAATAACTTGAATAATTTTCGAATATCATCGTAATATACATTATCATTATATATATAATTAAAGCTACGCAGTGGCCTTATTTTACAATATTACGCGAAAGCGTACGAAGATTTTTTCTGCTAATATTATTAACTCTCCGTCTACAATAAATTTTTTGATACAAGCAAAATTTTAAAATTCCCTGAAATAAAAGAGGACGGATTAAATAAAGATTCTAATTGTTAAATTAAAAATCTATTTGATAATGTAATAGAGATGTTGAAAAATGAACCTCGGAATTTTTT
>Ga0157364_1008386_pt1 | contig 10707 bp, 6 predicted proteins | sample AttsexASBM2_FD_111476 | JGI IMG/M metagenome (GOLD analysis project Ga0157364, IMG submission 111476) | Fungus gardens microbial communities from leaf cutter ant in Ribeirão Preto, State of São Paulo, Brazil - Atta sexdens ASBM2 | ecosystem: Host-associated > Fungi > Mycelium > Unclassified ... | reverse complement strand
TGGGTGCCGAATTTAGGCCTACATAGAAGTTTCGAGGTACACGAGATCCACCAATCTACTGGAGTGCAGATAGTATTTTATGGTACCTGTCCCCATAGTGCAGGAGGAGAACGAGAACGTTATCTGTATGGTGAGTTCCAAACCTTTGTAGACATCAAACTTTGTCCGTTTGATAGGAGCTCTCTCGTAATCTCTAATTTGATCTGAAGCCAGCAAAAGTGAGAGTGAGACGAATACAGATTCTCTGGTTGGGGGCTTGCCTCTAAGCACCGTAAATTAAGATACTTCCATATACTAAGGCGGGATTTACAGCAGAGGATACTTGAAAAGTCGACTAGAGTAGCCAAGCCAATAGAAATCATTGGATCAAAATTGGCAGTCTGAGAAAATCACGATGGCATGCTGAGATGGTGCCGAGATGCCAGACATTACTACCTGGAGAAATTTGTCAGAATTGAAGATGGTAGATTCTATCAATTTTCATCTTTTTTTTTAAATCAACAATTTATTACATAGGACATGATGGTAGACCGTCAATTGTTTTCTGATTTCTCAAAGTTCTTGGTATTTCTTGGAATGCCATTCCCTATTGAAACGATGTCTGATTCAAATTTATGTCCCTTCTGGAAACATTGTTTCAATAGGGAATAGCATTCCAAGAAATACCAAGAACTTTGAGAAATCAGAAAACAATTGACTCACTCAGCCACGAGTGGCGTTCAAGCATGATTATCAAAGAAATCAAAATCTTTTCACAAAAGAACAATCTGCTTTTTTTTTTTTTTTAAAATCAACAATTTATTACACGGAGCGCAATGGCAGACCGTGGTAGTTACTTCATAACTACATACATGATGACTGATACAATATGAAAACGGAAATAAAGGAGTGAAGAAACATAGGAAAAAGAAAAATAGAATAGAGACAGCCTGAAATGCTAAAGAAAAAAAAACAAAGGAAAAATAGAAGAAAGGTACAAAAAGGACCTAACTAAGTAGAAAGAGATGAAAACACAAACACTCTCGGATTTCTTTCTAAGAACTGGATGAAGTAAGCAATTGAATCCCTCCATGGATTCCAATACTCATTGAACCTTCTGCACTCATGAAGAATGTGCCATCTTGTTTCAATAGAATAGAGACCACATGGACAACTGAATTCTTCTTTGGGGAAAAAGTGGAAGCAATACTCTCCTATCAGGGCATGATTAGTAATTGCTCTTGTAGCTCTGGCACATAGCATGTTTGAATGGCCAAAGAATTGCAACCAAGTACTACCTTTGCAATAGGTGGGTTCTAAAATATTATTGTCACTGCCGACAAGGTCCAAGAAATTCCTTCCTTTAAGATCTGACACTTGGAATGTCATCTTCCATTTGTTGATGATGTTGTCACTTTCTGATTTTTTGCTGAAATCCCAAGAGTGTTATGAACTAAAGTCCTTAGAGTCAGACAATAGAACAATTCTTGGATTGAGTAACACAAGAGAACTCTTCTACAAACTAGTCTATCTTATATAGTCCTACAGATGGTCCATGTTAAGTACTGTGCACCCTACCCTAAACAACCATGTGGTGTCCATGTTGTATGACATCATCTGTTCTTGAATCTTCTACTAAATTCTCCCAAGTCTCATGATCTGTTTTGTGACTATGCTATCAGGTGACTGATGTGATGGTATGATTGATCAACCCTAACCTTAGTTGTTCTAAAAATAGAAAAATAGAAAAAGAGATCGAAAAGAAAATAAAAAATGAAAAGAAAAATAAAATAAATCAAGTCCACCTTCTTTGATCTTAACAAAGAGTTCTTGTTCAGCAAAAGAGGAGTGAGATTGAATGATTTTGTGTCAGTGTTGACAGCTTTGTGAAGATGCCAATTGCTTTTGCTCAGGCACTCCCAGAATTCAATAACATTCTCAAGATGATAGTTGAAGAACTCTCTAAGATTTCTTAGTATGAGAGCTACTTGTTTTTGGAGCATATGTAAGGAAGAATCAAAGATTTTTTTGGCAACATAGATAGAGTCTGTGACAATAATAATTTTGGAGATTTCATGTGAGAGGGCAGCTTAGTTGATACCACATCTGATAGCAAACAATTCAGCTTTGGAGGTTGTAACATTGATTGCATAGTGGAGGGCTTTGACTATAGGTTGGTTGTGGACATGAATGTGTGCTATAGATGATACAATATTGTTCTTGACACTAGCATCAGTTACCACAAGAGTATTGGTCAGGGAGTTAGAGGATTTAATAGCAAGGGGATTGAGCTGTTGAATACGTAATTTGAAGGAATGATCACTACTTTTACTAGAAAGATGGAAAGAAAAACAGTTAGAAAAACTGTCAATGATTCTGTTACCAGGTTGGAATTCAGGATTGGTAGGATCAAATAAGGAGAAAACCTCATTGAACCTATTATCCATATTGACAATGTGGTCTTTGATGAGGTTGCATTAGTGCTTAGTTAAGGAGCTAAGCAATAAGAAGTAGGGAAAATATAAATTATCTGATTTATTATTCATTAACGATCTAAGGATGTGGTTAGCAGAAAGAGTATGCACTCTTAGTTGAGATCTTCTGCTAAGGTTTTGCAAGTGTATATGGATTGGGATGAGACCTGTAATTGCTTCAATGCCATATATGTTATAAGACAAGAGTGTGAACAGACTGTGGCTAGGGTTAGGGTTAGCTGGACATAGATAGATAGTATTATTATTAGTCTACAACAGAGGAAGAGCATGTGACCTGGAAGTCATGTGACAGAGTCTAGAGTGGTCTGGAAGGATCGGGAAGAGTCTAGAAGGAGTTAGGATTAGGAGTGACATCAAGGGATATAGGTTCCTCATAGTATGCACATATACAGTGGAGATTAAGAGTATGATATCAAGGCATATGTAGGAAACATGGTGGCCTTAGGGAAAACATATAATAGATGAGTAATGGACATGAGGATGACACATGGACCAGGAGCCATGTATATATATAGTGGATAATATAGTGAGGGCTCCTTGTTGAGTTCTCTTGTAATCCCTAGTACTAGATAGCCCATTGGAGAGCTTTGCTGAAGGAAGCAAGCTATAAGTGCCATTCTAGTGAGTGGTTGCTACAACAATATGAAGGAGACATTTTGAATGCTTCCAGTATCCATATAGCTATTTTCCTTTGGAGTTTACCCAATGACTTCAGAGAATATGAAAGAGGAGCTTTGGAATAATACCATAGCTGAAAACCATACAAGGCTATAGAAAGGGCACAGCTTCTGTAAAGGAGGCATTTCTGTTGCAGATTCAAGCCTCTTGTTGAATTGCCAAGGATCTTCATACATTTGACTGTAGAGATGGCTTTGTTAGCATAAAAGTTGATATGCTGACAAAAATATAGTTTTTTATCAAAGATAAAGCCTAGGTATCTCCAGATATCCTTTTGGATGAGTGAAGGGCTGCCAATAGCTGATAGATTTAGGAGGAGAGGATTGAAAATGCTATGGGATCTGGAAAAATAGAAGACTTCAGTTTTCGAGTATTTTACAAGAAAACTGAATTTAGAAAGAAGTTTAGAAGCTATATTGTAACTACTAAAAAGTTGAGTGTTAGATAGTTGAAAAGATTTACCTTGTGAGATAAGAAGGCTATCATCAACAAAGGATAAAATAGAGCTTTTTAAATTAAGATTTTTTAAGCATTTTTCAAGGATATAAAGAAATGGAGAAAAATATAAAGCAGAAAGAATGGGGGAGAGGGCTGAACCTTGGCCCATTCTCATATTAACATTAAAGAGGTGAGAAGGGAAACTGTTCCAAGAATAAGCAGTTTTCCTATTGATGAGGTAATTTGAGAAGAAATTAATAACTTTTGACCTGAATCCTGCTTTGTCAAGAATTAAGGAAAGAAGGCAATGGTTTAGTGATGAGAAGAATTGGGTGATATCAAATGCTAGAGTGCTGGTCAACATGTTCTTGATCTACCCTATATAGATGAAGTGAGTGAGGGCAATGCCCATATCTATAGTAGATTTGAACTTTAATCCTCCTAGTTGACTCTGGTGAGTGAAATTGTTCACAACAACCTGAAACTGTAACCTTTCTCCAATGGATTTCTCAATTAGTTTGCCCAAAGTGTTAAGAAAAGATTCAGGTTCATTTAGTACTGTTTCATCTATTATTCAGAATTAAGCTGAATTAAAAGATGAATGAAGGGCTTGTCAAAGACCGGCTAGCTCCAAACAAGGATTCCCATTGTACTTTATCATTTCGATGGCAGGGAGCTTATGCTTATTGACCCAGTTCATAAGCTCCCAAGGATCTCATTTCTTGTTAGCAATTTCTTGAATCTTTAGGTTAAAGAATTCTCTTTTCATACTCTTGACAGTTCTCTAGAACGACTTCTAGCTTTCAATGCTTTTGAAGGATCTATAATTTGCCAAGTCTTGATTACACTTGTCATTTCACCAGCTTTCGGAGTGTTTGGTAATGTTGACAAGCTTTGAGTACTTTGTCCAGGAATGATCAATGATATTAACAAAGTTTAATACAGCTTCTTCTAACTCAGAAAGAATAATCTGCTTACTAACACTATTTTAGAAGTGCAAAAAAAATTTAATATAATTTTCATACAAAAACCACCATGGTTATTTATTCAATCTATCCCAAGTTTGTTGAACAAGAAAGAAGAAAGATTGGTAGGAGTTCCAAATTATTCCAATTGGATCACCTTTTCTAGGAACACTTCAAGCAATTATGACTCTCCTAAAGTTATATCTTACATAAATGTCAGACTCTTACAATTTTGTTTTTCCTTGCAAAAAGACATTTTTAATCATGGGAATATTTCTTGTGTCTTTTTCTTTAACAATGGTTCCATTTACTTCTTGATCAATGTCTATTCAGACTCATCTCAAACAGCTTTGAAGTATCTTAAGAATACTGAAGCAAATATCAATAATGTTCTAGTTATGGCAGGAGATTTTAACATTGAGACAATAGTTGGAATTCTTTTTTTTCTCATCACTTCATCCACCATGATCTTCTTACTGACATTGCAGACTCTATGAGTTTATGTATATCAAAATCTACTAACCAAGTCCCTACTAGGTATTCAGACAATCAGAATAATTCAAACTTGGTCATTGATCTCATATTTCTCTAACCAACCTCATCAGAGCCTGATAATCATATAATCTGTCTAGAATGGAGATTACTATCAGATCAAACTCCACTCACTGTTGATATTGCAATAATTGAGAAACATATTCAAACCAAAAAATATATAATCATCAAGAACAGCAAAGAAGAAAATAATTTTCTTGCCAAACTCATTGAATTCATCAAAGGGCTAAATACAGAACACATCTCAAGCAAGGAAAATCTTGAACAAATAGTATAAGAGTTTGCTGATAATATGGAAAAAATTTGGTTTAGACACCCAAAAATTATCAATATCACAATACACTTGAAATTGTGGTAGTACAAGGAGTGTCAAAGAGAACTTGAGAAGTATAGAGTTTCAAAACAAGTCAAAGATTGAAAGATCTTCAGAAATGTTGTCAAGAAGACTAAATGTGCATTTTTTGACACCAAAATTTAAGAAAAAACTATGGTTCTTGGAAACTCATGAATTGGGTCAAAAAGTATAAACTCCTGACCATCAAAGCAATTCAATATAATAGTTGACCTTGTCTAGAACTTGACAATCTTTGACAAACTCTTCATTCATCATTCAATTAATCTGGATTTGTTAGAAAAAATTCCAAACAAACCTGTTACAAAGTAGATGCCATTCTCTGAAGAAGAGTTCAAGAGTTCTATTATCAAATGCAATAATTCTTCAACTTCTGGTCCTGAAAATTGTCTTGGAGATATCTCAAAGTTATTGTCAATGATAGCTCATGCCTCAAGAACTTTATCAATATAGCTAATACATATATCAATTTAGGTTATTGGCCATCACATTTCAAAACATCATCTTTCATTATCATTCCCAAGCCTAATAAGAATTTATATGACTTCCCAAAGACATTTAGACCAATTGTACTATTGAATACACTTGGCAAACTTATTGAGAAAGTTATTGGTGAAAGACTTCAGTTTCAATTAATTTCCAAGAATGTTATTTATTCTTGTCAATTGGGTGGATTAAAACAATAATCTACTATGGATGCTGGGATTGCACTAACTTATCTTGTTCATGCTGAATATGTTAAGAATTTCTTGACCAGTACTTTGGCTTTTGATATTGATCAATTCTTTTTATTGCTCAATCATCAATTATTTCTCATAATCTTGGATAAAGCTGGTTTTGATTCCAAGATCTTTCTATTTAATTATCTAGTAGGTAGAAAAATGAAGTATCTTTGGAACAATTTTTCTTCTTCTCTTTTCAGTGTTAATATTGGGGTTAGATAGGGCTCTGCTATTATGATATGGTAAAGGGAGAAGTAGTAATATTCTTTATATATTCTTTAGGATTTTATATTAGATTTTACTTTGAATTTACTTTTCTTTTATTATATTAATGATGATGATGAAGAGGCACATGACACTGCAGTCACATGACATGTTACATGATGTGATGTCATAAAAGCCTAGAACAGACTAGAGCAAGCTAAAGCAGTCTAGATAGATGATATCAAGGAGCATGTTAACTGTATGGCTACCTCATGGTGTACACATAGTGCACTCATGAATGACACATGGACATTAGGACTGGAGTAATTATTAGTAGCATAGACCATGTGTAACTTATATAAATAGGATAGCAATCTAGCAAAGACTCCTTATTGAGTTCTTTTGTAACCCTTTACTTGATATCCTACTGAGAGATTTATTGCTTGTGTTATTATTGGTCATTGTGACTAGTGGTTGCCACAACATCTGTTATATTTCCTATTTTGTTGGCTTTTTATCTTTCTCCTATTTTTCATACTTTTGAAAAAAGATTATGTAATATTTTAAAGTCTCACCTCTTTTATAGTTACCACATTATGTTTTTTCTTTTTGAATAGTTTGATCTGGTCATTGAACATAAGAAAACAGGAGTTTTCTATTTCTCCAGGTCATATGAAGTTTTCAATTCTTCACCACTAGATCTTACTACTCTAGAAGGTTCTATTTTTCATCCCAAGAAAATATAGTATTATCTAGAGTTTATCTTTGATAGAAAGTTGACTTTCTGATAATATATCAACTTTTATACTAACAAGACAATATCAACTGTTAAATGTATGAAAATGCTCAGAAACTCATTAAGGGAACTTATCCTTACTTAAAAACACCTCTTATACAGAACTTATGTACTACCCATTGTACTATACAGTTTTCTGTTATAGTATTACAACAAAGCTCCTTTGGCTTATCTACTCAAAGAACTTAGGAAAATGCAACAAAAAGCTGCTATATGGATATTAAGAGCTTTTTGAACCTCTTCCTCTCTTGGTATTGAAACTATTGCAGTCTTATCCTGATCTATTTAGATCTACAAAAACTTAGTAGTAGATTCCAACTCAGAACACAATTGCTACCATCAAATCATTGTTAAAGTCAAGACATTTGAACAGCAACAATAATCATCATTTATTGCTCAAAAATTTAACTTCCAAATAGCAATTAAACATCAAAGGTTCTATTGTGAATGCAAATAATATATTGAATAGAGTTTTTTCTTCCTTCAATCCTTTTAGTACTGAATTCTGTTCTCTTGAAGATAGACTAATTGATATATTTCCTAGTTGTTTTTCTTTTCATTCTATGAATAGGAAAAGCAAAGAAAGTAGAAAAGCACACATTTGCAAACTTGACAAACTTATACTCCAGATATTAGCTGATTAAAAAACAGCTGTTATAGTATCAGACATAAGCATTAAAAATCAAGTAGCCACTTTGATTGCTCATATCCACATCTATAATACTTCTGTCATCAAGACTCTCCACCATGCAATTAATATTACTTCCACTGAGGCCAAACTTTTTACTATTAGGTATGGCATCAATTAAACCACTCAAATAGTCACTATTAATTATATTATTATCATCATGGACTCAATATATACTGTAAAGAAAAATTTCAATTTGTTAGTCCACCTATATCAAATTCAGTTGTCCACAATCTCTAGAGAACTTAGGGAATTTTTCAAAAGAGATCAACATAATTCTATTAAATTCTAGGGTTGTATAAGTCATAACAAATGGACTCTTCACTATATAGTCAACAAAGAAATGAAGAAATTCAACCTTGTCTCTATCTTCCTATGCAAGTTCTTATGGGAGTTTGATATAAAAAATGAATATGATAAAATTCTCAACAATTGGAAAATAATGTTCTAAGCCTTTGATGCTAAAAGAAAACAGATTTTAGAGCTTTTTGATAACAATTTACATTTTATTGAACCTTCTTATTCTAAAGGAGGATTGTGGCTGAAAATTTTCAATCACTCCAACTTATTATATGTTAGAGCCTCAAGAGCTATTGTCAATTATACTTTTATAGGAAAGTATTACCTTAGATTCTTCCTACAAGAAGAATTTAAGTGTCTATGTGAATAGTATCTGATTGAAATGAGATAACATATTCTCTATAAATATAAAAGGTTTAACAATTATTGGAATTCTAGATAGGATACAATAGCTCATTTCATGCTTTTCCTGGAGTTTAACAACAATGCTTTCTCTTTTAGAAAAAGTATTACTTAGTCAAATTACATTTGCTTTTCTTTAAGTAATTTTATTTAATTTTTTTCTTTTTTTTCTTTTTCTTCTTCATGTTGATTGCATTTGTATGTATGTAGTTACAATATAGCTACTGTAGACTACTCTCATGTCTTGTATAATAAATTGATGATTTAAAAAAACAATAGTAGACCATGGTAATTACACAACATGATTACCTAATTAAAGAAGAAAAAGGATAAGTTTTTCTAAGTAATGCTTGTCTAGAAATAGAATGCTTTAGGATTGAACTCCAGAAATATGAAAATATCCTTGAGAGATTTCCTTTTAGAATTCCAAGACTTTTTATATTATGTATAATCAAATAAGATGTGTCTTCTTGTTTCAATAGGATAATTTCTATATGTAAATACAAAGAGTTCTTTAGAAAAGAACATAAACCTATATTTACCAATAAAAGTATAATCTGTGATTAGTCTTGTAATATGCACAAATATACTTTAGCTAAGTACCATCTTTGAAATATATTAGATGAATAGATTAATGATCATTATTATTTAATTTAAGAAAATTTCTTTTCTTGTACTCTGTAACTTAGAAATACATTTGTCATTTATTGATAATAGTGTTGTATTTCTTTCTTGCTGAACTCCCATGATGTTTTGCTTGGAAAAACATAGTTAGTTTTTAGATATTTTGACTCTTTATTCACTAATAGATATAGTGACATATGGTGACTACTTAATGTTAAAGATAATAGAGTGTATAGCAGCATGGTGTAGTGTGATCAACCGGTAACCACTTATCTATGGTATATACTTCTATAGAGAGCTGAAAGGGAGCAAGTAATAAAGAGAAACAAGTTATATTATTCAAAGATAAACCTCACTATGTAAATTTTCTCTATTTACTATTTAATTAGGATTATGTGCTTACTAAGCAAAGTGCTTCACAACACTTGATGCTATTAGAACAATCCTAAAATACAATTATGTTATTTAGGCTTCTTTTAAAGAAACATCTAAGATTTTTAAATATAGTAATAGAATATAATTGATATAGATAAATGGATATGTTGAAGATCTGTTTAGCAGCTGAGATAGCATTAGTGATAACAATGATATAAGTAATATCTTGTAATTGAACTACTTAGTTTATCTTATATTATATAGTGAAGAGTTTAGCTTTCATAAAAGTTATGTTCATAGCATAGTAGATGTCAGAATTGAAGATGATGGACTTGGTCTCTATTTTATTTTCTTTTATATTCTTTTATTTTCTCTTATTTTTATAGTGGAATAAAAAATGAAGAAAACAAGTAAAATATCATTACAGGTTATATGATACAGTCACAGAAGTCACATGCTCATGTGATGCAAGGAAACAATATAGATAAATAATGCTATAACAATATGTAGTACATATATTGGCCTTAAGGCAAACACATAGCCTTTAGAGTAGGCTAGAAAAGTAGTAGCATAGGCCATTGTAGTTTAGTATATAAGATAGATGTTTTTGTATAGAGTTCTCTATTGAGTTCTCCTATGTTACTCAATACCAGAGTAATCTTTTTGTTCTAACCCTTAGGCCTAAGTCATAACATTAGAACTCAATCCTCTTTCTTGAGACTGTTCAACACAGAACCCTCTCTTACTTACTCTCTCACTATTCTCAACCAAAGGGCAATACTATCTTTTAGTCAAAAAGATATAGCCAGACCTGTCAAGATTGAAGAAGGTGGACTTGATTTATTTTCTTTTTGATTTTATTTCTCTATTTTCTATTTTTAGAACAACTGGGGATAGAGTTGATCAGTCACGCCATCACATTAAGTCACCTGATGACAAAGTCACAAGACCAATTACAAGACTTGGGAGAATTTAGTAGAAGATTTGAGAACAAATAACATCATACAACATGGATGTCAGGCGCGGTTCACACCGGGGTGGAAGTCCACAGAATGGACTCGGAGATGAGCGGACTTGTGGAACAACCTTGGCTTCAGCTTATGTGCTGCGCTGTCTGTCTACCGTGTGGTCGCAACT
>Ga0157364_1008385_pt1 | contig 10707 bp, 4 predicted proteins | sample AttsexASBM2_FD_111476 | JGI IMG/M metagenome (GOLD analysis project Ga0157364, IMG submission 111476) | Fungus gardens microbial communities from leaf cutter ant in Ribeirão Preto, State of São Paulo, Brazil - Atta sexdens ASBM2 | ecosystem: Host-associated > Fungi > Mycelium > Unclassified ... | reverse complement strand
TAAATTTAACAAGTATATATTAATGGCAAGTCGATCACGTATAACGAACTTTGCAAAACAGTTCTACGCGTTATTCATCAGTATTACTTCGTATCACATTTGCAGTAACGGAATGATTAAAGTTTTACGTAATTAGCTAGTGGTTATAGTTAACTTTCACAGCTTCGCGAAAAGAAATAACGTCTCTTTTACGTCTTGTTCACATAGTCGCGTGCATAATTAATCATCGATTGGCATTCATTGCAGATCGGTCACTGAATTGATATGAACTTCGTTACTCGAAAGTAGTAATCGTGGAGGACAACGCCAGAGTTCGACGCCTACATAGAAACCCGAGATAATTAACCTGATTGGATATACTGAGAGAAAGCTGCAACGAATAAAATATACAGCTATCCTTAATTTAATCCGAGGTTTAGAAACATCATTAAAAGTTGCATAAATGTTGATATACGTTATGTACGCGATCACTTGAGAAAAAGAGATAGAAGCTTATACTTCCGATGTCTTTTATTAAACGAAGTTAATTATGAAACGCTTTCTGAGTATCACTATTTTATTATATATACACTTAGCCAATATCTAACTTTTAAAAAATTTCTTTTTAATGTCTTTTCTTGAATAGCTCATTAAGAAAGACTGTCGAACAGTTTATTTCTCGTAATGTTTAATGTTACACGAGTTCGAAATTTGTCGTTTCTATAGTCAAATGAAGAAAGCAAAAAGATTCTTATACGTTAATTTATGTATGAGAATTGTCTACTTCGAAAAGGATTAAGTCGGGTATCGCTGCTGAGAGAAAACTGGCAATACTTACTAGAGGTTGTATAACGGAGTGTACTCCGCGTTTTATCTTACGAAAGCAGTAAGTCTTGCTTTGCTTTGCTGAAGTGTTGAAAGGCCGAAGTACTTCGGAGAGCCTCGTTTGAAATTCCATTTTCTTATTCGAATGAAGCTACGAAGCACAACGCGCGCGTGCAAGTTTGTTGTTTCGTTTTAAAGAAACTTTTAAAGCATTAAACTTTCCTACTAGCGCTTAATGATATTGGTAACGGCAATAACGTTGCACGGTATTGGGCGAGAGTAAAACACTTCCTCGGACATTGAATTTTTTAGCAATTAATAATTACGTCGAAAAAACATCCGCCTCATGTGTCATTCTCCCTCCATGCTTTTCTTGCTGAATTTTCATTATAGAGACAATAGCGTTGCTTCGCGCTGCTCGCATAATATGGGATGTCTCTTTTAAAAACCTTTATCACGAGTAATATCGCAGAATTTATTAAAGGCGAATACATACGTTGTAATTTAAAATTGGAAGAATAGAAGATAATTATTAATGAGATTAGTTATCTGATATGTGCGTTTGGAAGAATCTTGTTTATAGTGTAGCAACTTAGGTTCGCGCGGACAATTTTTTTTCCCTTCCCTACGAAAAATTTATGGCTGTTGTTTCAAACATCGTGTCTACGAGAGATGAGAGTGTACGAGATAAAATAGGATAATAATTATTGTCGTAAATTTGCTGACCGAGTAAAACGGATCTTGTAATACTATAGTAGAAATTCCAGGCGCGTTTGCTTGAAAAATTTAGTACTCGAAACGATCGAGGTTCTCCTTAATCAAAAGTATATAACGCGGTGTTTTATCTTTTAAATCGGATAGAAACGCATTAAATGCTTATCGCTGCTTAGACTCTTCGCTAAAGACACTCGACAGGAAAGTGCACAGTCAAATCCACGATGTTGGATTTGCAAGTGTTCAAAATTCACTAGAAATGCACTAGAGAATCAGATACTAGTTCTTTAGTTTATCCTTCTTTTTCCCTTTCCAATCTTTTTTTATTTCTAAGTAGAAATTGTTTGCTAATAGAAATATCCTAATGTTAAAATATATGAAAATTAATCTTCATCTTAATTAATAATTAAGATGAAAATAAATTTTTTTATTCTGAGTCTTTTCGCTTAAAGTAGAAACTTTATATTATTTTTGTTTAAAGCTATGTCAAACTGTGAAAATAATAAGTTGTTAAACTGTCGTCTTAATTCTGGTGACTTTGATGTATGGTGTCTGTGTCTTCTACAAACATATGATTGCTCAATCAAGCATAGCTATATGTCGATTTATTTTATACATAGTTGCACTTTCTCGTTTGTGAATCTTGTGATTTGTCAAATTGGAAATTCTTGTAAGTTAAAAAGCTATTGAGAGAGATACGAAATTACACATATACTTTCATGATTTTTTATGAATTTTTTGTTATATATACTTTTATTATATATACTTTGATTTTGTTACTTTGTTATATATACTTTGAACTTTATTATATATATATATATATATATATATATATATAAAATTTCACTTTTGCGACATCTTTCGAGATTTATGGGATAATAATTGGGAAGTTGCTAAAATTAATAGATGTAAATAGTTAATACTTTATGCAATGAATAATATAAATCACATTATAGAAGAAACCGTTTTTATAATGAGCAATATATAATGAGCAAAAGAAATACAGTATTTCTTAAGTAATATCCAATGTTTTAGAAGTTGATTTTTTATGCTATTTTATGAAGAAAGATTTATTCATCTTTCAGAGATACAGAGTATTAAAAATTTTAAATAATTATCGTTTTTTCTTAATATTTTAATAAGAAACGTTTAAAAAATTAATATATCATATCCAACTTTTTTCAAAGTATTAACATTATAATTTAATACAAGTATATCTAAATAATTAATTAAAGTAGTCTTTAAATTAAATTAACCATCTTATTAAGTTGTACTTTAATTTCTTGCAAAAGCAATTATAACTGTAATACAAATTATATACACTGTCTTATAACTGTGCCTTCGAAGAATTCTAATTAAATTCTTCTCATAGAGATAACTGTTCATGTTAAAATCTTCTAAACATATTTTAATAAACCATACAAATAACCAAATTTTGAATTTTTTATAACATACAAATTCATAGTCTTTCAAATATATATATTTTTTGCATATGCTAATAAAATTGACGAGTTTCTTTTGCAGAATAATGTTTAATTTATTTTGTTCTGTTCAGTCATCATTATCATGATAATAATTATTCAGTTTCAATAACTTTCCGATAGTCGCTCGATCGTATCTTATTCGAAGTATTGTCACAATCTTATCCGCAATTTTATCCGCATATATTGGTATATGCACAAAACGGATGTACGATAAGATTCTCGAAAGTGAAACGAACATCTCGCATCCATTCTTCTTTCGTTGGGTGTATATAAAAATGCGCAATCGCGAGTTACCCCAGTTGGAAAATCATTACTGCGATTTCAGCAGGTACAAAGAATAGTAAATGAATCACGACGCGTATCGTCGGTGTAAAAACGAACGTGACACATTATGAATCGGGACCACACATATATCCGCCATTATATTTACGCAAGTTGGCATTTTGAATGTCGGAGCTTATGTAACTCGGTTTTGTTATTCTTTCATTGTTTTTCATCTGGAATGGGGGGGACTTTATTGGAGTCGTGTAGTGGGCGAGCTTGAAAATCATTGTAGTATATGAAAGTAACCTGCTGGTTGAACTTCTCGCGGTTGCATGGTGGACTTAAATTCGAGCTCCATTACATATAAATAAAGTAAATTTTAATGGATGTTTGTGTAAGCGAAACAACAGACACGCTTTATCTTTCACGCTCAGTAAGAAGAGGTAAATAATATTTTCTATTTGTTGAGAGTGACAAACGCAAATTTAATAAACATCCGTGTGAGAGCGACTGAGAGTTGTGTGTATTGAAATAATTGCGGAGTTATGCAGTTCTCTATAATTTTCCGTGTAAGTTCCGCGCGTGAGTTTCCATTTGAATTAAGGTCAAATTGATACAATTAATGTAAAGTATGATACAGTTAGTGTAATTCAAGCGAAATCTCAGTGATTATCAATGACAATCACATATTTGTTTGATCGAAAAATAAAATCATAGAGTCGTATCGTTTACCGAATTGACATTTCGACGCAAAAATCGAGTTGCAAAAATGCATTACTTACGCAATACTTCGCGATCGCGATAAATAATTTCGATGCGTGCAAAAGGGATGCGAATACGCAGAATTATATAGCTGGTTCTACACAAGTTGATTTTATATTAAACCCATTCCATATTGCATCAGGTGTTTGCATAAGCATAGTAAAACCTTATGTAAATCAATATGGCGACATTATGCTAGATGCTCATTGGTCCAGCAATTTTATGTTATGTTTATGCTCTGTTATATGTCTGCATTTCATGAAGCCCTTTAGTGTTATAATTGGAAAGAAGAATTGATCGAAAACGAATATTCTTTTCATGTTTGATTGGTTAATTCTTACAATTATAATTACAACCACTTACAATATTACAACTACGCAATTATATAGACTTTAGTCGCAAATTAATTTGACAAGTTTATTGCGACAGTCAATCTGAAGCGTCAATTTTAAAATTGATATTTTAGATTGGTTGTAACAAACTTGCGATCAGCTTGCGTTTAATGTAGAACTTTGTAATTTTAGTTGGGCCTTAACGATCGAAAATACACTGAATCTAACCTTGCTTTCTACATCTTATCTAGATGGGTCTTTAACGAAACATAACGTTGATTGTACGGAATAACTGGGCGCGTCGTCGACAAGTGTCATAAATGCACAGAAAATCACTTGCTGTGGTTCTGCTTTCTCGGAAGTGTTCGCGCAGCGATGACAAAGGAACCGTCCGACGAGCTAGAAAAGTTCCTTTGCTACGCTAAATGCATTTTAACAGAAACACGAGGCCGACGAGTGTGGACGACACTTGTCCTTTATATAATATCGCTTTGTGCTTTATGCACGGCTGGGTCTTTCGATAAAGCTCGACTACTGCTCGTCCGGGAAGTCCCAGATTTATGGTTGCCCCAGCGCCAACGGGCGACTTCAATACGACCGTTAATTTCACGTCCTTGTGATTCGTTTCAAGGCGCGACCGAGTCTTTCTCGCGACACTCGTCTACTGTGTCACATAAAAAGGCACGGTCGATATGTGTAAGCAACTTCCGGCAGCATCATCATCGTCGTATTCACTGAAGAAGGGGATAAATATTCATTTGAATACTACTTATATTTACGATCAATATCGAACATTCGGAAAGTGCAATTGTATATCAAATTTATGTACTATATGCGTACATAATAAATTGTAATAGATAATAGATAGTGATATATATAAATGATAGAAATTAAGAGCAAAAAGCAGGCATATAAATAATGTTAATGTAATTGTGATTTATTCATTTACTAAAGAGAAATAATAGTGTGATAGTTTCGACTAAACTAGTCTTCATCAGCCAAAATAAAAAGTTAAAACATCGCTTAAGGCTTAATCCAAAATCTTACTTTAAGAGGTCGTAAGCTGTAAAGCTGAAAGAAATTGTCAATCATAGTCGATTATTTTTTTCATATTTCACTGTGATTGATCAATTTTTTACGGCTTTACGGCTTTACAGCTTCTCTTAAAACATGATTCTGGATCAAGAAAAATCTTACGAAAGATACGTATATATCGTTTTCTTAAAAAATAACATGACTAAACAAATGTAATTTTCCAATTATTAGGTATTACGAATGATTTAGAAAAAGATTACTCTATAAAAGAAAACATTAAAAGTAAACTAATTTAACTTTATAGTCTGTCCGTCAAATAGCATTCGTATCATTCTTTCGAAGATTATTTTTTTTTGTCGATATTTGATTGATAAATAATTATTTTTTAAATAGTTTTTCATCTTTTTCATCTTTTTTGAACAACTTTTTTTTGTTTTGAAACAAGAGAATAATATACAATACATACATTATTATCTCCATGAATGGATACATGTAAAATGTTATTTATATTTTTTTTATTTTGTGTAAAAGAAAGAAAGTGTATACAATTTTGCGTGCACGATCATTTGTTAAAAACTTTTATTGCATAATGAAATGATTTGAGAGAATGCAACCGCGAACGTTTTAATCGGCATTAGTTGCGTAGACTTTATTTAAGTTCATCCACGGTTCAAATAAACATATTCCCATACTCTTTTGTATGTTAAATCGTATATTATAAATGAAAAAAGGAATGTTGCAACACGTAACAAACATAAAACGCGGCGAGAGGATAATGGCGCATTTTCCTCTCGGTGGGTCTTGGATAAAACAAGATCATTCGCGTAGGTGCTCTGTGACGTAGCGCATTGTAGTAGTTACTGTTACCTGGTTCTTCATCGATGCATTTCCGTACTTTTCATTGATCCCTCCCTGCCTGCCTCTCCTCCTCGTTCGGAGACTCGCTGTTGCATTTTATATAATCTTCTCGTGCGCTCCGCTCAAGCCTGATTACGCGATGAGATTACGTATCGTCTCCCTTTATGAGAGCGTTCAAGCTATAATGTCATCGAAGCACTGTACTTTATATATGATCCGACTTAATGTGGTATCTCTTTCCACATTTAATCTCCTCATTTTTTTTGATCCCCGCGAACATTTCAAGCTATTAATTCTGCGGGTTTACCCTCGCAATCATAACTCTCTTTACTTATTGTCCACCTCGAGATCTGCTGCTGCCGTTTTTCAGGATGAACATTTTCACGCATTTTTCCAAGCTGTTCGTGAATACGCGATTATATATTTTCACGCGTATACAAGCTTTCGTTCAAGCATCATTAAAGATAGGCGAGCGAGGAAGAGCCGAGCGGAAATGCATCGACATGCAAAGTAAAGGTTACCTTCATTGATCTCGCGGATTATGGTTTTCAGGTGTATATATGTGTTGAATTACGTCACTCTCTGCGGTTATTTTAATAATAATTATGACATCGAAAGGGGGAAATAAAAACTGTGAGCGGTTGATAGATTATCGATTAAAACTGGGAGATTACTTCCTGTGCAAGCTCGCTTACTATATTTAATAGCTTTCTGATATATTCATCCGAATACACGTGCAAATATATACACGTACACATATCTTGTAAATACGAATACAAATAAACTTGTAAGTAGCACGGCCATACATCGCTATTAATGAAATGATATAAGAGTGGTACTTATAAATATTATAAAGTATCAAAGGTAGAAAGAGCGAAGAGAAAGGGAATATTGCATAACGATTTACTTTCGATTATTCGTAAAAAGCAACTTGTTTTTACGTAAAAGTGACACCATATAAAATTTATTCAACCGTAACTTGATTCGGATTATCATTAATAGCACTTTGCACCATTTCGGGTGCCTTTAATTAGTACGTGGATTATCTACAATCACTGAGCATATATTAGTCCTGAAATAAATTATAAATTTGCGTTCAGCGAATTTTCGATGTCTCCGAATTCGTTGTCACGTGCCTCGTTCTCTGATACTGCTAAATTCTCATATGTGAATTATGCATTAATATTACGAATTGCGACGTAATGAATATTTGCTTAATGTATAATAATAGAGAGATTTTGGGCAAGCTTAATGTTTAGTCTATGCATTATTGAAAATTAAAGTACAAAATTAAATTATAAAAATTACAATCTATAAAAAGATAAAGAAGAAGAAAAAAAAAATAAGAGAGGAAATATCATATATTCAGTATTCACGAAAAGTGAATATAGAAAAGTGTCGAAGATTGCATTTATTATTATAACCACGAATAGCTGGCGTTCAATTCAGATCGTTCCTTATCCATACTAATACTATATGACTCGAATATCGTTAATCGATACATATTACATTGGATGGATAGTTACAAATGAAATCTTTTTAAGCAATATAGAATTTTCGAAATATTCTTTGATAAAAAGAATGAAAGGCTGAAAATATTCTTATCAAGAGCGAATTAATTACTATTTTATTTTCAACGGAATTGAATAAATTTTTGTTTAACTGAAAGAAATAAAATAAAAAATAAACATTTAATTACTAGTTATTATATTTTACATTTTGTTGTTAGTATAATTTATTTGAAGAATTATAAATACTTTATTTATCATTTATTATTTATAGTTAAACGATTTTTTTTACATTTAGAATAAATAATGAATATTTACATATTGATATTTATTTTCTATTTTATTTGTTTAATTTATGACAGAATGATGCTGTTTAATTTTATATGATAATATCTTTTTGTATATGTTTTTAGTATATATTTGTAATTTTTATATATATCTGTTATTGAAATATTAAAATGTTTTATTAAAATATTAAATATATATTATATTACATACATAGATTAAATTAAAATTTTTTTTCTATAGAATTAAAAACAATCGCTCATTCTTTTACATTTTCAAATTTTATATAAAATCATTTATATAAAATTGTTTTTCAGTAAAATAATTTAATTATATTCGATTGAAAAAACATAGGAAGGAGAGTGAGGAATATATTGATATTCATCATGTGTGTACCGTATATAAATATATGCGATACGAACAAGTGCAATAATTGTATAAGCCATTTTAATCCCAACAAGGCTTTTAGTTTTTATCTGCGTATTTTCAGCTTTTTATTTCCTTTCCCATTATCGCATTTCAATTTGCAAAAACAAGATTCGGGGAGAAAAGCTTTTTTTCGTAGAATATCAATTGATTGATCTCGAAAAAAGATTTTAAAAGTTTTCATAATTTTTTTTAAGTATTAAACATTATTTTTTTATGGACTTCTAAAACTTTTCGTGGAAAGTGATAATGAAGTGCATATGAAGTTTTTTACTGAATGGAAAATTTGGAATTTAATAAAATTTTTAAACATAGGATTATTATTAGAACAGATATGGCAACATACGACAAACATATGATGATATATGATGTGTCTTAAATCTTATTAAAGGGTTCGTGTTATGTTCGCTAGTCATCTCATCTAGTAATTTTTCACTTTCTTTCACATTTTATTCCCCTCCCCTCTCTCCCCCTGCCTCCCTCCCCTTCCCCTTTCCCCTCTCCTTTCCTCCCTCTCTTCCTTTATCATCCTTTCTCATTTTCTATTTCTAGCCCTTTAGCTCTTTCTCTTGATTTCTATTTGAATATTCGATTCGCTTTATTTGAATATTCAAATTAACTGTCAGTCATCAGTTACATCGCACTTTTTGTGTCTGTCACAACATTAAAACGCGTGGGCGAAGCTATTCTACGATTATCGAATTCCGTGATTCCAAATATTTTGACAGGTCCTACAGTGGTATGTGTATGACCTATTGTTATTTATGTAATTTCCTATACATCGATACCACGACCTACCTCGGCCGTAGTGCAACAGTTTAATTTCCTGAACGCATCCATTGATAATTGAGCCCGCCAGATTCACTGCTAAAATTTTCCACGCGAATGCAATTTTGGGCGTAACATTATGTTTATTGGGCACATCCATTTCTATATTACATTTTCAAGAATGGACGTAATTGAATTTATAAACATCCATATTGTGCAAGAAATTTCGTTAAATTGTACCGTTAGATGCATGATTAATCGTATACTTCTTTTCTCGCCAATCAATATTGAAGGAAGCAAAGTAATAAATCGAAGCTATTAATATAGATGAGCCTGATGTCCGACGTAGACTTGGAAGCGTATGTCGTATATCTTAAAATTCATTTAACCGTCACTTTAATTCGTGCAATCTTAATGCTCAGTGTGGTGTGACTCGCAATAAATCTTATAACTGATGCGTATCCGTAGGAGGTTCATCGACCATGGTTTTGCAGCGCTGTGTCCCCGTGAGAATTCCGCTGTAAATCTGGCTTAATAATGATGGCTGGCATAAATTAAATTATAATAACGTGATCTAGGATGAGAAAATGCTTGGTGGGAGAAACGATGGGATATCCTGTTTTCTTTTCATTATTTTGCGCGCTCAAGCTTGCATCGATATCTTAAGAGGAAGAGGAGGAAAAAAAAGGCGTTTGAAGTAAAACGACAGAAGATTGTAGAAAATCCGATTTTCCAAGATTACGTTCCACATAAAGTTACAAAGATATTTCATCTTTGAAAATTGGAAATTGCGATGAATGACGCTGTCTCTCGACGTTTTTGTTAAGGAAAAAATCGATTGAAAGTCTGTAACAAAATTTGTAAGTAAAAAGTGGTTCGCGTCAGAGAGAAATTTGGAACATTATATACGTATATCTCATCGTGTATTTTCGTAATAAAGTGCAATATAAACGAAATTTGTCATCCAGATCTGAGCTCTCATTAAATCGAGATTTGTTCACCCAAGCGAACGAATCGTAGCTTCCATTAAACACCAATATATTAAGACATCTAATTCTTCTCGTGATCAGTTTGGCCTCACCTGAAGTGTTTGCGCGTAAGTAAATGACGCCCGAGTGCACTCAAACTGGTGGATGGGAAAATGATTGGGAGCTTGTCGGTTGAAGAGAGTGTTATTGCTTGCTAACCGATCGTTCCTCCAATAATTTCGTTTTGCTCGTCTCTCCATAATTCCGCGTGATAATATTCAGTATGTGTGCATTGCGTATCGTGTGCCTGATTATATTCCACACTAAAGTTATCTTTGGGATGGAATTAAGCGATGAACTCGCGCGCGCGCGCGTGTCTCTCTCTCTCTCTCTCTCTCTCTCTCTCTCTCTCTCTCTCTCTCTCTCTGTGTGTGTGTGTGTGTGTGTGTGTGTGTGTGTGTGTGTGTGTGTGTGTGTGTGTGTGTGTGTGTGTGTGTGT
>Ga0157364_1008384_pt1 | contig 10707 bp, 1 predicted proteins | sample AttsexASBM2_FD_111476 | JGI IMG/M metagenome (GOLD analysis project Ga0157364, IMG submission 111476) | Fungus gardens microbial communities from leaf cutter ant in Ribeirão Preto, State of São Paulo, Brazil - Atta sexdens ASBM2 | ecosystem: Host-associated > Fungi > Mycelium > Unclassified ... | reverse complement strand
AACGCGCCCACTACTACTCCAGGCATGACAAAATTATTCTCCTGCATGATAATGCTCGACCACATGTTGCGGCGCCGGTCAAAACCTACTTAGAAACACTCAAATGGGAAGTTCTACCCCACCATATTCTCCAGACATTGCTCCTTCCGACTACCACTTGTTCCGATCGATGATGCATAGCCTGTCTGAGCAGCACTTCACATCATGTGAAGATACCAAAAATTATATCGATGATTGGATAGATGAAGCGTTCTTCCGACGCGATATCCACATGCTACCAGAAAGATAGGAAAAAGTAGTGGCTAGCGATGGCCATTACTTTGAATAAAACATTATGTACCGTTCTTTCATAATAAATGCTTAATTTTTTATTAAAAACGGCGGAAACTTATTTATACTCCCAATATATTACTAAAAATGAATTTTATTAAAATATTAATTAAAATATTAATTAAAATATTAAGTGAAAAGGATGAAGAATTTGTGAAAATCGATCCTAGTAAAGAAAAATACGAGGTGAGGTACATAGTAAAAAAATTGTACAGTTTGCTAATTCATATTTATATAATTCATTTACGATAATATGGTAAATATTTGATGCCGATGACATGGTCTCTAACTATGAGACAGCAGTTGGCCATGGCCAAATTATCTGCCGCCGGCGATAATTCAGCCTCTAGTTTTCCTGTTTCGCTGGCTTCCAGCTGCAGGGTTGCGTACACTTTGGCTTTTCCGCCAAATATCGATGATACCAGCACGGCTTGCTCTCCGATTGTGAACAGTTGAAACGATTTCTGCGACGAGAATTTCGCGAGGCCTGTGACTTGCCACGCGATAAACAAGTTTCTAATTTCTCCATCTGATCTAAAAACGTAAATATTTGCGAATCTGTCGAATTGGCTTTTATCGATATACCTGTTAACGCCAGCGGGTAGCTAACATCTGTTATTCGGTCTGCTAGTTGCGATAGCTCTTCGAATTCGCTTGATAGTTATTAATATAACCTTGTGATAGATGCTGTAACCATAAAGATTTAAGCACTTCTTCACGCCATTTTGCGCGAGATCTTTCATTCGACGGAACAATTGTGACGGACGGCGGTCACCTAGAGCAATCTCATTTAATAACTTACGTAGTTTCTTTTTGACGCTATCTGTTCTTAATTAACCTGTTTTTAAGCACGGCGTATCTATCGCGAACGATATCGCTAAATTTGGTCAAAGAAATCATCAAGGCACTCATATATCATATAATTGTATTTCGTCTCATCTACAGTTATACCTGCGGTGAGGAATTGAGTTTCCATAAGTCTGGCTTCGATTTTCAGAACGGCGTGGATCTGATTTCGACTCGCGGAAGTGCAAGCACTTCAATTATACGCGACGATGCACGCTGCCCTGATCGCTCGAGGGAGAATCGCCTGAGCCACTAGCCATGTCTGCGGTTTGTTAGGACGTGCGCGTTAGATTAAATGGAATGTTAGGACCAATCTGTGACTACGTTGAAGTTGCTGTGCCCAATGAAGTGCCGAGCGTGTTTGGGCGCCGGCGATAACTAACTAACGGCGAAAGATAATTGGCGGGAAATCGTTAAGTTTGCAAATAAATATTACTCATTGATTCTGACTCATATATCATAAATTTAATACAAACTCAAATGATTTTTCAAACTTTTTTAAATAACTTTTTAATTACGAGCAATGGCTAAAACTTGTTGGAGATTATTCAGGATCATGATCTTGACAACATATGTCAAGGTCGTTGGTAATTACTCCTCTTTTCTGTAGTTTTACCGAAATAATAACATTTATCCCAAATAATTTCTAATCGATTCCATTCATGAAACACATTAAATAATCAATGTCTGCTAACTTGACGCATAATAAAATTGATTAAAAACAAGAAAAATACTATTACTCAAATGTTTAAATACTTTTCCTAAATATCCTCAAACAATTCTCAAATTATATAAATATAAATAAATCAAAAATAAATTCAATTTCTGTCTTGTCAGTAGTTCTTTATTATTTCTCTAATGCCTTATTTGGGCCGTAAGATTATATCGCTCAATGAGCGGTAGAACTTAAACCGGAAACACAATGAAAAGCATAGGCAACAAGAAGAATAAGAGATTTCAATCTATCAGAAAGCGTCCATTCTAGTATACTTAATACATTTTATTGTACTATTAGATAAAATACATACTACATGGGCTGAAAAGTCCCGGGATTTTTCAATATGTGGCACCACTAGAAAATTAACATGATTCATTTCGAGAGGTTCATCTGTCACTAGTTTATGTATGAAATTTCATGACATTTCGTTCATTCGTTTACAAGCTACAGTCATTTAAGTGGCGCTACTTTCGCCTTCGTTCTGTATCATCACGATAACGCACCGTCACACACGTCCTTGAAAGCGAAAGGCCAAATTGGACCAATTACGATTCAAATTGGTTGCTCACCCACCATATTCTCCAGACTTGGTTCCCAGCGACTATTATCTGTTCCCAAACCTCAAGCGGTGGCTCCAGAGAAAGAGATTCACATCGAATGAGGAATGTAGCCCTCGTAATGACGAACAAATCTTCTGAACAAGCCTGAAAATGTTCATTAATTTTTGACAAAAAAGCCATTTGTTCACTAAAAAATCTGTCTGCGGAAAGCTTAATTTCTTTGAGTAGTCGCACAGCAATTTACAGGGATTTTGCTTCTTCAAGGATTACACTATCACGTACATTTAATAACAAAACTTTTTGCACTTAAACTATTAGAAAACGCCTTTAAAAAATACACATCTTTTTCAGTATAAAAAAACGGAAATAATTTCGTTAATGTGCATCTATGTAATATGCATATTAAATAGCGTGTGAAGCATTCAAAATTTGACATTTTCCTATGAATTTAAAAAAAAATTACCTTCGGAGCCGAGATAACAGTTTTTTTCAAAAAATCACTATGATTCTAATTTTTAAGATTAAGAGTTTCCGTCTGGCACCAATTTGTCAAAGAAGAATTGAATATGTTGTTAAAAAAATCTCGAATTGTAATCATGAAATTTTCAGTTTAAAAATTTTTTTCTTTTTTGAATTTTTATTTTTTCGGTTTATTATTAAAAAATCATGTTTGAATATGGAACGCATGTCTGATTAACAAATTTAAGTCATATTAGCTATGTTTCTTTATTTAATATGCTATAAATAAAAAATGTCCAATTGGATAATTAAATGTACGGAATTATCAATATAAAATTGTTTTTGTGAATTTAATTGCAGATGCAAATATGACATATGTAAACAAATAATTAATAAGTAATTTGCCAAATGTTAGCATAACTGTTAATGATATAACACTAACTTTTGCAAATATAAAAGTAAATTAGTGTTACATGAAAAATATTTTGCAATTATATTCAACATTACACTAACATTTAGCAAATTATTTATTATTTGTTTACATATATCATATTTGTATCTGCAATTAAATTCATAAAAATAATTTTGTACTGATAATTCCGTATACATTTAATTGTCTTGGATACTTTTTACAGCATTAAATAAAAAAACATAGCTAATGTGACTTAAAGTTGTTAATCAGACATGCACTCCATATTTAAACGTAATTTTTTAGTAATAAACCGAAAAAATAAAAATTTAAGAAACAAAAAATTAAAAATTTCATGATTACAATTACTTTGGATTACAATTACAATTCAAGAAACATTTGATTAAATTATTTGTTTATATCTTATCGAGCTACCCCAGATTAAAAAAAAATCAAATTTCCACGTCAATTTATTGTTGAGAAAATATAAATTTAGCAAATTTAAACAAATCAAATACGCGCGAATCAAATACGAGCGGACCAATCTTCCCCACTCGACTGCGCGCCGGTTTTCTTCCAGGGTTATTTTGTTTAAAACTTTTTTTTAAACAAATGTTTTTATCAGATTAAATTAAACATGCTTTTTTTTTAAATAATTTAAAACAAATGTGTAAAACATTATTTTTTAAATGTGTTTTTAATACTATTTAGAAGAGGAGAAGGTGATACTCCAACTACATTTTACACGATAACTTGATTAATAATGAATATTTAAGTTTAAAATTTGACAATTACATTCATTAAAATGTTGTTGATCGATTCTAGGCTCAAAATTACGAAATATTTATTATTTAGGACACTATTAATAAAAATGTGACAACATTGCATAATGGCGAATCGAAGAGAAACATGGATGATAATGTGGCTTTCCATAAAAATAGTCTTAAAAAGTTAGTTTTGTTTAGAAAACAGTAATTTGGTTATAAAATTAACAAAAGAGTGTATTGCAAAAAAATGTATATACATGTATACATATACATGTATACATATAACTTTATGTATATAGGGTATTTGGAAAATAACGATAAATCTTTCGCATAAGGGCAGAATGGACTAAACTGAGAAGAAAAGTACTCTACCATTTTGCAATTTTCGTAATAAAATATTAATTGTTAAAAATTGACGAAAATTAGCCTTCAATAATTTTTACTCAAATACTATCAACTTTACAGAAAAACTGCAAAAGACAAAAATTGTTTATTTTCTTCTCATAGAACTCTACGAATTGAATTTTTTATCAACTTTTTAATATTACACTTTCTCATTTTTACCAATATAAGAAAATATAATATTAAAAAATTCTTAAAAAATTCTTAAAAAATTCTTAGGGCTCTATGAAAAGAAAATTAACAATTATCTCTTATAGTTTTTCTGTAAAGTTGATAGTATTCAAGTATTCAAGTAAAAAATTATTAAACCAATTTTCGGCAATTTTTATCAATTAATATCTTGTTAATTATTGCTAAATGATAGACATTGCTTCGCTCGCGTTCTTCAACTTTCCAATGGTTTTAAATAAACTTTTTCGACAGCAAAAAATTCGAGTTTTTCAATAGCAAAAGTTTAATTCTTCCTTGACAAATTGGTGCCAGATCGAACTCTTAATCTTAAAACTAGAAGTGATTTATTGAAAAAAAAAATTATTATTTCTTCTAATAATCGGAAGGTAATCTTTTTTTTTAAATTTTTTAGAAAAATGTCAGATTTCGAATGCTTCACACGCTATTTATGCATATTAAATAGATGCATATTAACGAAATTATTTTCGTTTTTTTTATACGGAAAAGGATATCCACTTTTTAAAGGCGTTTTTATAATAGTTTAACTGCAAAAAGTCATTTTGTTATTAAGTGTACGTGATAGTGTAACTCTTGAAGAAGAAAAATCTCTGTAAACTGCTGTGCGACTGCTCAAAGAAATTAAGCTTTCCGTAGACAGATTTTTAGTGAACAAATGGCTTTTTTGCAAAAATTAATGAACATTTTCAGGCTTGTTCAGGAGATTTGTTCGTCATTATGAGGACTACATTTTACGAGAATTTCAAAACTTTGCGTTTAAATCGCAATAAACAGAGAGTGAAAAAAGGCTTCTTTCGGTATTTAAAAAATTTTTTTTCTAGTAGAAATAAGATAATAGATCGATCTTAATGTTCCACATCTTATTTTGTAGTTATTTCGAATGCGTACATTTTTTATACCGTTTTTTTTTTCAATCAATATTTTTCGTTTTATAAGTGAAAAACGCTTTTTGCGACTATTCGATTTTTTTTCGCATATTTTCTTCACAAGTCTCGAGTCTCGAATATACGCATTTCTTTTCTGATGGTCTTTCGAGATTTTTTTTTTTTGAAAAGAAATGCTGGTTTATAATCTTTTTCCAGTAAAATTTTACTTCTATTGAACTATTCTTGCTACTCGAATTTATGAAGGAGAAGTATATACTATATAATGCACATGAAAAAATCATAAACAATTAAATATCTCGTAAATGTTGCGTTTTAACATGATTTATACTATTCTGAATTAAGGGGAGGGATACACTATTATTACAATTTATTAAAACTTATATGTTATTTAGGATGCCCTCCATCCTTTATTGATGCCTAAGGTCGCCAAGCGGTCGAGATTGCTAAAAAAGCATTTTCGGTCGCTTGAAACAAGCTATTAGTGGAAGAAGGAGCTCGCTGTCTCGTTCACTCTCGGCACGCCGCGAACACACGGACATGGGTGCTTGTGTATGTTACAGCGCCGCATCACGGCCGAACTTATAGGCGTGGAAAAGTGACATTTTGACGAAATTTATGTTGCGTGTTATTTCGTTATTATTTGCCTAATTGTGAAAATGTGACTTGTCTCGTACTTATCAAAGTCATAATTATCGATGAAAACTAAAGTTATCTTAGAATTTTATATGTAAAAGCGTATATTTTATTCGTTTCAACAGTTGTCGGACCATGTGCTGCCTGAATATAAGCTCATTTACGTGCCTTACGATCACTTGCTGTCAAGGGAGGAAAGGACGGATTTCATCGATTTTTACAAGTGTTTTAAAGTGATCTCGTCATTTCGTTTCATCCAAATTATCTTTATTTAAAAATGGCACGCAACATAAATTACGTGTCATTTCTCGCTTCTGACGTCACGATTCCAACTAGTCAGGAGCCTTAATACGTGGTAGAGACTATGCTGAGAACGACAAAAAAAATTTTGAAATTAACATCTTTTTTATCATTTTTTAATGCAATATGATGCTCCAAAGCTGTCACGTCGTGACTACATTTGCTATATAAAAGCTGTGCAATCGATATTTACGAAATACTAGTCCAGACTAGTAGTTACATGAAGAAACAACATGAAGTTATTAAAATTGAACTACACGTCTGATTAAAACGTTATTATTAACGAAAATTTAGGTGTATGTATGTATGATTGCTATAGTATGTAGTGATATGTCAATGACACGTAAATCGTCTGTATGTAAATGCTATTTACAATATGATTATCATCTTTTTAAGATCTCTTTTCATTTCAGATATATGAAAATAAATCTAATATATTTAATTTTTTTGTTATAAAAACATTTTTTTATAAACTTTGCAGAGTTAAATAATTTTTATTTTTGGAAGACGAATGCATTATTTAAATTATTTTACTACGATTATATATATAAAAATAATAATAAATTTATATTTCTTCTGAATCTTCTAACGAAAAATTGGAAAATTAAATTTTATTCAATTTTTTTTCTAATTCGCCCTTCTATGCATGTCTTGATCTCATGAATCATCTGTCTTATCGTTCATATTATATGAAAGGAAATTCGTATTTGCGTGCTCAATATCATTTTTTTTAAATAAGTATATATGTATAACGTGACGATGCTAATTTAAATGATATACGATATGAAATTTTTATAACCGTACATGATTTTTATTCGGTGGACATTGGTTTACTATGTAATTAGCATGCTATGCTTTTATTATTATGTAGAACTTGTACGTGATCGAACAATATCATTCGAAATGCTTGAGATCTATTCGATGAACGAATGTGTGAAAACGATAACATTCTTTTTATACTTTTTTTTTCTCGGTCACAAGTTTGTTGCATACTAATTTTTTTTAACTTACAATTAGTTATAATGAGCAGTTATAAGAACTCATAAATAAGGCTCAAAATAAATATAGATTCAAACGAATCAAAGCTAAAGGAGCCATGCTGAATCGATTATGCTAATGATCAATCAATGAACATCAATCTTTAGATTAAAAATGCGTTTCGATCATTTTACTATGATAATTTTTAATAAAATGATCGAAACGCATTTTTAATCTAAAAATTGATGTTTATTGATGATTATTAGCATAATTGATTCAATTTGACTCCTTTATAGTCTTAATTTCTTAAGTTTGAATTTAAAATGAACAGTAAATTTGTAAATTAATTTTGTTAATTAATATTGTAAATTAATTAATTTTTTTTATAATACATATCGAATATTGATACAATTGTACAAAATAATAATACGAAAAATAATTAAAAAAAACTTTTATTGTCTTACTTAACTTACTACTTAAACTTACTACTTAATCTCGTAAAGAAAAATATAAATAATTTACATTTATTACGCAATTAATTACATAGACAAAATATTAAAACTATGTAACATTGTAATAATTAATTTTTCGCTCTTTTAAAAAAACTAATAATTTTTATCGAAAAATTAATGATGTCAAATATGTCTTATATCAAATTATTGATATACAGTGTGTCTTACAATTTTTTGCCAAGCGCTTTTGTGTAAATAGGGCGGACTAAATTGAATCGAAAAGTCCTCTATCATTTTACAATTTTCGCAATGATTAACAAGATATTAAGGAGATCACCTCATGTAACCGGTTCAAAAAATTGAAAAAATTTTGTGTACTTTAATAAATTTAATCGATAGTAAATGTAAAAAATATATTCCAAAAATTACGGAACGAAATTCAAATAAGTTAAGAAACTACAACCCATTTATAATGCACAGATATACTTGGTGCGCGCGCCAAGAGTCTCTATTCGGTTCGGTCATGGAGTACAAATTCGAGAATAAGAGGCCGAAGTCCGAACTTACATGGACGAGGCTGTTAAAAAATGTGATCAAAAGTGGTCATCTAATTTAGTTCGATCGAGATCGCTTTCATTCGACTAGGGTGCGTTCGGGGAGGTGGGTTCACGCTATTTAGCGCTACAAACTGTTCGCGGAGCTGCAGATACCGCTAACAAACAACCGTGACGTCATTAATGGTAGCGTGTTACGTCACAACTGCGCGCTATCAATGCTATTTCTTCCGAGGCAGTGTATTGATAGCGTTAGCGTTTGCGAACTGTTGTATTGATGAATGTTGTTTCAAGAATTCTTATAAGTTATATACGTTCTTAAGTTGTCCATAGATTCCCTGGATTTCTAGTCTCGAAAAATATTGCATATGAAAAACTAAAAAAATATTATAGCATTGCGTTACATATAAAAACTATAGCATTTCCTTAGTTTTTCGTATGCGATATTTTTCGAAAATAGAAATCCTGTTTCACTTATAATTAACAGATTACCGATTCATTTAAAGATGTTCCGTTATACATTTCAAGTGCTTCGATTTTATTGATTTTCGCTTTTAGTTGAACAAAATCGTCAATAAGATTGAAAACTGACCTCCGAAATTTCCTATAAACGCTGGTACAGCCGATTAAGGTTATAATCGTCGACCTGAGACAATTGAGAATTACTGTAACAAAATACCTACGTTGGACGAAATTGATGCGGGGAGTTCCGATCTCATAGCCGCGAGAGAAGGTGATTCTGGAGACATCAATATAGAAGATTGTAATAGAGCAAAAATGAAACCTCTAACCTCATCATCATTATCAAATAAAAATCGAAAAAATAGAAAATAAAGAAAGTAAGGAAATTTTACAATATGAATTTAAATAATGTAAGTAATATGACTCAATAAATTATAAATTTAGTATAACAAAAGAAGGCTACGAGCCAAAAAATTATATTATATCATTAATACTTATAAAAGATATATTGAACAAAAATTTGACAAATTGAACGTAAATAATAAACAAAAATAAAAAATATATAAAAAATATAAAATATACAACAAATGTTTCAACTTCGATTGGGTTATTCTCAATGTTTCAATACATAAAGTTCGCTCGGTCTATAGAAATAAAATTATTCAGACATTACTTGTACAAATTATTATCGCTTATTAATTATATTTAAATCTCACTGTAGTAGTCCACTGTAGTAGAATTAAAATCTTAAAAGAATTTTGAGTACCAAATGTTTCATTGTAAAAAGATAAGGATCGTTTCTATTGAAATAATGAAGCAATTTTATCAAGACATAATAATTCATAAAGATAATGCATTATAAAATTAATGACAGTTGCAAGCAAAGGCATTAACAAACAAAATGATACAGAATCATTGCCAGAACCATACCTCCAGATCATACGATCACTTTCCCCTTCATAATCACTTCCCTCTCCCAATTATTCTCCTTTTTTTTCCATCTCTCCCTTCTCTAACATATTTCCTCTCCCTCCCCAAAAAATTTCTGTCCTTAACATTATCATAACGTTTACCAAGTGCATAAGCTTAAATCCGCTGTTTGCAGTCAGAAAAACATTTTTTTTTCTCAGGAAACAAAAACAAATTTATTCAAAGTACTTGCTTTCGCTAACTATACATTTTTCCCATCTTTCGGGCAATTTGTGTATACCACGTCAAAAATATTCCTCATCTTTCGAGGCAAACTACTCATCAAGTCATTTTCGGACGTTTTCGTAAGAATCGAAGTGCCGTTCAGCGAGCGCGTGGCCCATCGATGAAAACAGATAGTCAGAAGGTTCCAGGTCTGGTGAGTAAGCGGGATGGGAGCACTTCCCAGTTGAGTGTCTTCAAGTAGTTTTGGACCATTGTTGATGATGGTGCGTTATCGTGGAGGAAAATCAGCTTGTCATGTCTTTTCTGATAAAGCAGCCTTTTTTCATGCAGAGCACGGTGCAATTTGATTAGTTGTTGGTGGTAGCGGTGAGCATTAACAGTTTCAGGTTTTAACAGCTCGTAGTAGATGACACCCTCCTGATTCCACCAAACGTCACAGCATCGTCTTCTGCCCGAAGCGATTTGGTCTTGAGGAAGATGTTGATGGTTGGGCGGGATCAACTCAAGATTTCTTGCGTTTAGGATTCTGAAAATAGATCCACTTTTCATCGCCTGTCACAATCCGATGTAGGAACGACTTTCTTTTTTGTCTGGCAAGCAGAATTT
>Ga0157364_1008383_pt1 | contig 10708 bp, 7 predicted proteins | sample AttsexASBM2_FD_111476 | JGI IMG/M metagenome (GOLD analysis project Ga0157364, IMG submission 111476) | Fungus gardens microbial communities from leaf cutter ant in Ribeirão Preto, State of São Paulo, Brazil - Atta sexdens ASBM2 | ecosystem: Host-associated > Fungi > Mycelium > Unclassified ... | reverse complement strand
AGCATTCGATGAGCCTCAGCCGCAGATTTCTTCATATTGAAGCAAAAAATTAAAACCTCCCGCAAATGACGAGAATTTGGCTCGTAAACTGACATTTTCAATCGAGAATAACTTTATGATACACAAATCGACTAATGGTTCTATAGGGTTATGTTGACAGATGCCCAAGTTTATTGTATGACGTCTATGATCTATTTATTTCGACCACCACTTACCGCTGAAGCCATCTATAGGAAAAGGGCGGAAGCAAAGTTGTACACCTAATAATTCCTTTTACTTATTCTCATACGCGAAATATATACATATACATATTTTTTTTATTTCTATCGTACATATTCGTACATATCATACATATTCTAATATTTTTAAAGCGAGTGCAGCGATATTGTCAGACATGATGATATCATCGCGATAATGCTGCCGACACATGTAATATGATACCACGAAGGAAAAGAACGAATAAATACCGCAAAGACAGAAAGAATGAATAATTTCGAATGCTGAGACATACAGTTTAAATATTCATTTATTTTACATATACTATATATATTATTATTCATATTGTAACTAATAATTCACATTTAGTATTTGAATTTTTATCATAAATCTTATGTATCTCAATCTACAAGATTTATGCAACGACAATATTAGACATTTTGCGTGGATAAAAAATCTATTTCGTCTTGTAAGATCACAAATTACTGGGAAAAAGAAGAAGAAATATTTTTGCGATCGTATACCATAAATCGATAAGTATAATAAGAAAAACTAATAAATATTGATAAGTATCGATAAATATAATAAAAGCCAATAAAAAAATGATATTTAAAAAAGAGTAAAAAGAAATAGAAAAATGATTTTTCTATTTACAGGTGCCCCATTCCACTTCACTTCGCGCGCAAAGTAGAGATCCACATCGAAGACTGTGGTAAGATGAATGACTGTGCCACTTGACTGCCGAGCGAGGACGACAAATAGTCGAATTCGGCAACTATAATAACCGGGAACAAGTGCCGTTCATCATCTACGCCGACCTGGAGTGTGTCCTGCAGAAGACGGAATCTGACATGACAGACGCGTCGTCATGTGCATACCAACAGCATGAAGTATTCAGCATAGGATATTACGTGCAATGCTCGTTTGACATCGTGTTATCGTCATATCGATTCGTCACGATAACGATTGTGTCATGGTTCGCGCGACAATTTCAAGACTTGGCACATCGCGTGAAAAATTTGGTATCCGCTAATGTGTTGCTAATGGAAGTATTGTCTAAACAGCAAAGAGAGATGTACCGTAACACAACACGTCACCTTTACGAGAAACCGTTTGCGCCAGACGATATGCGGATCTGTGATCATTGTCATCTCATCGGGCGATACCGCGGTCTAGCGCATGCAAATTGTAATCTAAATTATAAAAATTCGTTCTACATTCCGATTATTTTTCACAATTTATCGAGCTACGACGCGCATTTTATATAAATATTAAAGATTAAAGAAATCTCTACAGCATATAATGGACACATAGATATCCTTCCTATAAAGATGGAAAAATATATTTCGTTACTTACAAAACATATTCAAGATACCATCGAAAAAGAATCTCGAAATTGCACCAAATTATGATTTATCGATTCGTACAAGTTTCTGAGTACAAACCTCGATAAATTGGCGTCGTATCTCGATAAAGATAAATTAAAAATCATACGTTCCGAATTTTGCAAGCTCAGCGCGGAGAATTTCGATCTTCTCACACGAAAAGGTGTATTTCCGTACGAGTACGTTGACTGCGTGCAAAAAATTGGATGAACAATGCTTGCTCGCGAATTATTTTATAATTCGTTGACAGACGATACCATATCCGAGAGCAATTACGCTCACGCCGCGAACGTCTGGAAGCCATTCTCCATTCGAACGCTCAGCGAGTATAGTAATCTGTACTTGAAAACCGATGTCTTGTTATTGTCCGACATTTTCGAAAATTTCCGCAGTTGTATCGTGAGTTACGGTTTCGATCCGGCGCATTACTATACATTGCCTGGTTTCACATGGGACGCAATGCTAAAGCATACGTGCACAAGATTTGAGTTGCTCACTGATGTTGATATGATCGTGTTCATCGAGCGCGGTACACGCGGTGGCCTCAGTCAATGTTCCGATAGATAGCGCAGGCTAATAACAAGTACATGTGTTCGTACGATTCGTGGAAACTGTCCGAACATGATGTACGACGTTAACAATTTATACGGACAATGTATCAATCATTACCATACGCTGAATTTCGATGGGTCAAAGACGCTGCGAACTTTGACGTGAGCGCGATCGGATTCGCCTACCGATTACATTCTCGAAATCGATCAAGTATCCACAACATCTGCACGATTGACACACCTGCCTTTCTGCTCAACGCGCGACAAGCCGCCTGGCAAGCGCGAGGATAAACTTCTAACGATGCTGTACGATAAGCAGTGTTACGTCATCCACTACCGAAATTTGCAATACTCGTCACAGTTTTCGCGTAACAAAGATTCATCGAGTACTACAATTTGTTCAATCCGCCTGGCTTCGCGAATACATTGAATTTAATACAGTTTAGAATGCGCGCGAAAAACGATTTCGAAAAAAATTTATACAAATTATTGAACAACCTATAGTATTCGGTAAAAAAGTTCTGTAGAAAAAGTTCAAAATCACGTCGATGTAAAATTAGTAATAAAATGGGACGGACGGTACGGCGCGGAGGTAATGATCGAGAAACGGAATTTCCACAGTCGTAACGTCTTTGCGGAAAATTTAATCGCCATCGAACTGCGCAAACTCGAGCTGAAGTTCAACAAACCAATTTACATAAGTATGTACATACTCAACATACCGAAAGTCTGCTTGTACGAATTTCAACTCGAGTACATGTCACCGATGTATCGCGACAAGTGCAAAATGTATATCGACAGACAGCTTGATTTACTATATAGAATGCGACGATATGTACGATGCGATGAGACGATTTACTATATATAGAATGCGACGATATGTACGATGCGATATCACTAGATTCTCCATCAGTGATTATACGGCAGACAACGCATACGATGTGCCTCTCGCGAATAAAAAAGTACCTGATGAAGGACGAAAACGGTATTATAATGACAGAATTCGTTGAATTCAGAGCGAAGATGTATGCGGTGAGAATGGACGGCAAGAAGGACACTAAAAAGACGAAAGATGTAAAAAGTAAGGATGTATCGCTAACGATAACTTTCTATGATTACATGCATTATTTGAACGAAGAAATCGAAATGACTGGCCGTCAGTCATGTATACGATCTAGATTACACGATATCCGAATCGAAAGTCGCTCTGAGTACCCCATATGATGACAAACGATACATCGTATCAGACTCGATGGAGACGTTGCCATGGGTATTGGCGGATATCATTGTAATGTGTGCGTGTGTGCGCGCGCGCGCGCGCGCGCGCGTGTGTGTGTGTGTGTGTGTGTGTGTGTGTGTGTGTGTGTGTGTGTGTATGTATGTGTTTTTACATTTTTTTATATATATTAATGTAGTTTATATGTATTATGCTTATTATTATTGTATTTTTATATGAATATATATATATATATATGAATCTCAAACGATATCGCTTTTTACTTATCCACGAATTGTGCGATACCATCGAATTCCAACCACATAAATCATGTATAGTATTATATGTTTAATATTTATCATATATATATCATATATATCATATGTATATACACTATAGTACGTCACTCCAGGTCGGTGTAGACGAACGGTACTCGTTCCCGATTATTATAATTGATAAACGAATTCGAGCTATTTGTTATCCTCGCAGTCGAATGGCACAGTCGTTCATCTTACCACAGTCTTCACTGTGGTCTAATCTTCAATTTTGAGCCCGAGCTGAAGTAATGGAGGACCTGTAAATAAAGAAATCATTTTTCTTTTTATTGTTTTTTAAATATTATTTTTTTATTGACTATTCTTATTATACTTACCGATTGCAAAAATATTTTCTATTCTTTTTCCCAATAATTTGTGATCTTACAAGGCGAGATAAATCTTTTATCCACACAAAGTGTCTAATGTTGTCGTTGTATGAATCTTGTAGATTGACATGCTGTCCCTCTTGTGAGCCCTCGCCTGTGAGCCATAGAGGAAGGATATGTTTATCTTTGATACTGTACACGTTGATCTATGTTATTGAGATTTTCGAATTTCGAAATGGCTTTGAACGTTATCGGAAATTTGATATCCGTGAGATTCAACACAGTAGTATAATGTGGATACGACGATTTTCTATCTACATGACTTTTAGCCTGATATAGAGCGGCTACCACGCAAAGCATGCATTGTCCATCGAATGCACGTTGATCATTGCTTTCTTAAGTATAATTTCTCACGGCACTTCGAAGTAACATCCCGCGCGCATTGGATTCTTATTCACATTCTCTATCAAATTGAGAATTCGCGACAATGTCCACTCGCTATCGCGTTACTGAAATTCGTCCAGTGATGTCAAGAGAGATGAGACGCATCTCTCATCATTATGTTTATGTAACTTTACAGAATATCAACAAGATCGTTTTTTTAAATACCGGTCTGAAAAGTAAAGGTTTAAAATGCTTTTTTTAAACATCTTGATACGATTTGAGAAAGTTATATAATTATGATTTTTGACAAAATTATTCTATCTTGAAATTTGAATATTTTTATAGGATGAAACAAGTGATCTTTTAATTTTATTGAGTAGTTTACAATAAAATTTTAAGTAAATTTGTAGTTTAGGGGAGTCCCCCTCCCAATGACATATGTTGTTAAGGTCATGATCCTGTAATTTTGAAAAAGTTTTAACCGTCGCTCTTTTTCGAAGACAGCAGCCACGCACAAAAAATTAAAAAAATTTTTCAGCTTTCATTACAAAATTTTTTTAATTACAAATTTTTTTTAACTTTTATTTCTAATAACGGCATGACAAAATTTCATTACATGTGCAGATCAGGCTGTATATACATACATCTTATAGGTTTCTATATTTCAAATTTTCTAATTTTGATGCCATGAGCAGCCATACAAAAAAAAATTTACAACCAACTGTTATGCGTTTTAGAATTGTAAGAAATATGTATTCCGTAATACACGTATTGAATTGTGCAAGTACTATGTGCATAATGCGATAAGACTAAATGTTACTGAATGCTATGTTACTGAGAGAACAGAATCTGTTTGATCGTAAAAGTATTAAAGTTCAGCGTTGTGCATGCGTTTGTTTAAGAAATAAGAAAATCAAGAGAGCGTACAAAGAAGACACGTAAACAATCCACTAATAAATTAATATATATTCATCTTCTCAGTATTCGATCTTTAATTTCCGCGACTTCGAGATTTTTTCAATCTTGTCATCTTATAGCTTTAAAAGTGGGATAATTCCTTTCCGAGAGTTCTCGTACGTTTTTCCTCGTGATAAATTTCACGATCGTGTATTCTCTCTTTCTCGCCTTTTGCTTTTCGCCAAGAAAACCTCTTGTCTCGCCTTATGAATCGACAACGATTGGAAAATCTAACTTTTGCAAAATTACAAACAGAAAAAAAGATATGATTTGATTCCTAAAACCTTTCAAAATGAGATAATCGATTAGATTATGATTGATTTGGAAAGAAATGGACCGCTTTTGGACTCAACTAAGAAATACTAATGAAACTTCTTTATCGATGTCTACATACGACTCAAATTCAGAATCTCATATTCTATTTAAATTCAATGGCTCTCAATCTAATGGCGCCAAGGAAAATCTGATTTGTATCGTGATTATAGATTTTTAGCGAACAACAGCTGAATATGACAGCTGAATAACAAAAATTGTTGTCTACTCTGTCTCATAATTATATGCCAGCTCTTGTTGAAACGGTCACAAGATATAACCTATCGAACTACCTACTTCGTCGAGAAGTTCTTTAATTAACTCCGCATTTCCATGTCAAGCTGTCAAGCTTTTAGCCTCTCAGTTATCGAAATTCAATGGTTTTGAAGACAAAAATGTGGACCGTTGGATTGTCAAGGTTGAGCATGTCTCTCGAATACATAGAGTATCTTCTAGATATCATATTAACAGCGTCTAGCAAACTTGTGAAGTCAGCGCGCCATTGATTCGATTTAAATACAGAAACCGTAAACCAGTGCTTAGTATTAGATGCACATCAGGCCGATTCCAGCGCCCGACCTCCACTACCACTCGAAGTTCAGCAGCCGAGCCGCCGGACGCTAATAATAATAATAATAATTTTAATTAAAATGATAAAATTATAGTCGCTTAAATAGAAGAAAATATTGCGATATAGAATTCTCATTACTTTATAAGACTTTGTATGGAAAACACGAATTTTCAGATTCACGTATTTCCTGACTTCAATCTTCGCAAGTCTGTTATAGAACCTTCTCGATGTAAATTTATAACAATTATTGAATGGTTTCTGGTAGGCAAAAATTATTATGACAAAATGTTTTAGAAAATTTAGTATTTGATTTTTTTAAGGAAATAAAAATTATTTTACAAGAAAAATATTCTTTAGTAAGATATGACCTTCGCACATTTAAGCTACAGAGACGCTCCTGAGCCAGAGCGTCACGTGAGCGCTCGGCAGCTTGGCCGTCGAGTCTCGAACGTAGTGAGGGTAGCGCGCCGGAATCGACTCGAAATGTGCAAATTTTTGCGAGCACTGATTTACAATATTACTTGAAAAAAAAATATATATATATAAGTAATTCAAGATTTCAATGAAATCAAACACAAAATACTTCACAGAGAATATATATTTTATAATATAAAATTAAAAAATATATTATTAGAAAAATTTTTTCTTTAATTAATTATTAAAGTTAACGTTGGTAAGTCATAAGATTATGTTGCATTTGTTGCTTTTCTCACAGAGACAGGTCATCTTTAATTTTCTTTGCCATTGTCATATACGTTTCTATTTATAGGTCCTCTGTTTATCTTTTTTTTTAAAATCGTACCATTTCCCAGACTTTTATAACTAGATTGCTAAATCAATATGAATAAAAAGAGATAAACTTGATTACAAGCTATCCTAGTTTCAGGTTCACATATGCATATGTATGCGTCCTGCTTGTGAATACCGCATAAATTTATATAAAAACACTAATGTTATCCGTGTGATTTATATATGTGAGAGTGGAATGAACAAATATGACACTGCCCAGCGTTGTCTTCAAACATGGACGAAATAGGCAGTCTTTTATATTTATAGAAATCTATGCATCAGTTTGTAGAAGAAAAAAAAATTATTTTTAATAGGATAAGTTGTTATATTGTAACAATCAGCCTCGATCGAAGTGTAACAACTTGTCCGAACTTTCCATTTTCAATTCGAAAAAATACAAAAACCAGTACACATGTCAATTCAAATAAAATGTGTTATTAAAAAACAAAAATGTATATAAAAGAAATATACAAAAGGATAATCATACATACCTCTAACTTATATATATATATATATATACAATAACACAAGTGATTCATACAATTAAATATTTATTTTTAATAATAAAAATTAACAAAACATATAATAGCATTTTTTAAAGTTCGAATATGGCTACTAAACTAAATGAAGTTGTAGAATATCATAAGAAACACATAAAAATTAAAAAAAAATGTGTTGTTATCTGTGTCAACTAAAACAAATAACTATAACAAATAATTATAACTTACTCCGTGTAACAACTTGTCCCGGTCTCCCCTATGAGATTACACGTAACTTCCATGTAAAATTACATATATTTTTTTCAGAGAATGTTCAGGACCTATTATAAAATTGGATTATAGACGTTGTAAAAACATTAGCTAAACTAGTTGCTATATATACCACGTGTACAAGTATGAAATGATGATTTGAGAAACTGATGGCGCACCAATGCAGTGTGAAGTACAAAGATTTAATATTATACGCTATTTTATTGTACCATCAACAAGTGTCAAATGCGCAAAGTGATTTGATTGAAAAGTGTTTGCATAGTATTATGTTGCTGTGTTTAATATGACGTAATTTGTACTAAATAAGGAGCAATAAGGAGCAAAAAATCATTTCATACTTGTACACCTGATATAAGGTTTTTAAGTACCTAATTTGTTGAATGGACATAATTCACATTTACTAATAAATTCTTTCACATCAACGGTTATATTTTGCCAATTGTATTTTTGTCGAATTCTTTGGAGTATTTTCTCTACTACCCTAAAATGCGTGTCTGAAATAATCTCCTTTTTATTTAATATTTCAGAAAGATATTTAGAGACATATATATAGAGCTTTTCTCCGAGATAGTATTCAGATAGTATTTCAATAATCGAAATTAATTTGGTAATCTCTTTTTGGTCATGTATTATATTTACGTATTGATCATTTTCATCAGTTAGAAAATCGTGTAATTGAATACTAAGTTGTCTATGGATAGCATGAGAGGAAATATAAATCTCATTATATTAATCCCTTGTAATTTCAGGGGAAGTTTCAATAAAAAGGTTTTGTTAGACTGTCGTCCAATTTGATTTTTAAATATTATTTGTTTTTGTATTTTAGGTTTGGATTGAGAGAGAGATTCCTCCGGTGAACTACTATAAAGGGAAGCTTAATTGCAGGATTTATTTCTTGGAACCATTGAGTATCGCTCTTCGATTATAATTTTTGTTTTTGACTGTAGATCATGTAATAAGAGTGTCAATGGAATCCTGAATTTTTTTGTTAACAGGTCTAACAAAATTCAACGTCCATTTATCAAGATCAGCATTTAAGTCTTGAAGAATTAGTAGGATCAAAATTCGAAGATTTTCCGCGAAAACAGATTTTGAATTTATATTTTTCCATCCTGGGATTGGATCTTTATTAAAGACAATTTTAATAAGTTTTGTTTTGACTAAATTCGAAAACATATATATTAAATGTCTTCGTTTGTAACATATGAGTCGATCGCGAAATTAATCCAAATTCGTGAAAGAGCATCATAGTTTGTATTTGTTTTTCCCGACTTATAAACTATCTCGTATTCGAATTCTTCTAATTTTAATCTCCATTTCATTAATCTTAAATTCGGATCTTTTATATTCATCAACCAAATTAGAGATTTATCGGTTACAATTTTGAATTCTGTATTGTTTGAAATGTTTGGTTGCCCATACAATAACTAATACTTGAGATAACTAATAATTAATTAACTAATAATTCTTTTTCAGTCGTGCTGGATTCTTTTTCAGTCATGTTTCGGCCTTATTTAAAGTTCTGGAGGCAAAAGTCAGTTGCTTGTCCTTGCTTATTATTCCTTAAGATAGGATAGCGTCTATCGTCTCATTGAATGCATCTGTGGTTAATACGAAAGGAGAAATTGTTCCAATTGGGGTATGACAATATAGATTGAGTCATTAATTTAGTTTTTAAAAAATCGAACAAATTCTGCTGTTCATTTTTCTATTTAAAAGTTGAAGACTTTTGAAGGAGCCGTTAATGATTTTGCTATCTTAGAAAAGTCCTTAATAAACTTTCGATAATACCCAACCAATCTCACAAATTGTTTAATTCCTTTAGAATCCCGTGGAACTGGATAGTTTTTGACTTTTTCTATACGATTCGGATTATACTCGTTCCGAGATCATATGTCAAATATTCAAGTTTGGGTCTCAGATATTCACATTTGTCTGATTGAAGTTTTAGCTCTACTTGCCTGAGTCTTTCAAATAATAGCAGGTTTCTATTGGATCATCCGGAAAGTTTGTGCCGACTAAAATTTAAATTTTAGTATGCATTTATTAAATTAAAATTTTCTGCGTTTCAATTTTCCTTCAACATCGGCTTGTTCTTCAATAAACTTTTTCCATAAACTCTTTTTCCATAAACTATTATATCGTTTATATAAACAAAGAAATTATTTCCTATTAGTCCCTTTAGTCCCTTATTCATCATTCTTTGAAAGGTCGAAGGTGCATTCTTCAAGTCGAAAGACATGCGAATGTATTCATAATGGCCATTCGGAGTAGAGAAAGTTGTTTTTGAAATATTTTTAAGATGAATATCTTATGCCTATTTGATAGAATCCTGATGCTCAAAGGCTGAGAAATAGCGCGCGTTGCCCAGGTGGTCAAGAATTTCAGCTATGTTTGGAAGTAGATAGACGTCTTGAATTGTTTTTTCATTAAGCTTTCTAAAATCAATTATTATCCAAAGTGACGAATTATAAGGAGAATCCGATTCTCTTATTATAACTTTAGCTAACATTTCTTTTATTTGCATTTTAATTTCTTCCTGGTGTATGGGAGAATAACGTTGTTGTTTCGTGTGAATAGGATCAGAGGTTTCAATCTCGTGTTGGATTAGATCAGTGAGTGGGAGTGAATCTCCTGGCAAAATGAAAATATCGTGGTACTCTAATATTATATTCAAGATTATATTATATTAGGTGTACAACTTTGCTTCCGCCGTTTTCCTATAGATGGCTTTAGCGGTAAGGGGTGGTCGAAATAAATAGATCATAGACGTCATACAATAAACTTGGAGATCTGTCAACATAACCCCATAGAAACATTAGTCGATTTGTGTCTGCATCATAAAGTTATTCTCGATTGAAAATGTCAGTTTACGAGCCAAATTCTCGTCATTTGCGGGAGATTTTAATTTTTT
>Ga0157364_1008382_pt1 | contig 10708 bp, 4 predicted proteins | sample AttsexASBM2_FD_111476 | JGI IMG/M metagenome (GOLD analysis project Ga0157364, IMG submission 111476) | Fungus gardens microbial communities from leaf cutter ant in Ribeirão Preto, State of São Paulo, Brazil - Atta sexdens ASBM2 | ecosystem: Host-associated > Fungi > Mycelium > Unclassified ... | reverse complement strand
GATTGTGACTGGAGATGAGAAGTGGATATTCTACGACAATCCCAAGAAGAAAAAATACTACGCTAAGCCCGGTCAATCGTTGCCATCGACCTCAACATCAACACCACGAACATTCATAGTTCGAAAATCATGCTCTGTATCTGATGGGATCAAAAGAGTCTTGTTTATTATGAGCTGCTGAAACCTAACCTGGCGATTCCATTACGGGCGATCGGTATCGGCTACAATTGATTCGTTTGAGCCGTGCATTGCGAGAAAAACGGTCGGAATACGAGCAAAGACATAATAAAGTTATTCTTCTTCATGACAACGCTCGGTCTCATGTCGCTAAAATCGTAAAAAAAATATTTGGAAAACGCTCAAATGGAATTTTACCGCCGTATTGTCCGGATATTGCTCCTTCTGATTACTGGTTGTTTCGAAGGATGCAGGAAGTCATCGGTTCACTTCTTTCGCAGAAATCGAAAATTGACTCCAAAATTGGATCGCCTCCAAAGACGAGTCATTTTTTCGAGATGGAATTCGGAAATTGCCTGAGAAATGGGAAAAAGTAGTAGGCAGAGATGGACAATACTTTAATTGATCTGTTCATTCATTTTGTTTTGAAATAAATGCCCAAAAAAAACGGACCGAACTAATTTGTATTCCCAATAGTATTAAAATTTAAATATTTTTTCGAATTTTGATACAAGAAATGCACCCAAGAAATGCATAAATACTAACTTCAAAGTCGAGGGGCAAACTGAAGATATTATCGATTTCGATCGAAATTTTACTCAAATCATATTGTTCATAGCTAACTTTGGGGAGTATTGCGATTTTCCAAAATTTGTTTTCGGCCCACCCTAATACATGTCAGAGAGAATCGAGGAAGAGTGGAGCGGACTCACCCAGAAACCGCCATTTAAATTCAATTTTCTCACAAATGGGATATAATAGAGTAATTTCTTATAGAATTCATTTTCGAACTCCATTTTAGACATTCTAAATAATGTATTGTTATACAGACAATTGAAATATACATACACGTAATAAAATAATTTGTTATTTGTTTATGAGAAAATAATATAAGATAGTGTGTATGTGTGTGTGTGTGTATGTGTGTATATATGTATATATATATATACACACACACCATATATATAAGTTTTAGCCGTCGCTCGTTATTCGTTAAAAAGTTATTAACAAAAAAAGTTTGAAAAATAACCTAGTCAAAAGGATATAGTTTATACATCGAATCAATGTCTCAATGCTGACATTGAAATAAAGTCAAACTTTAGGTCGATTTGACATTGAAGTGGTATTAAATATCAATGAGTTCTTAATATTCATTTTGATATTATTTCAATGTTGAATCGACTTTACTTTCATACAAATTTAATAGGAACTTCGATTGGTTCATTTCTTATGTACTATGCGTTATGCGTTATGCAAAAGTCTATTTTGCGGTCTTAACTCAACAATCTCAACGCTACACAAATACTTAATGAAAAAGTTCGATTGATCAGTTAGGCTTTACTTTAAGGCTAATAATATTTGATTTATTTGTTTTTTGTCATATGACAACAAATTTTTCAAGCCTGTTGATTGGCTGCGGAATAGAGATTCTCTGATCTTGCAACCAGGGATAGGCAAATACTTAAAAAATTATATTTAAATACAAAATACAAAAAAATTGTATTTAAATATAAAATATATAATTAAATATATAATACTTGAAAAATTGTATTTAATCTTAATACACGCCTTTGGGTCATTTATGTCCTGCGCATTTCTTTTCTTTGAAATACTAATGCCCGTTTCCACCAAGTAGATTTAATCTCGTTCAACTTATTCCTCATCAAATGAGAATGGATTGAAATGAATTAAAATGGATTCAGATTTTTAGAAATATATTGATTCACGAATGTTAAAATGAATGCTTTCCAATCCTGAATGTATTTTTATTCATTTAACACTAGGAATTGCATGGAGCATATGCCTTTCAATCTAAAAATAATATTAGCTTTTTCTGTGTACAAACAACACATTGTGAATACTGTTCAATTCAAAATTTTAAATAGGAAATGCAGTTTTTTCAGTCCAATTACATCCAATTAAATTCATAAAAAGTTTTCGCTATTTAAAATACGCGGACAAAAAAAAATTTCAATCCATTTTAATCCATTCTTGTTTGCTAGGTCTTTGTCTTTTTCTAATTTTTAGAATTAGAAAAAGACTAAGAGTAAGTTGAATCAAAATTAAAGTTACATTGATGGAAATGCATAAGAGGATCAAATACTGGTCTCTTTTCTATTCCTAAAAGTTTGATATCTATAAAGAACAAGTTTTGTGTGTTGCCGGCCTTAATACGTATCCTTTAACTGACATAATTCCGAAATTCACCTCTAGGTTACAAATGACTCAACATGTATATAGAATGTATATTTTTTGTAACTAAAAATTATTTTATTCTTTATTTTCAACTAATTCTCGATTGTTGCAGAAATATTTTGTGCATTATTAAAAAAAAAAATTTTTTACAACAACATCCCAGACAACAAAAAGTTGTTTAAAATCAGATCATAAAACATTTTCTGCGTCTAAAAGACAACTTAAATTTATGTTATAATTTTAGATTTTGTGTTGTTTGGGATATTAGCCTTTATTAGTATGATTTTTGGCACCCTTGTGTTAAAGTTGTCTAAAGTATTATGGTATGCTAAAGTATTATACATTGTGTTGTCTGAAATGTTATAAAGAACTTTTTCTTAATAAATTATAAGTTTTTTTTAACACAATAACAATAATAAAATACATTAAATGTAAGTGCAATATATCTTCAATTTATAGTTATCCATGCATATTGAAAAAACATCATTTTCAGGTTACTCAATAACTAAACTTTTTGGACAACCGAACTATTTTTTGAACTATTTTTTTTATAATTTGAAATACCAATTTTAAGATATTAAACTATATTTTTCCTTTAAATATTTTTGTTTCGGAATTTTACATTTTTACGACCGACTGCTACCAACCGAAAGATGGCGAAAAACGGAGTATGCGTTTCACCGAGGCGGATCGGTTGTAAGCGCATATCTCCATAACAATGTATATTCTTATCAATTTTTAGCTATAGATTTCTTATTGATCAAGCTTGGTTTATAGTACATAATTATCAATAATTGTATTTTGTTAATAAATAAATTTTCGTTCATATGAGTTTTTTATTAGTTAGAAATGAATTCTCGTTGTAAGCACGTTTTTTGGATGTCGGCTGAATCTAGGAATTAAATCGATTAACCAATGAGATGTATTATTAGTAAAGAACTTTAGTAATTCTTAGTTATGATTAGCACATGTCATAAGCAGAGAGAAGCCTGAGAGAGGATATGACTAAAATTAAGGTACTATAAAGTATAACCCCTTCGCACAATAGAAGGAATAAGAAATTAGGAATAAAGAATAAACGATTTCAACCTATCAGAAACCGTGTATTCCGATGTATCCGATTTCTGATAGGTTGAAATATGAGTATTCGCATCTGTCATTTTTAGTCCTTTTCTCATTCTCTTGTTCCTTTTCTCAATCCTTTACTCTCTCTTCACTTGCTCTCTCTCCGCCGCTGAACTAAGAAGATTGAAGAGAGAAGGTTGAAGAGAGAATGAAGAGTGCGAAAAGGATTAAAAATGGCGGATGCGAATATATTATAGTGCTCTATCCAAAACCTGTAACCGCAAAATGCTGTCGTGCACTACCGCCTTCTGAAGAAATAGATATTAACTACACAATAATATTCATTTTTTTGCAGTGCTCCTGGGGCTTGATTATGTATTTTGAGATAAGGTGAAAATTACAAAAGTGAGCAATGATTATTAGATATTGATCAATTAAATTATATATTCTAGTGAATTTGTTTACTTTTGTAATTTTCAATCTTATTTCAAGATACACAATCGATCCCCTGATGGAAATAGATAGTTGAAATCGCTAAAATAATTAAAATCTATTAAAGTAATAAGGATTTCAACGATTTCAGCGATTTATTTCTATCAGGAGCATCCCAGCAAACAAGAAATGGATTAAAATGGATTGAAATTTTTTTCTATCCGAATGCGTATTTTAAATATTTTTTTTGGATTTAATTGGATTTATTAAATTCAATCGGATGCAATTGGATTGAAAAACTGCATTTTCTATTCAAAATTTTGAATTGAACAGTATTCATAATGTATGTTTTGTGCACAGAAAAAGATAATATTATTTTTAGATTGAAAGGCATAGAGATATGGTATGCTCCATACAATTCCTATAAATGAATAAAAATGCATTCAGGATTGGAAAGCATTCATTTTAACATTTGTAAATCAATATTTCTGAAAATCTGAATCCATTTCAATTCTTTTCAATCCATTCTCGTTTGCTGAGATTGCAAAAGAAGTGGATATTGTTGTGTAATTAACATCCACTTCTTCAAAGGGCGGTAGGGCGCGATAACAGCATTTTGTGGTTATAGATTTTAGACCGTCATTTCTCAGGTTTCTCTCTGGTCATAAGTTGAGTTCAGAATAAAAAAAAATTAAAATAAAAAAAAGAAATTTTTAAAAATTTAAAAAAACTTAAAAAAAAATTTAAAAATCTGTTTTCTTTTTTAAAATATACTCCTGACTGCTGCCAGAAGTTAAATACAATATAGATGGAAATCTTAAAAAACAAATTTAAATAAAAACATTTTTTAATTAAAAAATATATATATATATATATATATATATATATATATATACCAGGTGTACAAGTATGAAATGACGATTTGAGAAACAGATGGCGCACCAACAGGTGCAGTGTGAAGTACAAAGATTTAACATTATACGCCATTTTATTGTACCATCAACAAGTGTCATCAAACGCGCAAAGTGATTTGATTGAAAAGTGTTTGCATAGTATTGTGTTGCTGTGTTTAATATGACGAAATTTATACTAAATAAGCAGCATTCGCGGATAGCATTAATTTTTGGTTTTCATTTGAAGAAAACTGCTGCGGAATCATACCGATTACTTGGAGAAACTTATGGTGAACATGCTCCATCGCAAAAAACGTGTGAATGATGATTTCAGCGTTTCAAAATTGGAGATTTCGATGTTGCAAACAAGGAACACGGAAAACCGCCCAAAAAATACGAAGACATGGAATTGCAAGCATTGCTGGATGAAGATGATTCACAAACACAAAAACAACTCGCAAAGCAATTGAGCGTTAGTCAACAAGCTGTTTTCAATCGCCTACGAGAGATGGGAAAGATTCAGAAAATCGGCAGATGGGTGCCACATGAATTGAACGAGACAGATGGAGAGGCGCAAAAACACGTGTGAAATTTTGCTCGGACGATACAGAAGAAAGTCATTCTTGCATCGTATCGTTACTGGGGATGAAAAGTGGATTTTTTTTGAGAATCCCAAGCGCAAAAAATCAAGGGTAGACCCAGGCGCACCATCCACATCGACTGCAAGATCGAATCGCTTTGGCAGGAAGACGATGCTCTGTGTTTGGTGGGACCAGAAGGATGTGATGTATTATGAGCTTGAAGCCTGGTGAAACGGTTAATATCAAACGCTATCAGCAATAATTGATCGATTTGAACCGTTCGTTGCTTAAAAAATGACCAGAATACTAAAAGAGGCAACACAAGGTCATTTTTCTCCATGACAATGCTCCATCACAAAACCAGTTCGGGATACGTTGGAAGCACTCAGCTGGGAAGTTCTACCCCATGCGGTTTAATCACCAGACTTAGCTCCTTCCAATTACCACTTGTTTGCATCGATGAGTCATGCACTTGCTGAGCAGCGCTTTGGTTCGTACGAAGATGTGAAAAAATGGTTCGATGAATGGTTCGCGACAAAAGGGGAAGACTGGCATATCCACAAATTGCCCGAAAGATGGGAAAAATGTGTAACTAGCAATGGAGCATACTTTGAATAAAAATCTCTTTTTATCATTCTTTCGAATTTAATGTGTTTTTTTTGGGAAAAAATCATTTCATACTTGTACACCTGGTAATTAAAAGTAAAATAAAAAACATAATTTTATTCAAAAATGAAAACTAATAAAGATAAGTAACTTAAAAAGTAAAACATTTTTTTAAAAAGAAGATTACAGATAAAAAATTATTTTTTAAAACATAAAAATATTTTTGCATAAGACATAAAAATTCACATACACATAAATTCACGTACATAAATGTTGCTTTTAAAAATATGAAATAAAAAAATTAAATAAAATTTTAAAATAAAAAAATAAAAAAATAAATTTTTTAATTAAAAAATATATATAATTAAAAATTAAAATTAAACAAGGAGAAATTTTTAAAAATTAAAATTAATAATTAAAAAAATTAAATTTAAAAAACAAGAATTTTAAACAACTTAAAGAAGAAATTTTAAAAAACTTAAAAATCTGTTTTTTTTAATTTATTCCCGACTGCTGTCAGAAATTAATTATAATATAGACAGAAATATAATACGAGATCTAGACTTTAACGAATAAAATCATCACAAGTAATCATGCCAATAAGAGCCGAACATGCTGTTGATGTGTATTTATTCAAGTATATATAAAAGATTAATTACGCAAATGTTTAATCCTTGTTTAGGATTATCTTCAATGCTATTCAAATTAACGCTTTCATCGCGAATGTCAAAAATTAAAAATTAAAACATGAGTTGCAATTAAGTTGCTTTTTCATATTACATAGTTCCTATAGATTATCAATGCGTCAAGCCATAATGTTCCTTCATCCAACATGTAGATCCCCAAAAATTGATTAACTAAATAATATAATAGATTAATTAAATAATAAATTAATTATATATATAAGCAAGTAAAGTACAGGTTATATTTTAAAAAACTTCCATGTTAAACTATATTGGATTGTTGTTGTCCATTTGTGGATCTCCTGCGAGGATATGATAAACAATCGATATTTTTCGTGCGAAATAATTGTTGTGGAGAGGGAGAAAATCTTACGTTGTAAGTAATATATCTGAGTATGCAGAATCTAACAGATCAGTATCATTTTTTAAATTTAAACCATTTTTTTGCTGTTTTATATAGATCATTTTAAGCCGTCTTTGTAAAATACTTTATTCAAAATTTTTATCCCTTCTCAATAAAATTCATGCATTGAATCCAATCTATTCGTTATAACTGAGAATGTGTTGGGTATTCCAATTTATCTGGTTCTTATGTTTTTTTATTCGTGCTTTTAACATTCTTATTTGACCCACGTATGACGCGTCGCAATTTTTATATTCAATTTTGTACACTACATTCATATGTGACCATTTAGGTAGTTTATCCTTTATATTCTAATATATTTATTCAACTTATTAATTTCTGAATACGCCATGCATATTGTTTTATTTTTCCCAAAAAGATGGCTTATTTTTTCCGATATGCCTGAGTTCAAAGATATTAAATGTTTTTTTTTCTTCTTTATCATGTTTTTTAGAAGGCATTTTTGTAGTATATATTATTTTTTTAACATATCAAATTTTTTATGAAATCTCTTCTTGATTATAGAAAAAATTAAATCTAATGGGTATCCATTATTTAAGAAAATTCTTATGATCATGTCAAAATTCTTATTTTGAAACTTAATAGAAAGTTTAAAAGGCGAATGAGAGAATATAAATAAGTCAGAATATAAAAACGTATTTCTTAAAATATCATAACGAATATATTATTACGTAGATCTTAAAAATTATTGTAATAATTAAAATTAAAAAGATTACGTAAATTAAATTATCCTTATGTGTAATTATATAGTTAAAAAACGCATATGCTAACAATATATGTTTCGACTGCAGAGTTGAGCTTTCCTCAGTTGTACAAATTTCTATTAAACGCATTGAGCATCCAGTGATTAGGAATGTTCCAAAAATCCACATGGTTATCTATCAAGTTGAACAAACATCACAGAATGGCTGCTCGGCCGTGTAGAGGAAACAATGGAGATTCTATACATGAATAGAGAATCTTATGATCATGTTAAAAAAGATAAAGTAATATTTATTCTCCAGATATTACAACTCAGATATTACAACTCACCGATATGGTTTCTGATGTCTAAATCGTATTAAATATGTTCGTCGATACGTCATTACAAGAATAAAATAATATGAAACGTCGTTAAAATAATTTTCACATTAGAATCGTCAATCCGTTAAAATTATCTAGCTTACAAAGATTAGTATGTGATTGTGACGACTGCCAAGATACGACTGATGACAATATGTCAAGCGGTCATGTGTTTTCAAAGTTAAATGCTATTTATGATTAATAAATAAGATTTATGAAGGCCTTTTATATCGTGTTGTAAATTAAGATTATTCTTTTTTAATATGAATCATTTCAGAAATTAAACGCCATAACATGGTTCCTCATCGAAAATCTTGACATTATCCCAATCAAAGTCGTGTTCAGATTGCATTCTATAATTCTATGATGATTATAACAGAACGAGTAGGTGTGTTCCAGCGAATGTGATCGTGATGTTTTTTTTATTCTCGTATTTAATTGTCTATCCTTCTGATCGACGCATTGCAATCTTTACACTCGATTTTATATACGTTATTGTAGATTGTGATCGTGAATCTTTTTGAACTTTTATGAATTTATTTACTTTATTTAAACTGAAGAAAGAAACTTTAATATCTTTGTTGTTAAGTTATTTAAATCTATCTGTAAACGAGGGAATATATGATATTGTAAACCAAGAAAATTTAATCTCTTGGTTCTCGTTATTTATCGAATCCTGCATAGCTGTTCTCCTTTCAGACAGGATTTTTATTCCATGATTAATAGTTTCAAAAATAAAAGACAAAGAGTAGTCATTTTCCAATAGAATCGTAATTATATAGGATAGATTTTTCTTATGATGTTTTGAATCGGAAAGTAATAACGCTCTGTTCACCATGCCAACAATACCTCTCTTTTGAGAAATGGTTGAAAAAGAAATTCAAAAATCTACCCGAACATGTAGGCTTCTGATACCAATCGAATGTTAGATAATTCTGTTTTTGTGTTGGTAACAAGAGAAAGAAAAGAAAATTTAGCGAGTTCCCTCCCACTTTCAGAGTGGAAATTGGGCGCGGGTAGAAAGAGTTAAAATAGTCTGAAATTTTATTAATTTTCGAAGATGGAACAGTCATAAGTCATCCACGATAATAAAAAGGTAAATCTCTGTTGAAAGATGCTAAAGCTATTCTTTCTAATCTCTCAGGTAAGTTCGCAATAACTGGTGAAAGTGGAGAGCTCATATAGATGTTTCGAAGGTCTGTTTATAGAATATATCGTTAAAAAAAACTATGTGGATTTTTGAACATTCCTAATCACTGGATGCTCAATGCGTTTAACAGAAATTTGTACAACTGAGGAAGGCTCAACTCTGCAGCCGAAACATGTATTGTTAGCATATGCATTTTTTAATTATGTAATCACACGTAAGGATAATTTAATTTATGTAATCTTTTTAATTTTGTTATTACAATAATTTTTAAGATCTACGTAATAATATATTTGTTATGATATTTTAAGAAATATGTTTTTATATTCTTATTTGCTCTTTAAACTTTTTACTTATTATTTATACTGAGAGTTATGTATTATGTTTTGTTAATTTGAAACTTAGAGTGAGTCAAAAGAAGGACTTTGTCCACTAATGTTAAAATTACTCCTACTTTTTGGCACAATATTGTGAATAATAATTTAGATATTTTCTCGAAAAAAGATTTATGATACATATTATGTATCGTTCTCTTCAATGTGTCATTCTCCTTAATCATATCCAGAAAATTCAACCTATCGCCTTTTTCTAATGTGAACTGTAGTCTTGGATGGTACGCATTAAATACTTTAACTAGTTCATCAATGTATTTTTTGCCATTGCAATATCGTCTATATATATATATATATATCGTACGTAAAATGTTTCGGATTTGTTGATAATTTTTTTAGTACCTCTGTTTCTAAATCTTCTAAAACTATGTTTGCCACTATTGGAGATAGTGATGAACCCATTAATACACCATGCATTTGTTTATAATATTTTAATATTAAAGTTAAAAAAAGTAGAATTTAAAACTAATTGTATAGTGTTGATGAACTCAGTTTTCGGTAGTACTGTGTTTGTTTCAATTAGGTGTCAATGTTTGTTAATGCTGTCAATTATTAAGTTGATAGGAACATTCGTAAATTACGAAATAACTTCTAATGATAAAAGAGTTTTCTTTTCCTAATTTCAGTTTTTTTGTGTTTTCAATTAGCTGGAAGCTATTTGCTATGTAACTTTTAGATGGAGGTAAGCTTTCATTTAGGATTTTATGTAAAAAAATAGCTAAGTTATGTAAACTATCTATACCAGAGACTATGAAATATATATTAGGTGTAGTAAAAAGAAATCCATTATTTTTCCATTTAATTTCAAAAATAATGGATTTCTTTTTACTACACCTAATATATGAAATTAAATCCTTAAATCCGCTGTTTGCTCATAGGTGGCATTAGTGAGCATACAAAGCTACCCTGAGCACACAACACACTTTTTGTGTTTGACATCTGTCAACATTAACCAGTGCACATCATCAGCAATTTCATACAACAACATACATTTTTTCTTTCGTAATCATGTCTAGTTTTTTGCTAAAAAAAAAGCATATGCGGGAAGCT
>Ga0157364_1008381_pt1 | contig 10710 bp, 16 predicted proteins | sample AttsexASBM2_FD_111476 | JGI IMG/M metagenome (GOLD analysis project Ga0157364, IMG submission 111476) | Fungus gardens microbial communities from leaf cutter ant in Ribeirão Preto, State of São Paulo, Brazil - Atta sexdens ASBM2 | ecosystem: Host-associated > Fungi > Mycelium > Unclassified ... | reverse complement strand
TAACACAAGAGAACTCGATAGAGATCCCTTTACAAAGTAGTCTACCTTATATACTACTACCCATGGTCTGTGCTAGCTACTGTGCACCCTACCCTAAATGACCATGAGTAAAACATGAGGCCAACATGTGTTGTCCATGCTGTATGACATCACTTTGTTCCAGAACCTTCTACTCTCTTTTCCTAAGTCTCGTGATCAGTCTCGTGACTACGCCATCAACTTGTGACAGCGTGACTGATAACCCTAACCCGAGTTGTTCTAAAAATAAAATGAATAGAAATTAAAAGACAAAGAAAAATAAAATAAAAGAGAGAAAATAAAAATGAAGTCCACTGTCAATGATCTTGACATCGATGGCTATGAAGTAGAGTTCATGCGGTGGACCTCCTTGGAACATATGGATTTGGTATCCATTTCTTGCCGTGTCTGTATTGTATTTCTTTTCCAAGAATGCCATTGCTACTTCTTTCCAAAATACGGGGTCTTGTTCTCCTCTGGATTTGAGGGATTGATAATGTGGTGGTAGTTTGAATAATCTTGTCTGTGCTGGTGTTCATACAAATTTCATGTGCTTGAAGAGGTTCTCGACTTCATCTGTAATGAAGCTTGTACTTGATGATGACGTTGTCATGGACACCTCGTATGGTTTGATCAGTATTACTTCCTCTTCTTCTACCGCTTCTTTTTCTTCTCTGTTCTCTTTCTCGATATATAAGTTCTGGATTTCTTGAATATTTTCTTCCACATATCTGTTGCCTTTTCCTTTGTATTGGTCCAATTCATCTGCCAACATTCTTTGAACTTGTAATGCTCGATCGTCCATGTTGCTTTGTATCAAATACCGTAGATCTTCTGCTATTTGAGTAATATTTGTAGTGTTCATTGTTTGATTGTTGGTACTGGCCATTAGGATTGTTCCCTCCATCTCCGTGACTGTTGTATTTGTTTCTTCTGCTATCTTCTTCATGTCCTTTAATATCCTCTGCACATCGATCATTGCTTCAATTTCTTTCAATGTCTTGTGGTACATTCTCTCCCAGTCTTCTCTCTCTCTCTTCATTATTTGGGCTTGATCTATATTGTTCAATCTTCTTGAGACATATGGGTTAGGGGAAGTAGGTGCCATAGCAAAAGTGTTGTTATTTGCAGTTTGGAAAGACATTCTTGTTTTTGTAGGAGTGCTTTTAGAATTCGAGTGACTTCTTGAGCTGTCAAAATGGGATTTTACCCCCTCTCTTTATAGGTTTCGACTCGAATATCTCGTCCAATAGTCTTCTATCACCTGTTTTGCATGTGGCAACCCTGATTCCGCTATCCATTGATCATGTTTGTCCCCATAGCCCTTCCAATGTACTAAGTATTGCGTTCCCCTTCCTCGTATTCTATGCTTCCGTACTTCTTCCACTTCATACTCTTCTTCTTCGTTAATAATCACTGGTGGAGGTGCTGGATCCTTGTGTTGTCCTTGAAACTTTGGCTCCACACATCGTGTCAGAAGGTCCTCATTGAAAACATTGTGAATCATCCATCCTTCTGGAAGCTCCAGTTCAAATGCTCCTGGTCCAATGTCCTTTGAGATTTTGAACAGTCCATATCTCTTATTGTCCAGCTTCTTTGAGGGTCGGTTCAAATGGATATTTTTGTTTTCCAGCCACACATGGTCTCCAATCTTCAATCTTTGAGGATTCCTTCTTTTCTTGTCGAACTGTTTCTTCATGTTTTTCTGTGCTTCTTCCATTGCTTTGGTTGCCTGTTCCCAGCTTCTTTGTAATCCACTAAGGAAGTCTTCTACTCGTGGAATGTCCGTTTTCACCATGAGGTTGCCTTTCCAAGAGTGTCTTCCAAAATTTAACTCAAATGGAGTTTTTCCCATTGCTGTATGTCTCTTGTTGTTGTATTGAAACTCTGAAGCAGCCAGCCAATTCATTCAATTGTCTTGTTGGTAATTCACGTAGTGTCGTAGAAATATTCCTATCTCCTGGTTGATTCTTTCTGTTTGACCATCTGTTTGCAGATGGTATGCTGTTGATAGTTGTCTCTTTGTTCCCAATGCCTTTGTGAACTCTTCCATAAATTTTGAAGCGAATTGCAGACCTCTGTCGCTTAGAATCTTCCTAGGTATTCCATGTAATTTCCAAATGTTGTCCCTATAGATCTTTGCTATTTCTTCTGATGAAATATTCATTGTCGTTGCTTCCAAGCGAATCATTTTTGTAAACCAATCGACAATGACAACTATAGCGTCCATTCTATTTGACTTTGGTAAAGGTCCGATGATGTCTATGCTGATTTCCTGCCACAGTCCTTGGGGTATTTCCAATGGGTGTAATTCTCCAGCCTTCCTTTGGTGTTAAACTTTGTTCTGTTGGCACTTGAAGCAACCCTGTACATATCTTTTGATATCCTCCTTTAGTTCTGGCCACTAGTAATTCCTCTTGAGAAGTTCCAACATCCTATGTTGTCCTGGATGTCCCATATCCACTGAATCATGGTTTTCCTTCAGGATTTCCTCCTTGATTTTTTTGTTGTTTGGTACATAGACTCTTCCTTCCATGTATACCACTCCATCTTCTTCCTAGGTTAGACCGTTGTTTCTTTTCAATGCTTGAGCAACTTCATTCTCCCTTGTTACGTTTTTTCTGATCTCCTTGAGAATCTCGTTTTCTTCCCTTGTCTTGTTTTCTTTCATTATTACAACTTCTGCTGTTGTCTTTCATTGCCACAATTTATCCTTCAAGAGTTGAACGTCTTTGTTGACTTCCTTGGTGTTCACTTGATCTTTTCTTGAAAGGATATCTGCCTTCGTATTTGTCTTTCCTGGTATATGTTTCAATGTAAAATCGTAATCTTGTAACTTGAGGTACCATCGAGCTTGTCATCCATTCAGTTTGTGAGGTTCCCTGAAATACTTCAGGTTTTCATGATCTGTCCAAACTTCAAAAGGTTCCTTTGCATCCAGTAGGTATTGTCTCCATTTTACGAGAGCCTCTACTATTGCTAGTAGTTCTTTGTCATAGATCTCGTAATTTCGTTCCGCTGGTTGCATTGTTCTTGACAGGAAAGCTATTGGTTTCCACTTTCCATCCTGCTCTTGGGATAATACTCCTCTGATCGCATGTCCTGATACATCCGTTTCCACTCTGAATTTTCCTTCTCTTCTTGGTAAAGAGAGGACTGGTTGACTCGTAATCTTCTCTTTAAGCTCTTCAAATGCCCTTTGATGCTCTTCCTCCCATCTCCATTCCTTCTTGCCCTTTAATTCATTCAATGGTCTTGCTGTATGGCTGAAGTTGTGGATAAATCGTCGGTAGAAATTGGCAAATCTGAGAAAACTCTCGACGTCTTTGAGTCTTGTTGGCATTTTCCACTCCTTTACTGCCTTGATCTTTTCCTGTTCCATTTTGACTTGTCCTTTTCCAACTACCACCCCTAGGATAGGTATTTCTTCTATGTTGAAATCACATTTCGATTGTTTAAAACACAAATTGTGTTTCTCCGCTATTTTTAGGAATCTGATTGTTCGTTCTTTTAGTTCTTCCATTGTCCTTGCTGGTATTACGAAGTCGTCCATGTAGTTTGCCAACATCCCTTCATGAAGTAATTCTCGGAAAATGCTGTTCATCATCCTTTGAAATGTTCCTGGTGAATTGCATAATCCGAAGTACATCACTTGAGGTTCGAATAATCCTTTGTTGGTGAGGAATGTGGCCTTCCATTTGTCCCCTTCCTTAATCTGTACATTGTTGTATCCCCAGATCAAGTCCAACTTGTTGAAATATTTTGCCTCTTTGAGTTTGTTGATTACTTCTCCAATTAGAGATAGTGGCGTTTTGTCCTTTATCGTGACCTGGTTTAACTTCCTGTAGTCTTGAACTAACCATAGTGAACTGTCTTTTTTTGGGATATAGAAGCAAGGTGCCGCATATCTTGACTTTGACTCTACAATGAGTTCCACCTCGAGTTGTTCATCTAGCCATTGATTTAAGGCTTCTTCTTCTTTTAAAGTCATTGCGTAGGCTTTTGCATTCAGCTCTTTTGGTGCTTCTTCCATCAGATTTATCTCATAGTCCCATTCACGTCTTTCCGGCAGTTTTTCGAATTTCTTTTTGTTAAACAGATGGGTGAATGGTCGAATGTATTCCGGTAAATCCTCTGGGTTTGTCTTGTCTGGTTCCTTTCCGATTTCACTGTTGTCCTGTTCCTGATTATCCTTTGTTCTTCTTGAACTTGTCTTGTCTTCTCATAGTTTACACTACACGTGTTTTGTTTTGTTCGTAGGTTCGTCCTATTACACCTCTCTTGCAAGGTGAGCTTGTCAACGCTTTACCAAATGTTATGACCTTAAGCTAGAGCTCAGGTTGCACTTTAGGCAAAAGCTTGAGAAAGGATAAGGGAATTGTAGAATTGGTAAAGCGTAAGAATACAGGAATGTATCTACATTATATATACTACTAAGTGTAGGAACTATGAAGCGTCCATGAGGTACAATACATGAGGATATAGTGAGGAGAAAAATGAGGACTAGGTTAGGTTGTAGCATCTACTGCATGAGGTGCTGACTGAGACTACTTCGGCGCAGCCGATCATTGTCATCATACCCTTTGCTCATGTCCATGTTGTCTTTAGGAGGCATTGATTGTAACAGATAGAGTTTCTAGTACAAAGTAGTCTACTTTATATACTACTACTCATGGTCCATGCTCACTACTGTGCACCCTACCCTAATGACCATGTGTATGACATGAGGCCAACATGTGTTGTCCATATTGTATGATGTCACTTTATTCCAGAATCTTCTACTTCATTCTTCCAAATTCTGTGATCAGTTCTTATGACTATGCCATCAACTTTGTGACTGATGTGACAGTGTGACAGGTCAACCCTAACCTGAGTTGTTCTAAAAATAGAAGATAAAAAGAAAAAGAAAAAGAAAAGTAGAATAAAATGAAATAAGAAAAATAAAATGAAGTCCACTGTTAACAATCTTGACATTACCCCCCTTTTAAGATTTCTCCTCCGGAGAAATGTCCTGTTCTCCAATCCCTCCCTCTTATCTTTTCATTTTCTTCTTCCATTTTTTCTTCTATCATCTTCAAATGTTTGCTTTTATCAATCTGCCTATCTTCCTTCCACTTCTTCCAATTATTTTCCAATTTATTTAAATATTCTTCCTCAAATTTTCGATCATCCCATCTGTACAACAACTTTGCTGTATACTTCCCTGGTAACTCCATCCTTCTGTATTCATCTACTTTTCCCTCCTGTCTTCTAACTTCTACTCCTCCTCATTCAAACTCTTCAATCAACTCCTCTACATTTTTTAAATTTTCTCTTCTTTCCCAAGTATCTCCCTCCGCCGTAAAGCCCTTCCACCATATCAAATACTTCACCACTCCCCTTATCTTTTTCTTGTTCAATATTTTTTCTACCTCCCATTCTTCTACTCCTTCTACTTCTACCGGTTTCCCTTCCTCTTTCTTTTGTCCTTTTACCTGCTCTTTATATCTTACTATCTGGCTAACATTTACTACCAGATGGATCTTCATCGAACTTGGCAATCTCAGCTTTACCACATTCGATGATACTACCTCCTCTATTGCGTACGGCCCCACATATCTCTCCATCAACTTCTTACTTGGTCTTTCTTTGAATACTAAATCCTTAGTGCTCAATAGTACTTGATCTCTCTTCTTCCATACTTCTGTTTCCTTCCTTCCCCTGTCCACATACCTCTTCATTTCTTCTTGCGTCTTCTTCAATGCCGCCTCTGCTTCTTTATGAACCTTTTTCATTCTTTCAACAAACTCCGTCGCACTCTCCACTTTTCCTTTCCTCCTAATGTCCCCTCCCATTCTCATTTCCTTTCCATAATTTGCCATAAATGGCAAAACCTTTGTTGCCATATGTATCTTGTTGTTTATCACAAATTCCACCACGGCTAGCCATTCCGGCCAATCCTTTTGTCTATTCTCAATGAAGAACCAGAGATACTGCTCCAATTCTTGGTTCATCCTCTCAGTCTGTCCATCTGTCTGAGAATGAAACACCGTCGACAACTTCGTCTTAATCCTCAGCATCCTATTTAGTTCCTTTGTCAACTCTGCTGCAAACTGAGGTCCCCTGTCTGATACTACACTCTCCGGCAACCTGTGTAACTTCTATACATTGTCCTGAAGCAGTCTTACTAATCCTTCCACTGATGTTCCTTCTGTTGTTGCCACAAAATGCGTCATTTTTGACAACCTATCACACACCACCAGTATCGCATCCTTTCCTGCTACTACCAGCAACTTCATAATAAAGTCCACGGTCAAGTGTGTCCATGTCTTCTGTGATACTTCACTCAACTTTAATTTCCCTGCCGGTTCCTCCATCCTATTTTTCATTCTTTGGCATAGATCGCACTCTTCTACATACTTCCCTACATCTCTAGTCACCCCAGGCCACCAGTAGTTCCTTGTTACCAATTCCACCGTCTTCCACCTTCCTCCATGTCCTGCTGCTGGCACATCATGGTGTAACCGGATTATCTCTGCCCTCAGCTCCTCATCCTTCAGTACATATACCTTTCCCTCCTTCAACACTAAATCTCCTTCAATCTTCCACTCGTTTCCTCTTAATTCCTTAACCTCCATCTTCTTCATCTCCTCTACTACTCTAACTACATCCTCGTCCTTACTCCTCGCTTTTTTTATTTTTTCTAATAGATCTACTTCAGGTCCTTCTACCACTACCTTATACATATTATGAATCCAATGGTCCTTAATAAATATTTGATTCTCATTGTCTTTATCAATCCCTACCTTCCAATCTGCTCTTCGACTAAGTCCATCTGCTTTCCCCATCTTTGCTCCTGCCACATGCTTTAAGGTGAAATCAAACCAGGACAAATATAGTGCCCATCTGGCCTGTCTCCTGTTCAACTTCTGCACTTTCATGAAGTATTCTAAATTTTTGTGATCCGTCCAGATCTCAAATTTAGTTTGTGCCCCTTCTAACAAGTGTCTCCATGCCTCCAATCCCCTAATGATGGCTAACATTTCCTTATCATGTATTTCATAATTTCTTTCTGTTTCGTTTAATGATTTGGAAAAAAATGCCACCGGCTTCCACAATCTATCTTCACATTCCATTGACAACACACCTCCCGTCGCATAGTCCGATGCATCCACCTCCATCCTCATTTTTTTAATCTATATTAGGAGCTGCCAATACTGGCTCTTTGGTAAATCTTTCCTTCAACTCCTTGAACGCCTTCTCCTCTTTCTCCGTCTACTCCCACTTTTTATCCTTTTTTACTAAGTCGTGTAATGGCCTTGCCACTGTTGCAAACCCTTCTATGAACCGGCAATAGTAATTTGCTAGTCCCAAGAATTTTTGTATATCTTTAACACACTTGGGTGTCAGCCACTCCAAAACTCCTTTTACTTTCTCCTTCTCCATCTTTATCCCCTCTGGTCCTATTACTATTCCTAAAAATTCCACTTCTCTCACCTTCCACTTACACTTCTCCGGCTTCACATATAAATCGTTCTCTTCTAATCTCCTAATCACTTCCTCTACTAACTCATCGTGTCCCTCCTCTGTCTCTGTTCCTACAATTACATCATCGATAAAAACCGCTACCTTTCCTGTGTTAATCAAATCTCTCAGCAATTCATTCATCATGGCTTGGAATGTGGCTGGAGAATTTGTCAACCCAAAAAACATAACAGTCAGTTCAAACAACCCTTCTGGCGTTGTGAACGCTGCCTTTCATTCATCCCCCTCCTTAATCCTCACATTGTTATACCCCCACCTCAAGTCCATCTTCGTGAACAACTTCTTTGTTCCAATATTTTCTAAGACATCAGAAATCAGAGGGAGTGGATAATTGTTTTTTATTGTCCACTCATTAAGATAACAATAATCTTGTACCATCTTCTTTTTACCATCCTTCTTTCCAACAAAGAATACCAGCGCCGTTTGTGGTGACTTTGACGGCTGAATGTAACCCTTCCTCAACTGCTCCTTCACAAATTCTCTAACTTCCTCCCTTTCTTCTCTCGACAAAGGGTACACCTTCCCTTTTCATGGCATAAACCCCTCCTTCACATTTATCGCGTGATCCCACAATTTTCTTGTAAGCATCCTTTCTGACTGCTTCTTTCTGAACACCTTTATCCACTTATGGAATCTCTCTGGTACCAACTTCTTTGCTTCCTCCTCCAACTTTGCTGCTTCCTCTTCTTCATCCCATATCTCCCATTCTTCTGCTACTTTCCTTACTTCCACCGTTTTCCTCTTTTTCTGTTTCTTCTTCCTCTCCTTTTCCTCCTTCTTTTTCCCTGCTTCCTCTTCTGCCTCTTCTTCCTTTTGTTTCTCCCATCCTGACTTCCCTTGCACTGGCCTCCACTGCTTTCCACACTTTTCTGGACATCTCGTCATCTTGACCTCCCCTGTTCTCCAATCGATCTCAGGATTATGGTGTGTTAGCCACGGCATTCCCAAAATCACCTTCCACTTCTGTCCTCCGATCACATCTATCTCAGTCCTCTCCCTATGCCACTGATAATATATGTTTATCTCCACCATATTTTCTATCGGTCCCTCCTTATTAAAGGACCCATCCATGTTTCTCACCTACATTGGTCTCTCCAACTTTTTTAGTTTAAAGCCTTGTTTCTTAGCAAACTCAGAGCTCATTACCAAGCCTGTTACACCACTGTCCAGCAACGCCTCTACTGTAATCCCCTCCTGCGTATCAATTCTTTCCAGCCCAATTTTCACCATTACTTCTCTCAAAACCTTCTCTCCTGTCTTTCTTACTTTCTTCTCAATTCCCTCTGAATCTGATGTACCAGCATCTATTTGCATAGCTAATACGTTATAATAATCTAGTCGAGGGACTCTAGATTCTCCATCTCTTTTAAATTGTCCAAATGTTCAAAATTTTCCTCGATTCCTCCTCTTCTGTATTCCAATCTTCTCTCCTCAGCTACTCTTCCCCTCTGACCCCTATTCCTACAATGATGGGCCATGTGCCTGAACCCTCCACAAGCATAGCAATTTCTCCTATGATCTACCTCCATGGCATAAGGGTCCCATCTAGGAGGCACCCCTATATTCTGCCCTACTTCTGCTCCTGATCCCCTCACCACTACCACATTTATTCTCTTTACTCCTTCCATTGGAGTAGGCTCTGTTGTTGCCTGCTGAGACAATGGTTATCTCCTCTGTTACACTAAAGGTTGTGGCAGGTTCTGTCTCTCCTGCTTGGGTGCTCCTTCTCCTCCTTCTTTCTTCCTCAGCCTTTCTTTCTCCCTCCTACTCTCCCTCCAATTTCTATCCAGGGCCATTGTTCTTCGATACCACTGCTCTATAGAGGTCAGTGGGTTTTCCACCTCCATTAGTTTCCTTTGAATTCCTCTATTCATTCCTCTCTTAAACTCCTCCACCAACGGCCTCCCTTCATACCTGCTTCCCCTTGCTGCCCTCTTGAATTCTTGCACAAATTCTTCCATCGTTCTCCCTCCCTGTTCTAGCTTTCTCAACTCCGCTGCTTTGACTGACTCTTCCTCCCCTCCTCTGAATTCTTTTCTTAAGCTTGTTAAAAATTCCTCTACCGATTCATATTTCACTTTCCCTGCCTCTAACTCTTCCATCACATTCTCCTTCCATACGTCTGCCGACCCTCCCTGCACATACGATAAGACCCACTGCCCCTGCTCTTCCACTGATGTCCTCCTCAACTTCATTCTCAAGAATAGTCTGCACACCATGATGAATCCTCCCACCTTCCTTGCTTCTCTGTTGAAGATGGCTAGTTTTGCCACCTCCATGTGAGATCCCATGTTGGATCCTCCTACTTCTCCTCCTCTTCCTGCTTCCCCCTGCGCCACAAGCAGGGCCTGTATCTGTGCCTGTATTGCAGCCAACTGCTCTTGCTGCTGCCTGATAATTTCATGTAAATTTAATTGACTCATGTTGTAATGGGGCGGGGAGTCAATTGGTGGAGGTGATGTTGATTGTGGTGGTGGTGTGGAAGGTGTCGATGTATATAATGGTAACGCCGAGTCCATGCTAGACTCGGTTTCAGATTCGTACTCTGAAGATGAAATAATCTCGGTATGTGATAGCAGGCCCTCTTCAAGTCCTGCCTACACAATTACGGACTACTTGTCTACTGGCTACTGCCCTAAAGGAAATGTAAACAATTTTGACCTAAGAAGGTCGTTCTACTCTAAGTAAGTGTTTTAAGAACAACCTGCTGTTTCTCTGCATAGACACACCACAAGTGGGTGTGTAGCACAAGGCTGATACGTGAAAAAGAGTAAGGAGCACGTTCACAAAAGGTGATACACTCAAGGTACACTAGTGGGCTTTAGTGCAGATGAGCAGCCAAACTTCCCCTGTCTGGCTAGTACACCTCTTATGCCTAGGGTCTGGCAGTACTCTTCTTGACTAAAGGTTGGTGTTGACCTTTGGTCGAGGATGATAAGGAATAAGAGAAAGGATAAAGGGATTCAAGGGCTAGTGTTAAGCAGTTGAAGATTTGGAATCGAGTTCTAATGTTATGATTCAAAGCTCAAAGTGTTAAGCAATGAAACAACTCTTGTATTGAGTAACACAAGAGAACTTGATAGAGTTCCTAGTACAAAGTAGTCTACCTTATATACTACTACTCATGGTCTGTGCTCACTACTGTACACCCTACCCTAATGACCATGT
>Ga0157364_1008380_pt1 | contig 10710 bp, 4 predicted proteins | sample AttsexASBM2_FD_111476 | JGI IMG/M metagenome (GOLD analysis project Ga0157364, IMG submission 111476) | Fungus gardens microbial communities from leaf cutter ant in Ribeirão Preto, State of São Paulo, Brazil - Atta sexdens ASBM2 | ecosystem: Host-associated > Fungi > Mycelium > Unclassified ... | reverse complement strand
CATCAATAATATTAGATTGTCAATTTAATTTATGATATTACGTATCCCAGTACTATTTCAAGATCATTTCACAAATAATCAGTACGTAGTTCGTTTGAATTGGAAATTGAAAAATTCACAAAAAGATTAGGCACCAAGATCTGCTTTATCTCAATATGATCCTCTTCTTATTTGTGTACAATTTTTAATACATGGGTGTAAAGAAAATACATACAAAAAGATATTACGAGCGTGGAGAGACTAAAAGCAATTACTCTCATTCCATCTTGTACCGAATTACACTTCGAGCCTATAGCGCCGGATCTATCGACGTTCGCTAAAAACTTGCATCGCACCGAATAAATAAACTAGTTTTCAATTAATTCATCGATGCGTTTGTGACTCATGATCGCCTATTAGTTCACGTTGATGCTTACGTTCCATTAACGTAAACTTCCGCGTCTCTTTCACGTATTTTTTTATTTTTTCTATTCTTTATTTTCCGTTTTTTTCTCTGTTCCTTTTTCATTCATTTTATACCAATTTCATTTTTTCTATTTCCTTTCCTTTTTCTATTTTCCAATCAATTTCACGATTAAATGTGCCGTTAATTTTTCGTTAATTATTGCAAAAAAATTATTGCGAAAATTTATGCGATACAAATTGAGAATTCGCCGTATTCCACATTGAACACTTGATTAAACAATCCTATTTTATAAATAAAAATGACATAAACTTTGAGTGGTCATATGTGCAAAATGTCGCAGGTAGATTTGATATCTTTAGCTCCTATTTGAATTTCCAATTATGATTTTACAAAATTTGATATCCAATTTAACAAAAATACGAACTTTCGAAAATCTTATTAATTTATACTAATCTCTTGGAGTAACAGTATTTAAAAATATATATAAATTCATATATTACACTCTGAAATATCTCTGCTTTTATTTTAATTCTTATTCAATTCTATTCTACACTGTATTGGTAATCATACAATATTTTATTTTATATGTAATGTAAACGTACAAGTATGATATATTGTAGAATAGTACAGAGTATATAACACAAGTTTCAAATTTCATATCTGAGTGAACTAGTTGAAACTTCACTATTCGAATAACCTCATTTCGGGAAATGTAAAATGTGTAAAATATAGATTGGAAATAATTCACACAAGGAATAATTAAAAAATTTTAATATATAATATGCTTCTTGTATGCACAAGAATATTTTCTCTTTTCTAGAGATAAAACTTGTTACTCACATAGTGTTGCCGAAATATCTAAAAATCTAGCAAAATCCAGATTTAAAAATAATTTTTTTTACATCATAATAATTATGTAGGAAACGATGAGTATAATGAACAACACCGCAAAAAATTTTGATATTCTAGCAATGTGAGTAACATTTACATGATTATTTTAATAATTCAACAAAATTATTTGTAAATCTCTATATCTAGCTAAATTATTAGATACTAGGAAAATTTTTTTCATGCAGCTTCAGCGAAATATTGAAATCATTTTTCATCGAAAATAATGATCGCGCTTCTTATATTATGTTTTAGTTGCATCCTTTTGAGAACAGAAATACTAGCAGTATTATAATACAAGATACTGTCAGCATATATACAATAGTGCGACGCGGTTTGCGAGCAAATATACACTTCAGAACAGACAGTCGACGTAGGGCTTTATGACGTACCAAGGACCGACTGGTTTGTTACATTCAGTGGTTGGCTCGTTAAAGATTTAATTCTGATAATTACGAAGTCCTTCAAAATTTGCTCTCACTCTATGAAAGTGAGCTGCGATGATGTGGAAAGTCGAATCTTTAAGGCTCGCTAAAAAGATATTTTTATTATATCAATTGTCAGATTTTTAACACGTTAATCGCGCATATAAATAAATATTTATATATACTACATTTCATTTAACACACTTATCTAAAATATCTTGTAAATCAAATATCTTGTAAATTATTTATTTCGCAAGCTAAGTTACATCATCAAACTTTTTAGCGTATTATATTAAACAATTCTAATTTCAACGAAGTAATATAAGTAATGCAGAAAAACAACGACAATATGATACCTATAATTTGCCAAAGAATACGACTCGATTAATTGTGTTAATGAGACAAGCTGAATATGTTCATTTCAAACGTGTATGGAATAACTGTTTACGTAGCGCGATATAATGCATATTCTACGTTGATATAGGTCTGCATAACATTGCGTATTAAATGACTCTGAAATTGCCTGCGGATTAACGCGAAGATAACGATCCTATTCGCGACTTAATCCGCAAAATATCTTATAACTGCGATAACTTCTCGACGTCACATCGTATTTATCGTAGTCGCTCGGCCTTCTCGCGCTCACGTGAAAAACACCCGTAAACGGAGTTTAGGGCAGCTCGTTTTTCGCGTAACGGATTTTCCCCAGGGAAAATAGCTTCCTTAAGCACATTATGCTGTAATTTCGCAGCAACGTTTTCATCCTTATTCTCATCTCGCGACATTTCACGCCGCTTCGGCGAGGAACTACGACGCGGCCAGATTATCCGTAAACCATTTTATCAGGAGACACGTTTACTTCTACGAGAGACGATCCTTGCAGGGTGAAAATTCAACCACCGCCGATTCTTTTCGTCTATATCACTGAGTCTGGAGCTTGCTGAAATTGAATCGCGTAATTAACTGCGAAGAATCGGTGAGAAAGTCGCCGCAGCTTATCACGAGCTTTCTTTGGCGTTCCTTGTTAGCGGCCGCAACGAAAACACGGGGCGTTATTAACACGACGGATTTACGGATATCCTGGAAATATTGTCCTTGTCAATATCCGCTACGTTGGAAGTGCATTTTCCCGATGAGCTCGCTCGAGAACTTTTTGCTTCTTTAACATCGCGACGGAGTAGAAATTACTACGGTCTCGGTTTCACCGGAAATAAAAAGATCGCGAACACGACGACGTATACCCGGTGTTGCGAAATTGTGTGTGTGTGTGTGTGTGTGTGTGTGTGTGCGCGTGCGTGCGCGCGCGTGTGTGTAGTACAACGGAGACGGTAACAGGTGGGGCAATGCGGCGAAAATCGTTGGCGCAATTCCAAAGCGGTTTTTACGTCCGTCCCCTTTTCGCTGCCAAAAATGATTACACGGCCGGAAGGAGAGATATCAGCCTTGCTCGTTGTGTCTAAGCCCATTCTTAATTATCGTTTATCGAGATCTGGCAATCCATTGTTCGAATAAAAAGAATTTTATCAGTCTTTGCAGATAATATCCAGTATCATATATAATTCAGTAGAATTTTCATTTTTTCCTATCTAAAATTTTCATTTTTTCCTTATCTGAAATATTATCAAGTTATTTTATTGTACAACTATAAATTTTAAATGGTTAATGATTCTTTGTGAAATCCTACCTTTGTCAAATCACTGATAAAGACAAAAGTTGCAATAATTTTTAATAACAACAAGAATGATGCTTTTTTCTTCAAGAAAGCAGAAAGCGAAATATAAGCGAATATAATCCTCATTATGTATATAATAAGCGGTATTATATTATAATCATCGTTCAATGCGCCCGTCTGAGGAAATACCGTATCGTGAATTACAAAATGTTTGTGGATGTGAGATAAATTAACCTACGTAAACGTTGCGTTCAACAAATTTGCGGTAATAATTATAATACGATCAGGCAGAGACAAGTTTATCAAAGGAATCGTTCGTGGCCGAATTAATATAGGAAATGTTACCGCACATCAATACAAAGGCGAGTTACTCGCTCGATCATACGCTACCAACTACCGCCGACGGCTTTGCTGCTAGTGCACGATTTGCATGTAGAGTACGAATGGAGCTCGGTAGATGAGTATACGACCGTTCATGTATCTGCATACGATTATGCGGCTACGTGTTGCTTTAACTGCCGACAACATCACGGTGTCTGCTTACCGCTGGTGCGTCAGTCCAAAAACCGTGAGTTATTAAACACTACAAATGCCAGCCAAGCTTTATTTTCACAATGGAATTTCAGATGTGAGATCATATTTCTTTTATCCCAGTAAAATACATTCTTTATTTTTCATATTTTAATGAATAATTTCTTCATTAAAAAAATATTTTACTTTCTAATTTTATTCATTACGAGAGCCTAGGATTAGAGTTTAAAATTTTTTTATCTCTCCTGCTTCGTAAATGTTATAATCAAGAAAACTAATATTGAGGTTCACCAGATGTTATCCTTAACGAGAAGAAACATTACACATCCTGAGAATTAAATTGAATTACTTAATTCAACGGCAGCGTTTTACTCTGCATAATACAGTTGTCGATTCGATGCACGTATTAATACTTCCAGCGGTTCTCTAGGCGAATTCTCTGCATAAGCAATGGTTAATGCTGTGTGATCAGCCAACGATTGCGCTTTTCTGTTTGCGTTCGCATTACATTACGTACATTAATAGTCCGAGCGTGATTTTGTAGTCGAGTGCGTCAGCATTTCGCGAATCGTACCACGTCGAGCATCAATAAAACGCGCGACAATATCAGCAAAAAGCTCTTCGCGATAAGTGAGAAAGTATGTTCGCAGGATATCAAATACGCGTGTTTCCACCATACAGGGTCGTTCAATGCGAGAAACGACTGACGGCACGCTTTTTTTGTCTTTTTAATGCACTTTGTTGCCGATGCATGTTTGGTAATATCAATCGCATAAATAATGTAGCTTGCACTTTGGATGCGCTCTCAAGATCAAAACTTTTTTCCTTCTTCTAAAAGCACAAGACAAGGCCGAAATATTAGCTTTTTAGTAAAGTAAACTGTATTTCGCGGAATTTATTTCACGCTTGACATTTTCATGTACATCAATGTATACATGATTTAAAAATAGTTTAAAAATAATTCTTTATTTGTATTCCCATTTTGCAATTGTATTTTTATTTTTAAAAAAGAAGGAAAAAAGAAAAATAAAAGGTTCTACTTTCATTTTATATTTTCATTCTATTTCAAGTATCCCTTAATAATTGTTACGATTAAAAATATAAAAAGTATTTTTACTTGCTAACCAAATTATTGCAACAATTTATATTAGCCACATATTCACGGATATAAATATTGTTTGCAGGCTGTTACATTTCACTACTTATCTCCATAAATAATTAACACAACATGTTTCCGTTTAAATGAAGTTAATTGAAATTTCATTAATTCTTTATTTCTTTTAATATCTGTAAAGAATCTAAAATGACAAAAAATAATCATTTAGCTGTAATTTTAATTTAGTATCTCTTTTAATTTAATACCTCTGTTTAAGCACGTACATAAAATTTAAATTATTTAGTTATCACAAGTTATCACGTATAAATATCGAGCACACATATAGAGTTCGTCGACATTTTAATTCACGCATTAAATAATTTTATTCAGTTAATAATCGACAGTACCGATGCTGCTCGTGTTTGCAGTATAATTACAGACAACATTGTTTCATGTCAGATGTCGGTTGCCACTCACAATCAGAATTTAATTTATGAAACATGACGCATGCATTGACCTGTGCATCTACTGTCCCGAACTATAAATAATTTTACGTGAATATGTATAAATGTTCCGATTTCGACACTGCTATCGACAAAAATGTTGTACTAATTACGTCCGATTATTACTTTTTTCTCGTTACGCAAACAATGCACTGTATATTTATAATGCGTTGACAGAGCACATATAAATTTAATCACATCGAGCCTATTAATTTTCTGTTTTGTCCGTATTGATGTTACTGATGAATTATTAACTATCCATTAACCAGTTCAATCAGTACTATCAATTTCAATTGTTTTGGGAATAACTGGTTTATTGGATACGTGACCCTTTTACATCACAAATCTCCCCTCCCCCCTCCCCCCCCTCGTTGCAAATATCTATATTATATAAAGTGCCACACAATCAAATTAAATACTTTAAACAAACTATACAGAATCATAAGAAACAAACTGCTGCGATCTTTATCTTGGTTTAGTTTATCTCGGTCCCTGAGAGGCGGAACACAGCGTCTCTGCATGCGGCAGCATGTTAATATGAATGAACAGTGAGGACAGCGGCAGATCCGTAGGCTCTCCTCTCTTTATGCAGATGCGAGATATGAAGTTTTAATTAAAGGAATTTATGAGTCGCGCCGCGACGTTTAACAGTGTCACGGAAGTCATCTCTTGTTTTATTCCTGCTCGTTTTATTCCTCCTCTTCAGCTTCCCACTGTGATATCAGATGCTCATTTTATGTCATTACGAACATTCATGATATTTTAGATCTACTGCATATAGACAAGAATCTGCTAATAGCTTTGTCGAGTGAAATAATTTCAATCAAATATTCAGCTAATGTATGTAAAAATAATTTTCCTAAATATTAGGAAATATTATCGAACATAATAATCGACTTTTAGAAAAGTAAAATTATTTTTGATCATTTGATTGATGAAATCGATGAAATCGATGAAATCGAACATTTGATTGAAATTATTTTAACATCTCGTAGCTATTATCAGACCTTGTTTTATTGTGTTAAAGCATGCAATGATTCTCAGAGCGAATATTCGCGCAGCGCGGATGTATAATTATGTATAAAATGCTTTCGTAATGAATATCAATATCTCATTAAAAATTAGCAATTTGGTGTCATAATATTATGTAGCATATATAATAAATATTCAATTCGAATTATACATATATAGATATATTAAAATAGGTATATTAAAATTTTACGTCGCATAATTGATCAAACTATAAATTAATATTTTCTCAAGTTGTCAAGAGAGAGAGTTTTATACATTTGACAGAAATAAGCGCAAAAATTTTTTCTTATGGATTTTGAAAGCGCATAAATAGCGCATTATTATATAATTTATTCATTAAGATTTAGTTAAGTAGGAGAGCAGAGTTTTATAGATATCTTTGATTTCTCAAAACTAAGTTTACGAAATTATAAAATTACGAAATTATAAAAAGCAAATTGGATTTAACTTATTATTTTCTACCATTTGAAAGAAACTTTGCGATAACATATTTTATGACATCTATTTACAGAAAAAAGTACGAAAGATATTAATGTATAACTATCTTCCAGTTTCAAATTTCTTTGCCGTAAATTAATATAATCTCAAAACAAAAATATAATGGCGAAACTATTCAATTTAGTTTTTCGCTTTTATTTTAGTATTTTTGTTTTTGTTTTTGTTTTAACCAAACGTATTTCTCAATGGATAGTTGTGTGGTATGATGTTCTGACAGGATGCGGGGGTATACTCTGCTAGCTTGTCAGGCGTAAGAGCGTGGGTCTTCTAGTGAATGTCTACGAGGCATAACAAGGATACGAACTGGAAGGAAAGTGGGCGTGAAGCAGACTTTGATGTAGAGAGGGAGGATTTCGCGGTTGGCTTGGATAAAGCAGGAATAATCACTGTTCTCTCATGTGGCATTTTTGAGCTAGATCTTCTGAATTTAAATATTACTTTATGTTTATTTTTCTTTTTATCGTATAAATATTTTTAAACTCAATTATATTTATATTTGCTAAATATATTTAAGTATTTTAAGTTTTTTTTTATATTCAATATCTATGAATAATTTGTTGTGCATACTTCTACACTGACTTTACATGACACCCTTAACATTACATACGTGCTTTATTATATTTATTATATTATTTAAAAAATAAATAAATAATTTTTTCATGCATGCTATTCTTTTTTACTGGATATCATTGCGATTAGAGATATACGATAATCAGATTTGGCCTCGTTTACTCTGTAAAATTTTCAAAAGAAATGTTCAACGCGCAAAAAATAAACAGAGCTTCGGTGCAAGACAACAATAAAATAATAAGCTAAATCATAATTTTTAAAATTAATTCAAGCAAATACGATGAATAATTTGAATGATGTGATGCTCGCGATATTTAATTACGAATAATTTCTGTAATGTATATTTTCGCAACGCAAGCGAGTTCTTCCTAATTATCGCTGTCCATCGCGATAATAAATATGCTTTTGTAGATATTGAGCAAATTTCTGAATCTCGACATGACCTCGATATTATATCGAACAAATCGAAGAATCGATCATGCATATGACATGTAATATCCGTTTTTATTTTTGCGAACTTTAAAAGCTTTCAAAAATCGCGAAAAATGATCGCATTATCATCATGTTCAGTGGAGGATAACCGATCCAATGATTTGACGAGATCCCTCCGCTGAGTGACACATCGGTTAATATTCGATATAAAGAATTTTCATGGTGGAAGAAAAGAAAGAGAGAGAAAGAGACAGATATCCTAGATTTTTCAGACTGCTGTGGTCATCTTGGCAATAAATTAACAATAATTTTCATTTTCCAAATCTTTGCACAACGCAAATATTATGCTAAATATTTTCACATTAATCGACGTTCATCAGTATTCTTTATTGCATGAGATCAAGATATAATGGGCAAAAATGTAATCTACATTTGAATTAAACAGCAATGCGAAGGATTTGGCAGATGGCGGAAAAAACAAAGAAAAGAGTACGAGTCTCTCATGAATTCGTAGTATAAGGACGCAAAGTTTAATTCAAGAAACGAATAAATGTAATTTAAATTGCCACACCGTCTGGCAGCCAATAGTATGTTCAGGGTGCTGACTTCTGGAAAAAAAAAATGAATGTATAATGAAGCCATCATTTTTTGGCCGCGCGGTTCAACATTTTATAGAATCAAAAGGATCACACGAAGAATCAAAATTTACTCGTCGAGTATTTTCGAATTTGAAATGGATTAATTTGAAGGGAGGTGCAGAGATACAAGGAGACATTGAATGGGAAACTTAAGCGATCTCACTATGAAACTTGCTCCATAAAGATTCCTCTCAAAACTTTCTTATTGTCGTATAAAAACTTAGAACTGTCGCGAAAGAGAGACGAGCTGGATGTAAGATGTGGTTAATATACAGTCGTCTGGTTTTGATTTATAAGATGCAAACTAGCGACAAGATAAATACGTGATACATGCCAGTCACGAAGTTTATTTGGCAAATTAATTGACAAATGGATTCTTATTAAAAGTATCGATGATACTTTAAAAATAGAACATAAAAAGCTGACTTATCTTCTTGGTAGATCTATCTTAGTCGCGTATTGCAACTTGCATAGAGGAAATAGAAAGCTAGTAATTCATCAATCACTTTAAATAGATTGACACGGTATAATAAAAAGACGATAAATCCGATACATTTTTGCAAAAGCATGAACAAATATATTATACTTTATTATAGGATTGATTAATTTGATTCAAAGAAAAGCAGAATGAAACTGCGCTCTCTATGTATAAATAATGTAATATTGATAATTGCGTTCTGAAGATATGAGTGACCGAATTTTTACAATCAAGTCCAGTTGGCTGGAAATGAAGAATCTGGAATAGGGAGGCTGATCTAAACTCGAGATTACATCGCAGATGGATTGCGTTGGAAAAACGAGTGCAGTTACGTCTTCTAGAAATCGATTGGCAGGCGAAGGGAATGAGAATTCCAGCGACGACTCCAGAATATAATGTAAGGAGAACCGCAGTGGTCTGGTAATGGGATGATTTAATCTGTGGTCGATGGTACGAGACGAGGAAACTGGTGTGACCAATGATATTGGATGGGGAATACTCGGCTTCCTATTCTCCAACCGCCGTATATCGACAACGTGATATTTGATATCTTTCGTCCTGTCAAGATGCGAATTAAGAATCCTGACAGTTATTACTATCAATATCTTTTACAAAGAATTGAAATAAGAATAACAAAATTGTTAAAATTATTGGAAAATACACGGGAAAAAAGGTTTTACTAAAATATCTAAAAATAGTTGGATGAAAATAATTTTTTCATCTAAAAATAATTTCTTGGATTGTCAAAATCATTGTATAAAACATTCAAAATGGTTGATAAAATGTCAAAACTTTTGCGACATTGTATATTATACTTGAATTTTCTACATAGTTATTTTGGTCCAATTATTATCAGATTTGTATCTCTAGTTGATTTTTTAGATATTTCAGCAAAATCGTTATTTCTATACGTATATATATATATATATATACATACGTTATTTTTAATATCTTTCAGTTTAAACTTTATCAGAAATCGTATTACGATTTTTTCATTAATATTTGGAGAATTTAAAGTATTTAAAAAAATATCTCTTTCTCTCTGACTTTTTAAGTAGCATTTTAGTATTAAAAAAAGCGAGAAATTTGCATTACATAGAAAGAACGGTTCTGCTAAAGTATTTAAAAATTTAGATATAAATCTAGAGCTAGATATAAATCTGAAAATAATTTTATTTTATTATCAATATAATTATGTAAAATATTTATTAAAGCTAGTTACTACAATAGAATGTCAAAATTTTATGCAGTATTACCCATCATGCTTTTTACATAAATATTTTGACAGTCCAACAAAATTATTTTTAGACTTGTGTCGCGCGAGCTACAGTATTTCTATATATTTTAGCAAAATTTTTCTTTCCATGTATTAATTCACTATTTTTAAACAAGTATTTTAACATAATTATGTTCTTGGAGAATAATTTGTATAAAGTTACACTGAATTCTGTACATTTATTACATAAATTGATTCTAAAATTAATACATGCTATCGCTATTTCTGTCTCTCTCTCTCTCTCTCTCTCTCTCTCTCTCTCTCT
>Ga0157364_1008379_pt1 | contig 10711 bp, 7 predicted proteins | sample AttsexASBM2_FD_111476 | JGI IMG/M metagenome (GOLD analysis project Ga0157364, IMG submission 111476) | Fungus gardens microbial communities from leaf cutter ant in Ribeirão Preto, State of São Paulo, Brazil - Atta sexdens ASBM2 | ecosystem: Host-associated > Fungi > Mycelium > Unclassified ... | reverse complement strand
GTGTGTCTATCGACCGAAATTGACTCGTGCACGATAGACAGAATGAGATGAGAGGAGGACGCGCAAAGAGCAAAAGGGGATGAAAAGGGATAGAGAAAAGGGAGAACTGCGAAGATGGTCGCTACAGTGTTGCTCGGGCTGCATTAAAACGCCATAATTCAAATTCGCCTGGCAGGTCTAAAATAAACCAATTAGGATGTTCCACATAAGCGGATATTAAGATTCTCATCCTAGATATATGCAGTTTCGTGTGGGTGGCGATTAGGTGGTGCATCGTCTCTCCTTAAAGCGCTCCCGTACATACGTCAAAGGAGCCACGCGTGTACATACGCGCCGAATAACGCTGGACCGTTTATCGAGGACCATATTCTCGCTCTCGACCCTTCACTAGGACGCTATGCGAAACGCTATCCCGCCACGAGAGAGCTGCTGAACCGCAGTGGATGCGCTCTGCTAGCGAAACTAAGATATTACAGGCACATCTCCGTCGCGTTATCCAAGTAACAGGAGTAACGAACGCTTCGGTATACTGTAAAGCGATGAGTTATTTAACAATTCAGAAACGATATATTTTGTATATTAAGTATTAAAAAATTTATTAAAAGAACAGATCTAAAAGTAATTTTGTTGGACTATCAAAATAATTACATAGAAATCTCAAGCATGATGATCAACGCTATAAAAAGTTTTGACATTCTTCAACCAATTCTACAGAATTATTTTGACGTTATTATTTTCGAACAAGATTATTTCCGGATCTTAGCACACAAGTTTAAATATTTCAGCAGAACTATCCCCCCCCTCCCCCTCTCCCTCCCCCCTCCTCTTTCTCTCTCTCTCTGTGCAGAAGAATAAGAAAATGTGATCAGTAGAAATTGGCCAATTTAGTTCTAAAAACGATAGATTGAAATTATATATAAATTTAAAATCTAGAAACCATCGTTTCTTGTCAATCTCTTTGAAATAAATTCACATTTAATATCAGCAAACGAAGTATGTAACATTCGGATATTATAAGGATATTATCGGATGAAGTTCATTTTGTTTTAATATCTGGAATCCAGTTAACGAGAATAGCTCCTTCCCAGACATCCGTTTAAGCGCCTATCCACGGTTCCCTCTCGGGGATCTCTTTAGATTCTGCTTTGTGTACTTTGTGGTTCTGTGTCGGCCGCTCAGTCAGGGATTGGCGCATAGACGGTATCGGCAAATCCGATCTGAGATCGTCCAAGTCACGCGACAGGCGTACTGCGCGGACTTCATGGGATTCTGCCGCGTGACGCGGCAATCATTTTATTTTCTATGCAAGAAAATGCAAGCATAATCGCTCAAGCTCGCGATGCGCCGACATGCGATGATACCCCTCCGCGTTCCGACTTAGTTTGAAATTCTATGCATGCACATAGAAGACACAATGAATATTCAATGCAGCCAAAGACGGCGGATAGCAATTCAATTATGCGGTTCGATAACCTGCGTGCTATTAATTATCGAAAACGACGTATCTCTGAAATGTTTCGGTGCCGATAAATATTTTCATTTATGTTGTGGCTTTCGGGTCCACGATGATTTCGCACACGAGATGATGACGGTACATGGAAAGAACGGTTTTACTGAAGTATCTAAAAATTTAGATACAGACATAAAAATAATTTTGTTGGTTTAAAATAATTATGTAGGATGTTCAAAATGGTTGTTAGAATACAAAAACTTTTTGTAGCATTACTCATTATACTTAAGATCCCTACGTAATTATTTTAATGGTCCAATGAAGTTTACTTTCATTCACAGCTTTATATCTAGCTAAATTTTTGAATATTTCAGCAAAATTATTCTTTTTATATAGAAATTTTTCTTTATGTACAATTTTCTTTTGTAACATACGATGTGTACGGATGAGTGCCTTGAGTTAATTTTTATTACTTTTAAAAGTACATAAAAATTATTAAGTGATTCTTATATATACTTTAATATTTTTAGAAAATATTTATAAAATTGTATTAAAAGAAAGAAGAATAGAGATATAAACCATTGTTTAGTCACGTACTCGTAGTATTAAAAAAAATGCAAGATACAAATGATCCAATCGTGTGTATTAAGAACTAATTCAATGTGATTCATGAAATTTCCAATGACTCTCGTCAATTTGGCGACAAGCCATCAGGGTCGAGCCCGAGTAGAAAAAGATCGCCGGGGCAGGACAGAAATTAGAAGAGTGAAACGCGGAAGGATCGCGCCACCATGGCGCTGGCATAAAGAGAGGGTAGAAAAATGGAGTGGCAGAAGGGCAGGGATAAGAACAAGGATAAGGAAGCGGATAAAAATTACAGATCTGGGTCATATATTCGCCGTTGAGATGGTCTGCCAGTGACTTCTCCGCTCGGGAGCTCTTGGCAGACTCACTATTCCGCAGAAGTAGTAGCCGCATACATCAGACAGGCCTACATATGCCGTGTCCTCGACTACTGCGTGCGAGAACCCGGATTGTCTTACCGTCACAGCCAGCCGTTGTTCGTTAAGTCGCGTTCCTCAGGGCAAATAAAATACTCAATGCGCACATTTTGTATAACAAATACAGCAATACGGTAATATAAACAATCGGCCAAAGAACATAATTTTGCTAAATTTTCTGCTAAAATATTTTTTTTTCTCGCATCAAGTCCGAAATTCATAATTGCAAATAATTTTCAGTCTTTAATTGAGTATTTAATTAATTACAGAGATTCGTATTTTGGATTAATATTTCATAGGTCTGTTTTACGAATGTGTTTGTTGTTATTCACGATTTATCTCTAATCAGTTTCTAATCTTTAATTATTAGCTTAAATAATTATAAATTCGAGTACTATCTTACCATAATTAATGAAAGCTTTTTTGTTTGATATTTTGTTTAATTTCTGTTATTACTTTAAAAATAATTTATCTAAAATCTAATTATTTAATAATTTATTATGAGTGACTATAATTATACGACTGAAGATAAAGTGTTAGAAAAAAATGATTACATATTAAATATCTTATGCACATAGAGTTTGTCATCTAAATAATAATAAAAATCTTCATCGATCTAAGATTGTCAAGATAACAAGTAACCCAATCAGCGTTTCACGAATTAAAAAATATTTTAAGATTATAAATTTTTGTAAAAATTAAATTCAGATTGATGAATATATCATATATAATCTCACTTTTATGAAACAGATTATTCATCAAAAAACGATTAACCACGAATACCAGTTTCAAATTCTTGACTCGAATGAATATATGGAATATTCTGTTGAACTATATCGATGATATAGTAGAATATTAAATAACACATTAATATCGTATGAAAGATAAGAAAATATATGTGATTATGTAGTTTTAATTTTTAACATTGCTTTCCTAATATTTGTAGAAACTCATTCATGCTTGAGTTAAGTCATAAATTACATTAGTTATGTCACATCGCCATAAAATTTAAATCAACTGACAAGTTACTGTGAGGAAGAATTAATATCCTGTTTCAGTAGAATATGAATAAATTTTCCGTTATATGAAATTTAACAGGATCTGTATTATTCTAGTGTGTATAAGATTAATAAGCCGCATTTGTCATTCGTCTCTGTTCTTCGCGAGGCTTTTAAATTTCCGCCATGGGCTCGCATGCCTTTGTACTCATACCAATTTGCCGCGCCATCGCTCGAAATGGAATGAAGATTTGGATATACATACCATGAATATGTTTCGCATATTTAAGAACTTGTAAAAGTGACCGTAAAATTCTTCGACGGGGCGACATGCGGATGGTAGAAGAAAATAGATATATTTGTTGACCGTCGATATGATCTCATAAAGACTTCCGCGGAACGTCTCTATCTCTTAATTTTATTTTCTTTTGTTACGGATATACGTCGTAGACTATATTACGTCATATAATATGCAACAAATATCAAAGATTTATTTTCATTCACTATTATTCCTTTGATATCTGACAGTGTAAAAAATCGGATCGGACCGATAACAACTTTCTGAAGAACATGTAAGACATACCGCAATCGCGCTGTGCAAATCGTTTCCCCGGTTTCTAATTTCTTCGTTAATGGCTCGACTTCTTAAATCTATCTATCTATCGCGTCGAAGTCGGGTAGCCCACGTACCGGCTGTATCTCGGACACCTTATATATCAAAGTCAAAGTCGTTATTCGACGAGCAGAAAGATCCTTCGGGACGCCTCTGAGTCCTCTCTGATAAGCGTGGCGAGTAATGAGTAATAGGCTGCTTATTTTCTCAAAGTTCCCTTCGCGGAGACAAGGCGAACGCTTGGCGTTAGGTGGAAAAACGACAGCGGGGGTCGCGATAGAGAGAGCGGCGGAGGGTGGTTGGAAGTGCCAGTAGATAATACTATTAATTTACTTCCAAGAATCGTAAAATTACGATGAAACTTTAAATTGGATATTTTATCTGAGAATCTCACGCCGTGCGCTCGCCGCCCCGGTTCGTACTCTTTTCCTTTCGTTTCATCCCCCCGCTCGCTTTCTCACACTCACACCAGGCTCTCTCTTTCCGCTCTTTCTCGATTTATCTATCTATCTATCTGTCTATCGCCGTCTCTTTCCTACCGTCGGGCTTATACTTCATCCTCTTGTTTTTCCCTTCCCTTTTTAACTCGGCGCGCACGCCATTCAAGGGAACAACGTTTCCATTGAACGAGCTGACTAACCAATAACTCTTATCTAGGATATATCGTTCGCGAGTTCCTGTAATGTGTAACGCGTACTTTGCAATCTTCCCCATGACGGTAATATGAAAAGTAAGAAAATAATATACAGAAGGCGTCATTCATGCTTTTCCATTTGAAGTTGGTTCGATACAGTCTTGGCCATAAGTATAAAGCGTCCCCACAAATTGAAACGTTCTATATTTAATGAAAAATAAATTAAAAGATAGTTTTATTGATAAATATATACTTGTTTTTGTAACAATTTTTTTAAGTTTTCCTTTAACTCTTATTATCGCCTTTTCCAAAAAAATGCAATAAACTGAGATTGCACTTTGTACTTATGATCAAGGCTGTATGTAATGTACATATGTCACGTACTCACACATAAAGGGAATCAAGTTTAAATGAAAAGGCATCAATGATGCCTTTCATTCAACTACATACAAACAAAGGGCAACTGCGTGGCTATTGTGTCAATTAATCCGCTTTGCACTTGTGCCGTGTATACTCTCTCAACTCTTGTATTATCTAATTGTTACAATTACTCTTTTCACTTGACAACCCGCAAACCGGAAATGTTTCTTACTGTGCAAACCATGAAATATTTGAATCCAGAGGAGACCATAAAGTACGACACGTCGTTGGAGCCGGGTTAAGAGGCGGGCCGGGTCGACGAGATAATCGGCGAATTAACCATTCAAATCGACGGAAACGGGAAGGCGTACAAATCGCGCCGCCACAGAGTTAAGCTCCAATTCATCCATCGTTCGGCGCTTATTCCATGAGGTCCTCTCCCATCAACCCCCTTCGCCCGCCGTTCGGGAGCTACGTGAGATCCGGCGTCACCGTGGGGCTTAAAGGGCTTTAAGGATTTGGAAGTGCGAAAGGTACCCTCCTCTCTTCCCCACTCTCTTTATCTTTCTCTCTTTCTCTCTGTCTTTCGGTGATCTCTCGCTTCCTTTTTATGTTTCCCGCAAATTTACCATATTACTCGCGAACCAGGTTCATGTAATAAAATTTGTTGGCCGTAAAATACAATTTCGACATAATAATGCAACATGGTGCGCCTCCCTTCATGTGCCGGACCAGACTCGCGATCGTACGCGCGTTGCAAAATTATGCTATACGGTCGTCTTTCCGGGAAAGTTAGCGAACGTGCCGAAGAGATAATTCAATCGAAGTGGAATCTATTGTGTACTTCGGTCTATCGCATCGTGTAAGTAACAGATGCAAATTGAATTAATCAAGAATATGTTGAAGACACAAATCCGTGCTAGAATTTCGTAATTGTACATAGTTACTCGCACTACGAGTATCTCGTTGTGTCCTTTTAATACTCATTTATTAGAAATTTATAGAGGCATAAAAATTAAAAGCAGCTATAGAAAAATTTTGTGCTGCTTAATCCCAATTTTTTAATAATTTATGAGCGCTTATTATTAATTTTCGCGTTAAAAATAATTTTTTATAAATGGTATTATCTTTCATCTGTTATATTATCGAATTATATTTTTACTCCCTTCTGGATCTTTGTGCAAGTATTTTTTTATTGTTCTATGCTTTCAAAAAATGTAGAAGAATTCAAGATTACGTTTCTATTACGTAACCACAAATATTACAAGATATTTTAGGACGAAAATTGCGGACTCTGTCCTCCTTTATTTCGCAATTTCGAAGGAATTTGAGAATGAAATTTCGCTTGAGCCAAAAATGATCCAGATTGCAGACAGACGGTTTAATATATAATTGTTGCAAGTAGAATTACAGATTTTTATTTGCAAATCTGCATGTAAAAAAAAATATAAAATATTGTAGATATAAAAAGTAGAATAAATAAATAAATTTTATAAAATGTTTGTGTGTAAAATTATATAGAAATGTTACAAGAAAATGTTAGAGTACTTAATTAGCAGATGTTTATTGTATCACGTTCAATAAATCCGTTCATATTTAAATAAAAATAAATGATAACGAACAACATAATCAATGAAAGTTTGCAAACTGAAAACTTCTGCATCTCGTAGCTATACAGCTTCATTTCGCCATGTACGAAGAGAATAATCGGCCCCTTTAATAACAATTAACTTCGTGGATGAAATACTGACTGAAATTATGCGCATTTAGTAAATTCGTGATATGCAAATTATGCAAATTATTTGATCAATCTTTTCCTGTCTGACTTAAATCTTTCATTATTATGCACTATTTAAAGGCGACGATTAAAATTTATTATTATGTAAAGTATTATTACGTGAAGCTTCACTACTCGACGGGATTAATGATTTTATTCTCGTCTCAATATATGAATATATTAATGCGATATTTATACGTGTCGTTATAACGAGTTGGAAATTAATTATTTAATGGGCCAACATACAGCTACAGAAGAAAAGCTTTTTCTGTGCGACCGCTTTTTGCCCATTTCGCTTTTACGTAAATCAAGCGTGTTTTTTTTCACAAATCCGATCTAACGACGCAGAATAAATACAATGAGCGTGACGAGTCATCCCTCCTCGCCGTCAGTATCTAGCTAAGCGTCCTGGTCGCTGCACAACGAATGGCACCTCCACACCTCCGAAATGAACCGCAGACAAGTAAGCGACGCTCTCAGGCCCTCGCCTCCTCGCAGCACATTAACCTTAACGACCTTTTAGCGAGTTCTTTTTTCAAGCGTCGGAGGCGGGCGGATTTTTTCCTGCCAAGTCCCTGAGATTGCCGTGTCGCCAGCTCAGCGCCTCTTAATGTTGGCTTTTTCCTGTCTCTTTTTCACTCTTTCCCTTCCCACCTTTCTCGTCCCGTTTTCCTTTCCCCTCCATTTATTCCGAAATACACTCGAATTTTGATGTACTACTTGAGAGCTTTTTGTTGGTATCTCGAAAGCACACAGTGATTATAGAACGACTCTTTCAAGACTGGACGAAATCGTGTCGTGTGTGTGCCATTTGTCTCGGGAGATTTAAGGCGATCGTTTTCCACGGATCTCTGCCGACGGCGAAATATATCGTCCTGTTGGTTCTTCCTGAAAGGGTTGTTGATACGGCTCGTCCAGTCCAGGCAGTGTAAATTACAATTTCAAATTATATTAGTCTCGGGCAAATAGTTCTGCCTTAGTTTGCATGGGGAATGAAAGATATACGGATAAATATAACTCGCTTATAGAGATTCGATAATTTCGCACATTCGTTAAAATATCTAAATTTTTAACGTTTGATATTTCTTTATACTATCGAATATATCTTTATCTTTGACAAAGCGATCCCAGATGTTGAACACTAGAGATCCTCAAGCAAATGATTGAACACCGTTTAGACAATTTCTGATCCGCCATATTTTTCAGAAGACTTAAGATAGAATAAGATGTGTGGATATTTCATCATTTCTATCTTATGCATAATCTATCTCATTCTATCTTAAGCAAGAAAAATATGGTGGATTAAACATAGAGTCCAATCACTTGAAGATCTCTAGAGAATAGTTGTCACCTCTCCAGTTTTTGATCGAAGGCTTCGACTTTTTGACTGAATTTTGTGACTCTCCGGTGAAAAAATCTCCGACTATCATTCAAAATTATGATAACTTTTTTTTTTAATGTGCTCGATTTCCTCCGGTTTTTAAAAAGATATCTTCAGCAAAAGGAACAAATCTGATTATCTCTTCTTAGAAAGAGCATTACAAGAAAGTTTTAATTTTGGCAATTTTGACAGTAATTATCGATATCGAAGCTTAAATAGAATACAGAAATTATATAATAATAATATAATAATAATTATATAATAATAATAATAATTTTAAAGGTATCATTATGACCTTGTTGGTCACTTATAGTTAAGTTTATTTTTAAGTATTAAATGATGTCATCTTATGATATCATTATGACCTAATTACGATTCTGTATCCTTAGGAGATTACTATTTGGGAACGTTCCAGGACGTCCCTTGGATAAAATATGCTGTGTGGAGCACTGGTTACCGGAAAATCCCGTGTAACGTGGAGTTACAACATTTTCTAAAACGATTTCGCATATAACGTCTAACCTAGGTCTTTACAACCTTCTTCGCGAACCAGCTGAAATTTTTTCCCATACTTCCGCTTCGCCCTAGTCGGAATCTCGTTTGCAAGATACGCGCACGGAATATCGAGGAACGTTTCGTCGGAGACGAGGATGGACTGCTCACGAGAATCTAGCTAGAGTTAACTCCGACACAGTGACTTATGACGATTTGGGGCAATCGTGTGTGAATAAACGAAAAGTATGCCGTATACTTCGAAAAATTTTCACGAGTATGCCAATTTAAAATGGTAAGCTGGTCGATTTTCAACGTGTATGAGACCAGAATTGGCCGAAAGCAATTATTGTTAACAACGTTACCTACTATTTCATTAAGTAATACAACGTAATAAATTACTTTATATAATTTCACAATGTTAATTTGGCCATGTGCGTCCGTTTAATTGTCTGCATATTTTTAAAAAATAGCTTAAATTTTTTAAACTCTCTTTTTACAATAGCAATAGATATTTAAAGACCTTAATTCTGCCGAGATAAAGTATGAATATTACATATAAATATGGTCAAATCAATTGACCGTAACGAAGACGAGATTTTCAGTTATATAGGACAAATCAAAAAGAGAGAGCTTAAAATGTTAATTAATTAAGTTGTAATGTATCACATTTTAACATTTTTTAATAAGTTTTTCCAATAGTTGCAAATTTTTTGTACTTACATTAGTTACATACCTATTATATTTATGCAAAAGGTTTATGTTAGGAAATTCATCAAGATCGACAAATTGGCAAATTAAAAAGACGGAAAGAAATATCCGTAATAAGGAAGATAAGAACAAAATCGCGTTTACGATGCAGTACGATAAGGCGGGATAGAAACAAACATGTAGAAATTAAGCGGCGCGATTGCATTCCGTGGTATTGCATGTGATGCGGAATTGCGCAATGAACGGGTTATCGTCACATCTCCGTAAGTCTGTGTCGAGGGAGGATAGTTGGTAGAGAGAAGCGATACTGCGAAATCACAGTTCCGGCGAGAGCAAACTCGAAATATCCAAATCACGGGGGAGGGGGATGAGAGCAGCAACGATAATGATGATAATGACTGAGGACTGCATGAAAATGATAATAATGGAAAACCGACGAAAGTAACGAGTGATTAACTCTTCAGTGCCACTTTTAGTATGGCACCGAATTTTTTTTACATTGTAATCTTTTTATTAAATACCTTTTATAACCTTTTATAACGGAGATGTAACTAACAAAAATCTCGAAATGACAATTGTTATTTCTAAATTCTATTTATATAAATATTGTAGAATATTATATAAATAGAATTTAGAAAATATCGGTTAATAGAAAACGATTTAAGAGGTGAAATTGCTTTCTTATTATAGATAAAGCCATTTACCCTATATTATTGAAAATTCTGTTGACCTTAACCTTCGACTCCAGTATGGTAAATCGATTTATCTCGATGAAGCTGAGTATTCCTTAGGTATTCTATTCGCCGAAAACAGAATTTTAAGTTTTTAATAAATGGGACAATTAGATGGATGAATTGTTTTATCAGTGATAAAACATACAGTGTAGCACTGGAAGGTTAAGCAGAGATTGATCACTTTAATCCTAGATTTGATAAGAGAAAAATTCTAGCGAAACTAAAAATTGCGTATAGAAAAATTAGGCGCAGACTAACGGAGTAAAAAGCAGAAGGCGAGAAGCGCAATTAATCTTCACCCCATCAGAATCACCACGATCTGTTCATAAAAGTTGTTACAAAACTCACGTCTACGGGAAGAGCGAGTACCGCCGGGGAATCTTTATGAGCCATTCAATGCGTTCATCCGAAACGAAAGAACAAAAGGTTCGACGGTAACAATTTTGTACGAAAAATAGCTACGTTTTCTTGTCTGGATCAATATAGGCATATTTCAATTAATCGATATCTAGAGTCCGCGAATATGCGGAATAGCCATGACGATACGCATCGTTCTGTGC
>Ga0157364_1008378_pt1 | contig 10713 bp, 8 predicted proteins | sample AttsexASBM2_FD_111476 | JGI IMG/M metagenome (GOLD analysis project Ga0157364, IMG submission 111476) | Fungus gardens microbial communities from leaf cutter ant in Ribeirão Preto, State of São Paulo, Brazil - Atta sexdens ASBM2 | ecosystem: Host-associated > Fungi > Mycelium > Unclassified ... | reverse complement strand
GAAGGCCAAATGTTAACGCTTTAAAATCACAAAAAGGCGGGAAGATATATAAAATTTAAATTGTTATTTCGGTTGTATCAAATCTAAAGCTCAGAACTTTTTTGTACACCTAATATATATATAATTATATATAATATGTATTCTATATAAATATATAACTTAATATATAATTTAATAAAAAAATATATCAGTGAAAAATGTAAAAAAGCCCATCAAAGCCTACATCAACTGTTCGAATGCACAGAAAATTTTTTATTTTCGTGTGAATATTTTGTTACATTCACATGAAAATAAAGAATTGTGGCTGATGTTGGCTTTGTTACATTTTTCACTAATAAATTCTTTCGAATCTCATTTTATATATTTGTTTAATAAATATATTTATATATTAAATAAAATATTAATATATTAAATAGTTTTCAATATCTATATACTGTATTTATTAATTCTCCAAGAGTTTGCTTTTTAAAATAATAATAAAATAAAAATATTTTTTAATATTTTTTATTTAATTTTTATTTATTTATTATAATTATATTTAATTTTTTATAAAATAAAAATAAAAAATAATAAAAGATTTCAAAAGCGCAATTATTTTGAATTTCTGAGTTCTCTTTAAAACTAATATCCGCTGGAGTATAATTAAATAATTCTCGTCTATGAATTCTCCTGTCTATAAATTCTACTTAGATGTCAAATATACCGGCAGATTATTTAATGCATTTAGAAGAACAATTTTTCCGAAACTACCAACTTTATTAGTTTTATATAAAGACAATATTAGCCCAAAAATTAGCCCAAAAATTAGTCAAAGTCGCAAAATACATCAAATTATGATTAATTAAAAAGTGACTTTTAATAACATTAATAAAATTTGCAACTATTGTGACGTCATTTTGTAGCTATAATGACTCATCTTTTTATAACTTGGAAATTATATATATCTCAGGTACAATACTATGCAAAAAATTGATGCGCAGACTCCTGATAGTAAATTATTATTAGTTTATAAATATTTAGAAATTAAGTCCTAATATTTCAAATTTATCCTTTATTTTCTCTAAGAAAATATGATTACTATATATGTGATATTCGCATTCTGCGGGACGAGTCTGATAAGACTGAATGACCTTTATCTCTTCGTAGCAATAAATAAGATGTGTAATCAACGACACACTACTCTTATCAACTCTTCAATAAATACGGGAGTACATCTCGTTCGAATTACACTTCAATCTGATAACGTCGCAGATGCCTCACGTGTGTTTTGCCTTGCGGTAAAAAATTAAAAATGCTTCCGACGGCAAAATCCGAGATAAAGATGCATGAGGTGGAAGCCCCAAGAAACATTATTGTGGACTGCGATGCCGGTATCGATGACGCTTTGGCCTTAATCATTCTCTTGGCAAATCACACCACCAAGAGACTCAACGTTAAGGCTATCACTTGTGTTAACGGCAACACTAAAGTGAGCAATGTGGTGAAAAATGTATTCAGAACGCTGCACGTATGTGACTGCACAGATGTAAGTTATTGTATCATTCATTTTTATGTCCTATAAAGAGTTTAAATAAGTATTAAATAAAGTTATTTCCATAGATACCTGTTTATCGAGGAGCGTATTCGTCTCTGTTGGACACTTCAAAAGAAACAGCATCAGAATGTTATCACGGAAGTGATGGATTCGGAGATATATTCACCGATGATCCGGATACAAGTAAACTGCAAGAAGAGCATGCTGTGTGCGCTTTACACAGAATCACATCGGAGGAGCCAGGTATGTAATAAATACAATCCTATTACATAACTGCTATTACATAAACTATGTTAATTTAATTGTTTTATAATTAAGATAACATCTCCGTGATTTGCTTGGGTCCTCTGACAAACATAGCGATGGCTATAAAACTGTATCCAGAGTTTATGAACAATGTGAAAGAACTTTTTGTAATGGGTGGAAATTCAACTGGTAATATAATATATATAAAATGATTCGCGTTAATCGAAAATTAGCTTACAATCTTGCTATCAATTCTATCATAAGCAACACAAATTAATAAAGTTCAACAAGCTTGCATTCCCTGGTAAAAATTTTTCTTATAATTTTTATACAAATTGAAACATTTTTCAGAATTACTTGGAAATATTCGAAAAGTTTACAAGTTTTCTCTCAGAATTTTTCATACATGTAAATTGTGAAATATTCTAAAGTTTCTCATTCCATAATTAAAAAAAAATATTTAAAAATTTTTTAGATTGTATAACATTTCATCCGAAATTATACTTACAAAAAATCTTAGAAATCTTATAATATTTTATAATTAACATAATATATGAAAAATTCTAAGAAAAGATGTAGATTTTCTGAAAAGTATTCCAATTCGTATAAGAAATATGAGAAAATTATAAAATTATACAGAAATTCTGAAAAATTATATGAAAAATTTTGAGAAAAATTTTCACTAGGATTGTTAAATTAATAAAAAATTTTTAGAATTTACAAAATACAAAATAAGGGCAAAGTGTTTTTAGTTTACTTACAAATGGCAATATGTACAAGAAGGAGAAAAAATGAGTTTGTACTTCGGTGATAATACATATATACAGTGGCGCGCTCATCTACTATACATCAACGTATGTATGTATTACACCGAAGTATAAGCTCATTGTACATAAATAGAAAATATATGTGTATTACAGACTGATATACGCGACGTCCTGAATTCACAGGTGTGTATCGTTTGGATACATGGCAGTCAAAATATTAAAATTATCTTTTTGCTCGTGATATTTTAAACAAAATAAAACATTAAATATAACTGAGTGATTTGTGTAGATTGTAAAATTCATAAAGATTTAAAATTCATACAGATCATATAATAGGTAAACTTGAAGAGAGGCATCTGTAATCAGTAAGAACAGAAAATACCATCTATATAATGTTCGAATGCATTCCATTATATAAATAAAAATGTATAGATTGTAATAATATACCATAAGTATTTATTAATTTCATTTTATTTAATTAAATTTTCGTAAATATATTCAAAGCACAGGGTAACATAACTGCCCAGGCGGAATTTAACTTCTACGCAGATCCGGAAAGCGTGCATATCGTACTCAACAGCATCAACAAACCTCTATGGCTGTTACCGTGGGAATCCTGTTTAGAGACCAGAATTACACATGTATATACAATTTTGTTAACAATTTTTATTAGTTATTGAATAATTATCATAAAATAATTATATTGTCAATTAGCAATTAATCACATTTAATTCAATCTCTATTATTAGCACAAAATAATAGTAATTTCAGAAATTTTTTCAGGAATGGCGAAGAGATGTATTAGGCAAAATAGACAAATCCTGCGTGCACATGATGAACATAATTGAAGACAGCAGACGCTCACAAGCGAAAAAGCATTTTCCTTATTATACCATGTGCGATGCTTTTCTAGCCGGAATTGTGTTGATACCTCGTATAGCCAAAAATGTTGTTCTGTGGCATGCAGACATCGAATTGAACGGCAACAAAACTCGGGGCCAAGTTGTCCTCGATCATCTGTTATCGAATAAACCGAATGTGAATTTGATACACAGTTTTGATTCGGAGATATTTAAGGAGATATTATTGAATGCAGTGAACACATTTCGTTCGGTGACTACTTTGTGATCATTAAATGTAGCCGTGAATAAAAGAATATAAGCAAATATTATACTGTCTAATTTCTGATTTATTATTTAAATTATATATATTTATTACAGGTTTTAGATTTGTACTTATTAATATTTTTGTAAATTAATATTTATTGTTATAAAGTATTTATTATTAGAAATAGAAAAAAACGAATTTTCTACAATGTTCATATAATATTCCCAGTCAGAAATGATAATGAAATCGAATTGATGTCGATTCGACGTCGAAGGCATCAAATCGACGTCGAATCGATGTCGATTCGATATCGATTTGATTATCATTCTGACATTCACTTTAAATGTATTTTAATTCCTTTCTTTAAATTTAAATAGGGAAACGGAGAATAATGAAAGATTGTACAAAAAGACGAGACATTTCAAGGAAATAACAAAGGTCATATAGACGAGAAGAAACTAGAGAATTATTTTATTTTCAAAGTCACAGTTAAGGGAAACAATATGGATTTGATGGCTTTTGTGCCCGATTCTACAAGGATACCAAATCAGGTATGCTATCATCATCCAGAAGAGATATCAAGAAGACAGAATTCTATTTTAATTTCATTCATTCAATGATATTGAATCGTATGAGCATTTGATTTAATAAAATTATCTGAGTATTAAATTAATTTTAAAATATATAATATATCGATCAATATATTATTTTTTCAAAAAGGTAAAATATTGCAATCACTTTACCATTAATTAGGTATAAGAATTTTTATTCGTTTTTATTCGTTTAAGGAGATCCTAAAACGAAATTAAGGGGATCCTAGAATGCCGACGAAGTCACCAGAGATCGCGCCGCGCGCCGCGCATCAACATGTTTTTATATACTACTACAATCAATATCTCACGTACCTATGATACACGCAGTCACACATTCGTGTCAATTTTCGTATAACAAATTCATCGCAATAAAGCGTCTAAGTTTAATTCTAAGAACTCGACATTATTTGTTCGTGTAAACTACGTCTGGAAACTATTTCGTACATACGGGTTACAAAACATTTATTTCAAGCAAATGTCACGACTTGATAGCTGAAACGCTATGTTTCACTAAGAAATGATAAAAAATATATCAATTTTGAAATTTTTGATCGTTTTAGACATAGACTTCACTTCCCAGACACGTATTAATGCATATACTTTAATCCTAGAAAAGAATTTTCGAATCGGTGAAAGAGAAAAAAAGTATTTATTATACAAAAATTACATGATTTAATCGATAAAACAGGAAGCTTTAGGATCCCCTCTTTCCGCGAATATTTTATTATACAGAGTCTCGAAATTTTTTATCAAGCGCTCTTGTATAGATAGAGCGAACTAAACTCAAAATCTCTTCTATCATTTTGCAATTTTATTTGATTATTAGAGAAAAATAAATTCACGAAAGTATATAAATATTTTGATAAAGTGTTATTTAAAATAAGATAATATACGTAACTTTTCGGATGCAATATGCTATATATCGTTTCTTTGAAGACGTATTATATGATAAAAAATATGATAATTGTAAAGGAATTATATGGATTTGTAATTTTATATGAATTACAATTAAAAAAAAAAGATTTTAACGTAATACAAAGTAATTCTTCAATATTTTTGCAACAATCTATGAATAATAAAACGAATTTAAAGAAACGCAGTAATATGCATTATTTATCTCAAGTTGGAGTTTTTATTGTAATAATCAATAAAAATAATAATAATCAATATTAAAGCAAGCATATTTACTGCGTGAGCCGTGCTTGGTACACATTTGTAAAATGCCGCCGAAGGAGGATTTATTGAGGAAAATGATTCCCGGAACTTCTCTTTGGTCAAAGCTACGACGTTGGTTTCTTGGTATTCGGATAGCGTCACGAAAGCATCCATACACGCAATACTTCCTGAAGAGCACCCAGGCGATCGATTACGAGATTAGTCAACACCTCAAGTTCCATCCTAACATGATCCATCCTTTCAGTACTTTCAGGTCAGCCAGAGGACTTTTTCCATAAAATTACAAGCGAAATTAAATAACAAATTGGCTAAGTCTATTTCCAATTGTAAAATAAAAGTACTGAACCGACAAAATTTATGTAGAATATTTTGGGAATCTGCGATGACGCTATTTATTATAATGACTTTAATAATCACTCCTGTCTTTCTCACATTTTATTTCGACGAACCTGAGAAATGGTACCTTTTTAACCTTGCGATCGACAGCGTATTTATATGCGATATTGTGATCTGGTTTTTCACCGGTTATTATGATTACCGAACACAACTAATAATTCTGAACCCAAAGATCGTGGCAAGGTATGAATGCAAAACATTTAGCCTTAATCATTAAGATCAGTTTATGATAAAAAAACTTTTTTTCTATGTTTTCCATATTTATAAATAAAATCCGTGTTAAAGAATTCGTATTTAAATAAAAGAATACACTGAAAAAAAAGATTGACTGTTGCAGCAAATTAGATGGTAAAATATGACATTTTTAATTAATTGCAGCAGACAATTTTAATTTTTTTAGATTAACCTTTTAGATTAATCGAAATCCTATTGCGGATAGGCTAACGCAACCAAAAATTGGCTGTTGCAACCAAAAATTGGCCAATTAAAAATGCTATGCCATATTTTACCATCTAGTTTGCTGTAGCAGCCAATTTTTTTTTTCAATATAGGGATTATATATGTAGTAATCCTTCTTCCCCCTCCTCCCATAGCTTTAATAGAGGTCGTATGTCAAGAAAAATCTCTATAATTTAATTATTATGTGACTTTATATTTTTTAAAATTTATTATAACATTTATTATATAAAAATTCTTATAGCTTTATGTGACTCTTTTAATCTCTATTCTTTTCAAAATGCGGATTTATTTGTTTGGAAAGGTGAATTTTTTAATGATTTACAAGATGATAAAAATGTAGCAAATATCTGTGGGGTGCCTTCGTCATAAATGTGTTGCCAGTGCTACCCTTGGAATTTTTCTTCGTGCTTTTCAAATCAATGTGGTACTTGGCGGCATTGAACTTACTGAAAATACTTTGGATGCAAACGGTCATCAAATACTCACGCGGACTTTATTATGTTAGGATTTATACGATTATTCTTCTTTGTCTTTATTGTATGATGCATCGATCGAGATCTTATTCACTCAAACATTAAACATGAAAATTACAGGTTTACGAAATTAATTTCCACCTATATAAGATAGCGGAGATTAGTGTCATCATCATCATATGCGTGCAATGGGCTGCTTGTCTGGAGTATTATTTGCCGCTGGCGGTCGCCAAGATGGTTGGACAGAATGATGCGTTAGTAATCGACAGAATCTACGCATTGTACCTCGAATGAAAAATTTTAATCTATTAATCACTTACGTATATTAGCAAAAAGCATATTTTAAGGAATTTCTCCGAGAAATTGAGTTTTTACAGATACATTTTTAAAAAATTTTGATATTATTTAAAATAATGCTGTAGGCTTCTATTTTTTTAAATTGTTTTTTATTTGTGTAACAATTTTAATGTATTGAAGGGAGTAAGACAAGTCCCAGTAAGACAAGTCTGTTGAAAACAAATTTTGTCAAATATTTGCTATAAATATTGATAAAAAGACACCAAATTTAAGCAAATTCTTTTATATTCTGTAATAATATCAGTAAATTGATGACAGATAAATAACAGAATTTACTGACGTAACGTGAGAATAAATTGTCGGAAAAATTATTCAAAGTTTGTTTAACCTAACAGTAAATTGATAGTAAGAATCGATCAAAACCAACTTAAATTTGCAAGGTTTTTGTTTTCCAATTTTTTGTCTGATTTATACCATATTCACTACTCGAGTTTTGGAAACAAATGAGCAAGTTTGATATTAATTAATAATTTAATAATAATAATTTATTATTAATAACAATTTATTTACTGGGATGCTTTTTCCCCACGATAATTATATAAAATGCGCAGTCAATCAAAACGAAAGATATAATAAAAGCATAAAAAAAATTTGTAGATCATGGATACTATCGTCTTACATGGAGAAAAAGAAAACAAAATTTGCGATTTACCTATCATGTGTTAGCAGAGCTGTTATTGCCTTAACTACATCCACGCATTATTTGGATGTCAGAACTCCAGAGGATATTATATATAATATGATTCTCTCCGTTCTCGGATTGCTCGGATTTATTTATATGCTGAGTACGTTCGTCCTGTTTAATTAGATTAATTAAGAAAATTTCTTTATTAAAATTAATTAATTTGAATAAAAAATTGTATCAATTTAACAAATGAATATATTTGGATATAGAAACAAGCTCTGAAATATTTATTTTTATCTTTATGCTATATAATTTCATGAATTTTTTATCTCTTTCAAATAATCTTCAATGACGTAAAGTTAACTTTTTATAATACATCTGTATTAAATTTCTGAAATCATATCTCTTCTACTTTTACTTTCACAATTTTTCTATTGTTACAAGTTTATTTAGTTTAAGATTAAGTTTTGTGATTTCATTAATTAATAAAAAGTGTTTTTTTTCTCGAAACGGCTGCAGCGCAACTCTCGCAGTTAATGACAACGATTCAATCTTCTCGTAAAAGACATTTACGATTAATTGAGGAGCTGGAACAGTACATGAACTACAAGGAATTGTCGTATTCCTTGCAGCGGCGATTACTGTCTTATTATGATTATCGTAATAAAAAAGGATTCGAGAGAAACAAGATTATTATCAACCATGTATCACCCTATTTGCAAAAAGTACAGTGGTGTTTTAAAACAATTCATAAAGAATATACAAAAGTATATTTTTACGAAAACGTTTTCATTCTGATCGACATTCGTGATTCTTTTCATAAAAAAAACTTCACAAAAATGATAAAAATGATGCACTATAAGATTGTTCTGAAGTTATATGTTACCCTAATGAAATTTCTTTTAGAATATAATTTTCAGAATTTATTTTGTAAATTTAAAATTTTTTTAGAATTTCTGTTTTATAACTTTTTAAAAAATTTCTCAAATTTTTTTGTACGTATTAGAACATTTGTCGAAGTAATGATTATAGAAAGTCTACATCTTTTTTAGAACTCTTTTTCTTTAAAAATTAATTTAAGTAAAAATTTTGAAATATTTAAAAATTTTTCATTTTGTATAGTTTCTAAAAAAAATTATAAAATCTGAAAAGCTTATAAAATATATTTTTTCTTTGTAAATTAAAAATATGACAAATTTTGAAAATATTATATTATGAGATTTTTTTTCATTAAAATTCCTTCTAGAATTGATCCTTTATCGTTTCAGAAACTTCTTCTGCACAATTATAGCCGATTGCTGAATGATGTGGATCTATTCAGAAATCTGCCGGAGATAGTGATGGCACAATTTATTGGTGCCGTGCACTCCCAAATTTTCATGTCAAACGACGTATTAGTTAAAGCTGGTGCGCGCGGTGATGCTTTGTACTTCATCGCCTACGGCACCATGGTCGTCTATAACAGTGCAGAGAAAGAGGTAAAAGATTTATTAGGAATCCGCCTTGGATTTGTCCTTACATTGTCGGCCATCGCAGCATATGATTTTGCATTAAAGTCTTGATAGATTTAAATGTGCTAATCCCCATCGACGAAGTTCAATGCGTAAACACCAAGAAGTAACATCAATGTCATAATTTCACACTCAACAATGGGTGCTTTCCATTTGATGACACAAGTCAATGTCGTTCTATCCTTCTTGACATTCAGAGAATGACAAAGATAGAACGACACTTGTATCGACTTATATCGACTTGTCATTCAACTTTCACTTCATTAAATAATGAAAAGCACTCAAATATAAATGTAATATAACACACATTAACTTACACTAGTTCACTTTACCTTCTTCAATAAAGAATGTATGATGTATTTAAGTCAACTATATATATATACATTCTTAAACTTAAGTATATACATTCTCTAACAAAAGAAATAAAGACAACCAAATTAATTTAGTCAAATAAATAATTCTTTTTAGTGTAATAATTACATGTGTAATTGTTGAAACTATAACATTAATGTTATGTTACTTGAATCAATTGAATCACTTCTGTGTTTTCACAGATCTGTCACTTGGAAGATGGAGCGTACTTCGGCGAATTGGCTCTGCTCATGGAAGACGAGCGTTGGATCGCGAGCGTCATTGCCGCGGAAAATTGCGAGGTCCATATATTGTCGCGTGCCGACTTTCAAAATGCCCTGATGTCGTATCCCAATCTTCTGACGCATTTGCAAAACGTCATGCTCGAGCGTCTGGAACAGACGCCGTTACTTGAGAAGATCCGCGAGTCAGACTCGCTGATGACGATGACCGGGAATGTCAATATCAGCAGTATAAAAATCAAGAAGAAGGACTAAGGCGAATGTTGTAAAAATGTACGAGATATATTTCTATTTTCTGTTTTCTTCTTTATTTATTTTAGTTTTCTTTATTATTATTCTTAACTCTGCGTTCATTTTTTTATAACTTCTCAATATTTCATTCATATTTTATTATACTATATAATTATTATATAATGGCAACATTTTATTGAGCTATTCAGTCAGAAATGATAATGGAATCGACGTCGGTTTCTGATTGAGTACAGAAAACAGGGAAACACAGGAAAATGTTTTTTTTTTCCGATTTTTCATAAGTTTTTTAATGTTATAAATCTAGATAAAATAAGTAATATCTTTTTATACGTGTCCATACACATTTCTTTCGTAAAAAATAGAAAAGATGAAAAACAATTTTTTAATAAACAAAAGTTATTAGGTGTACAACTTTGCTTCCGCCGTTTTCCTATAGATGACTTTAGCGGTAAGTGGTGGTCGAAATAAATAGATCATAAACGTCATACAATAAACTTGGGGATCTGTCAACATAACCCCATAGAAACATTAGTCGATTTGTGTCTGTATCATAAAGTTATTCTCGATTGAAAATGTCAGTTTACGAGCCAAATTCTCGTCATTTGCGGGAGGTTTTAATTTTTT
>Ga0157364_1008376_pt1 | contig 10715 bp, 8 predicted proteins | sample AttsexASBM2_FD_111476 | JGI IMG/M metagenome (GOLD analysis project Ga0157364, IMG submission 111476) | Fungus gardens microbial communities from leaf cutter ant in Ribeirão Preto, State of São Paulo, Brazil - Atta sexdens ASBM2 | ecosystem: Host-associated > Fungi > Mycelium > Unclassified ... | reverse complement strand
CTGATTGTCGCCACCTGAGCAAGCGGCACGTTGAGGCCAGCGCTGTTACGGATAAGCATGCTCGCGAGATTCATCGTATCCTGCTGCTCTGCCTTCTCAGGACGCAACACCAGATCGGTAAGACGATCGGCATTGCGCACCCGCGTGATCAGCACACCGGTAAAATAGTTATGCAGCGTCTGAGCAATTTGTTCTTCGGACAGCCCGGCCAGCCTTGCCTGCGTCGGATCGACGTTAATTCGGATCGCACGCTGCGGCTCCCCGGAGGTCAGATTAATGTTGCGGATGTCGCTGTGACGACCAAGCGTCTGCGCCAGATGCTGGGCAATCTCCCGCACCTTTTCGCTATCCGGTCCCTGTACCCGGTACTTTATCGGCCAGCCAACCGGCGGCCCCAACTCCAGCGGCGTGATGCGAGTGACATAGGCGCTGTAGCGTTTTTCCAGCAGGGCAGTCAGCTGGTTTTCCAGGGCGTGACGCGCCTCCAGACTGCTGGCGACCAGAACCAGCTGAGCACTGTTTTCCGCATCTGACTGGATATCCATAGGCAGGTAAAAGCGGATTGCGCCAGTCCCGATATATGACGAATAACGGCTGAGTCCCTTTACATTTTCCAGTTCTTTTTCAAAAGTTTCTACTACATGCATTGTTTCCTGTTGCGTCGCGCCCTCGGGTAACCTAAAGCTGACAAGCAGTTCAGGCCTGTCTGAAGCGGGAAAGAATTCCGACTTCATCCACTGGCTCGACCAAAAGGCAAGCAGCAGCAAAATAACAGATCCGCACAGAACCCACAGTCGGTGACTCAGGATGGTGCGGAGAAGTGAGGCGTATCCTCTTACCAGCCATCCTTGCTTATGGGTGTGATGCCTCAGCTGCGCAGGCAGGAGCCACACGCCGCTCAGGGGAGAGAACAGCACCGCCACGACCCATGAGCACAATAGTGAAATAAGCACCACGACGAAAAGCGAATAGCAGTATTCTCCCGCCGCAGACTTCGCAAATCCCACAGGTATAAAGCCGGCAATCATTACCAGCGTCCCGGTCAGCATAGGAAAAGCTGTTGTGTTAAAAGCGCTTGCGGCGGCTTTTTTCAGTGATTCTCCCCGCTCAAGGCTGGATACCATCGACTCAATAGTGATCATGGCATCGTCTACCAGCAGCCCCAGCGCAATAATCAGCGCACCCAGCGAAATCCTTTGCAGCCCTATCCCTGCCAGATACATCCCGGCAAAAGTCATCGCCAGCACGACCGGTATGGCAACAGCAACAACCAGGCCAGCTCGCAGCCCGAGGGAGACAAACGAAACGGCAAGTACGATAACAATGGCTTCGGCCAGAACGTGAATAAAGCCATCAACAGCGTCTTCCACAACAACAGACTGGTCAGCAACGCGGGTTATGGTGACGCCCAGCGGCAGCCCAGCGCGAATTTGCGAAATTTTCCCATCAAGTGCCTTGCCAAATTCGAGCATGTTTTCGCCAGCCGCCATTGCGATGCCGATACCGACCGCTGGCTTCCCGTTGACATGAAACACAGGGCGTGGCTGCTGGGTGGGCTCAGTGTGAATATCCACAACTGATGCCAGCGGGAAAGTTTTACCCTCGATGGTCAGCGTCTCTTTACGCAGGCGCTCCGCCGACGTCATGGTGCTGTCAAGCGCAACATCAATGATGTCCTGTCTTGTGCGCAGCACGCCCGCATCTGTTACCGCATTCTGCGCTCGCAGCGTATTTGCCACTCCTTCGGGCGAGATGCCCATTTGCGCCAGATGGCGCGGGGAGTAGCGAAGAACAATCTGTTCGTCCTGGGTACCCAGCAGTTGCGTCCGTCCAATCCCTGACACAGCCAGCAGGCTTTTCTGAATCTCCTCTGCCTGACTAAAGAGCTGCCTTGGGCTGTATCCCTCCGCCGTAATGCCCAGCACAGTGCCGAAGGTGGCATCATACTCGTCGTTTACCATTGGCTCGCTAGCGCCCTCAGGAAGTTGAGTGGCCAGATCGTGCATTTTTTTTCGCAGAAGCTCCCACGTGGGTTTTACCTGATCCGGTGGTGTTTCATCTTTGAGGTTGACGGTGATTTCGGCACTTCCCCGACGGGTCTGACTTTCAATGCTGTCTATGTAGGGCAGCTCCTGAACCGTTTTCTCAATCTTATCCGTAACGTGACTGGCCATATCTTCAGGCGATGCGCCGGGCCAGTCTGCGTTAACCAGTGCCGTTTTAATGGTAAACGCTGGATCTTCCTCTCGCGGCAAAGCCTGATAGCAGATATAGCCAATCGACATAATTAGCAGCAGCAGGAAGCTGACGATCTGCTGATGATCTATGGCCCAGGTTGAGAGATTAAATTTGCCCGATTTCATTTACTGAGTCTCATCCTGCAGGGTGATTTTCATACCTGACGTCAGGCGGCTGACGCCTGCCGTCACAATTTTTTCCCCTACCGAAAGACCGCTGGATACTGCAGCGGTGTCGTCGCTGTAATATCTGACGGCAACCGGCCGCAGTTGCAGGGTGTTGTTGTTTGGCGATACAACATAGACTGCAGGGGTGTCCCCTGTACGCGTCAGAGCTGCGGCGGGAATCACGCTCACGCGATCGCTGTTCTGAATCACCGTTCCGGTAAGGAGCGATCCAAACGGAGCGGCAATCTCCTGGTCGTCAAGCGTCGCTTTCACCGGAATAAGTAACGTTTGAGGATCGCTCTGTGGACTGACAGTCAGCACGGTGGCGCGGGAGCGAGCCCCATTATCGAATTCAATATGCAGTTTATCGCCTTGATGCAGCGACTCGCTGAACGTTTGAGGAAGGTTCAGTATGATGTGCTTACCTTTATCGCTGGCGAACTGCATGATCTGCTGCCCCTGCGACAGGATCTGTCCCGGTACGGCGGAAACGGCAGTAACTACCCCGTCGAAAGGCGCTCTCAGGAGGTTAAATTCAGCGGCGTTTGTCGCTTCCGCTTGCTGAGCGGCGGCCTGCGTCCGTCGCGCCTGGGCTGCGGCAAGCGCCGCCATGGATTCCTGAAGTCTGGCGCGCGATGCCGTACCGATTTGAACCAGTTTTTGAATGCGAGCGCTATCCTGCCGCGCCTTTTGTAGCTGAGCGTCTGCTTCAAGCAGCGACGCCTGAGCAGTCATTACCTGTTCTCTGCTTTGTGTGGCATCGATTCTGGCAAGTATGTCGCCACGACTGACTCGTGAGCCAACATCGACGCGACGCTCGGCAAGGCGCCCCTCCCGGCGAAAACCCAGCGATACTTCCTGACCAGGAAACAGCCTGCCTGACCAGTTCACCTGTTTTGCCGGAACGGCAGCCGGTACAACCAACGCTCTGACGAGCGGTGGCGCAGATGCTGTCGCTGGATGAGGATCATCACAACTGCTCAGCAGTAGCGTTATCAGCAATCCGGCCATGCCAGTGACAAGACGAGTAGGCACAGGACAGGGATATGAAATCCATCTTCTGTTTTTAATTTTCATTTGAATTATCTGTGCAGCAATCTGCAAAGTGAATGAATGGCTGTACCTAGTTTAAATCCGGCCGCTCAAGAAACGCTGAAGGCGGAGTCAAGGAACGGTCAAGGATGGGGGTTAAAATAATAAATCATCCTCTTGTTTAATTCTTGATATTCCCTTGGCGTCCTGTTGATAAAGGCATTGCATACTGTCGGCATTAAAATGCCATAACAGACTTTATATTATTCTTTTCATTAATCGGAACACGATCTGCACAATGACAACCAGCGCGCAAAACCGTCACGCTGCTCTCCTGCTGGCGTGCAGCATACTGGCAGGCTGCCAGATGCAGCCTGATTATAAAAGACCAGAGATCAGCCTGCCTGGTGAATGGAACCAGCAGTATAGCGAGCAGACTTATCAAAATAGTGTGGGAAAGAAGGAATTTTATACAGATAAAAATGTGCAAGCGATAATTAATATCGCAATCAGCAATAACAGCGATTTAAAAAACGCCGCGCTTAACCTGAAAAAAGCGCAGGAGTTATACAGCATTGAGCGCCTGTCTCTTTTGCCTTCAGTGAATGTCTCTTTTACCCAGACATCCGCACACGAGCCCGATGGCCTGCTGGATACGATTGATACTGGCGCGCTAACCTACCATCAGTATGATGCCAAACTTGTTTCTGCCTCGTGGGAACTAGACTTATGGGGGCGTCTGCGTAGCCTTAAAGATTCCGCGCTTAACGACTACTTCGCCGCAAACGCCAACGCACAGGCGCTAAAGCTTGCCATTACCGCACAGGCCGCTTCGTCCTATCTCACCTTTCTAGCCGGGAAAGAGAATCTCCGGCTGGCGGAAAAGAAAGCGAATAACCTCCGGACGATGCAGAGCATGCAAGCATCGGCCTGGCAGCTGGGCGATATCAGCCAGGAGGCGGTGCTCAGCCAGCAAGCTGCGCTTCACCGTCAGGAACAGGAGGTCGCTGGGCTGCGGGCGTCGGTGCAGAAAGAGTATGATGCTCTGCAGCTACTGCTGGGCGGAAGCCTGCCAGCCAGACAGATGAACAATGTGGCGTTTTCAGCGGTCGCTGATTTTAGCAGCCCGCCGCCGGCCCTGCCTGCAACGGTGCTCATTCACCGGCCTGACGTTGTTGCAGCCGAGTTCAAAATGAAACAGGCGAACGCCGACATCGGGGCAGCGCGAGCCGCGTTCTTCCCAGCCATTTCGTTGACGGCTTCAGGCGGCAGTTCCTCCGCCGAGCTTAAAAATCTGTTTTCCCCCGGCTCTGCGACCTGGAGCTTTTCACCCAACATTACTCTTCCGATATTTAATAATGGCCGTAATTTGGCCAACCTTCGCGCAGCGGAAACCGCTCAGCAGATTGCCGCGACTGATTATGAAAAGGTCATTCAGCAGGCTTTCAGGGACACCTCTGATGCGTTAGCAGGACGCCTGGCGCAGCGGGCGCGCTATGACGAATCAGAAAGCCTGATCGCAGCCAGCGAAAAAATGTTCAAGATGGCACAGCAAAGCGCTCAGGCAGGGGAACGCTCCCGTTTTGACTGTCTGGATGCCGAAAATAATCTTCTGGACGCACAAAGAGAACTGACGGAAAACCGACTTCAGTTTCTGCTGCAGGAGATAGCGCTTAATCAGGTGCTGGGCGGCAGAGTCAGTTCCTCCTGAGCAGCCTCTCTCTTTATGCGGCCAACCAAAAAGTAACCGGGAACAAATAGACCCTATGAGTTATTTAAAAAGAATGTTATATGGCTGGAAACAGTCCGACGCCACTATTTATGAATACTGCTACCGCCGATTTGGAGGTAGCGTCAATATGCATCCCAGGGTGATCGCTTTTTTTGCTTCATTGAGTGGGCAGCCTGCCCGCTATTTTCATAAAGAAAAAGATGGCGAATACATTGCGGCTTATGCCCTGCTTGGCAACAACAAAACAGGCGTCGAGCAGTGGAAAAAATTTCCGCTATCTTATGATGAAATCATGATCCCGGCGGCGAAAGATGCTTCTGTTTTTTTTCCTGAAAAAACAAATAAGATGTCACACTTCAACAGAGAGAATTTCAGGAATATCAACTTTACGGTAGCCAGAAAAACCAGAGTCTGTTTTGCAAAGCCAGGGTTTTCTTCTAAAACTGAAAAAAATCGTCGTAATGAATACAACCGGTTTGTACGCGCAGGCGGACATTGCTGTGACATGTGTCAGTTTACGCCAGCGGAACTGGCAGACTATTATATTTTTCTTTTCAAATCGCGTTTTACAGACAAGCTAGATTGTTATTCCCGAGAAAATTTGATCAACATTATTAGCGCAATGAATGAAATGGTTTTCGGCCACATTCTTTTTGTAAAAGATGAACCCTGTGCGATGGATTTGGTCTTTAAGGCTGAAAGTGAGAATAGCATCTATTTCGACGTGCCTAACGGCGGCGTCAACATGAAATATACGGATCTCAGCCCAGGCAGTCTTTCGATGTGGAAAAATATCAGTTCTGCACGGGAATATTGTCAGCAAGCCGGCAAGGAAATGAGGTTTTCTATGGGCTCGGTTGGTAAAGACTGGGCGTACAAGCTGCGCTGGGCGGACGCACGCGCGACAGGAAAGGTAATTTTTTAGCCTTGTATGCTGACAGTCGTAGCGAACGGGTTATCATGCATAACCGCCTCGCTGGCGCCATGCATGACAACCCATAACCCGACATGCTGTTAAGGTATTCTCAGGCTCAACAGCCTTAATACCTTATTATTCACCGGTTATGCGGGAACGATCACCTCAAATGTCAGCCCACCATGCCGGTTTCGCTGGGCAGTTAATTGTCCGCCATGCGCCTGACATATTGCCGCTGCGATAGAGAGACCCAGCCCGGAACCGCCCGAATGGCGTGAGCGTGACGCATCGGCACGCGAAAAGCGCACAAAAAGGTTATGCATAAATTCATCGCTTACGCCTGGTCCACGATCGCTGCACGTTATATATACCTCCCCTTCTTTTATTCCATACGCTAGTTCAATCTTCTTACCCTCGGCGGCGTAGCGTATCGCGTTATCTAGCAGGATCGACAACACCTGGCCCAGTCTGAAACTATCGGCGTGGCACAGGATTTCAGACTGATTCAAAACAGTCACGTTTAAACCACTTTCAAGCAGACGAGGTTTAACCCATGCGACTTTTTCACGCACCAGTTCGGCTATGCTACATGTGGTTTTATCAAGATAAAGCTGTCCTGCGTCTGCCAGCGAAAGCAAATGTAAATCGTCAACCAGACGGTTCAAATCCTGCAGCTGGCACATCACCATGTTTAGCTGCACCTGCGAAGGCTCGAATACACCATCAAGCATGCCCTGTAGTCTGCCGATCGATGCTGTCAGCGGCGAACGAAGTTCATGAGCCAGCGCGACATTCGAGGCTTTGAGTTCTTTTTCGTAGCGGGCAAGCTGCCCCGACATGACATTGATATCCTCCGTCAGCCGTTTAAGCTCATCCGGTAGTCGGGGTGGAACCACCGTTTTAACCCCGAAACTGCCCCGGGTGACGGCTTGCGCAACGGTAGCCAGTCGACTGATATGCGCGGAGATAGGCCGCACCGAGCGCAGCGTAATCAGGAACAGAACAGGGGCTGCTATCGCCACAAGCACAAACAGTAAAAGCCAGTCTGATGTCTCAATAGAAGGATCGGAGTAACTCAGGCCGTACCATCTATCAATAATTTCGTGAAAGCGAGCAGGATTTATTTCGGGATTTTTTTGCAGAAGCGCCAATTCAGATCTGACTGCCGGCGGCATTTCATAGGCGACCCAGACATTGGTAATGAAGTAGCGCAACCACATGCAGAACGCAATCACAATAACGCAACCTATCACCAGCGACAGGAGACGTTTGTAAATCCAGTTCCAGAGAGAATTTGTTCTCACTTTCGTCGAGGCGTTTTCCTCTTTTTCCACTGCCGGACGCGGCGCGCGGTTCATGTCGCGCTCATCCGATAGCCTATACCGCGTACGTTAACCAGCACACTGGTTTGCCCTGCAGCTTCCAGCTTTCTACGCAGATTATAAATGTGCGTATCCACTACGCGCTCAAGCGCGTCGCTTTCAGGCAGGCAGGCGTCGAGTAGCGCCTGTCGCGTAAAGGCTTTTTGCGGCGAGGTCATAAACGTGATCAGTAGGGAAAGTTCCGTCGGCGTAAGGTCTAGCGCTGTGAGACCGTTCGGGCCTTCGATGCATGCGCGCATTGCTTCCAGGTCGGCAAAAATTTTCTCATAGCGAAGCGATTTTGTCACAGGAGTAGCCTGAAACCGGCGAAGAACGGCGTGCACTCTGGCCACAACTTCGCCAGGATTATAAGGCTTAACGACGTAATCATCGGCACCGTAACGCAGCGCGCTGATTTTATCTGGCTCATCTCCGATAGCTGTCACCATGATAACAGGCACATCGGAGCGACGACGCAGGGTAAGCAGCACGTCTGTCCCGCTCATGCTCGGCAGCATGACATCCAGTAAGATCAGATCGGGCTTTTCACTCGCGGCCAGCTCCAGCCCCTTCTGCCCGTCATGTGCAGTTACGGTCAGGAAGTGATCCCTTTGCAGGTACGCTTCCAGTACGTTAGCCGCATCCAGATCGTCCTCGACGATTAATATCTTTTTCATTTTGTGCCTTGATGAAATCTTGATGATTACTGGACTGTAAATTGATGTAAGAAAGGCATAATTGCCCTTCACTTAATTATATTACAGAAAAGCTTAACCATGAAGAAACATAATAAGTTGCTGTCAGGAATAATCGCCTTCCCCGTAGCGCTGACGTCCTTGAACGCTTTTGCAGGTACTGACAACAATCCAGACGTTACCGTCGGGTTAGGTGTTCAGGAATCGGCAAAATACAGCGGATCTGATGAACAGACTTATAATGTATTACCTTATTTGAGAATTCAGAACGGCAATTTCTATCTGGATTCAGAAAAAGGGATTAGCTATGAATATATGTGGGATAATGGCCTTTATGCCGGAGAAGCACTGGGTTACTCGCTGGGAAGAACCGACAGCGACGATGACTGGAAAGAGGGTTCCGATAAGCTCAAGGGCATGGGAAAAATAAAGGCGGTTTTTAATTCCACTTCAACACTGGGATGGAAAGTTAACCCTTACTTAACGCTTGAAGGTAACCTGATTGCTCCGCTTACGGACAGCCAGGGAGTGCAATATAACGCGGGGATAAAATTCAAGCTTCTGGAAACCCCTGCCGACACGCTTGAACTCTCTTCAAAAGCAAACTTTGGCGATGCCAGATTTTTAAACACCTACTATGGTGTTAACGCTGCGCAGAGCGCTCATTCAGGGTATGAAAAGTATAGTACCGGCAGCGGTTTTTATGGTTACGATGCTGGCCTGTCGTGGACACACGCATTTAATGAAAGCTGGTGGAGTTATGCTAATGTGACCTATACCCAGCTGACATCAAAAGCTAAAAACAGCCCGATCGTAAAACGTGCTGATAATACTAACGTTACAGTGGGCGTTTTTTACTCGTTCTAATGCTGATGCCTGTGATTGAAATGTGCAACCAGCCACAGGCAGTAATATTTCCTCCGCCTCTTTTTCATAGCAATAAATGAAAAAACCGCATTTCTTTAACCCGTCATTTTATTACGAGCCGCTGAAAGCGGCCGTGTAATCTCTCCCCAACTCTTTCGTACTCTGTATTGCACTTTGAAACAGCGTGAACAGAATATTTCGTATAGCGTCAGATGTGAATCGTCCTTTCGGACCGGATAAAGTGAGCGCGCTTTGTAGACGGTCACCCACGCCGAACACTGGCACTGAAACAGAAGAGGTTTCAGGATCGCGATCACCATAGGAGTTTGCCCAATAGTTTTTCTTATCGCATCAAACTCAGGATCATCAAGAGAGGTAAAAGCGCTTAGTATTTTTCCTGAGGCGCCATAATTTAACTGAAAACGGTCACCTTCTCGGATTGAAACACGTACGGCGCGGCTCAACGCGATACAGAATAACGCGCCAGTCGTTATCTATTATATAAAACGACGATGTTTCGCCGCTGACGCTGGAGAGGTGTTCGAGATGAGGTAACAGGACATCGCGTAAGCGAAACGATGCCTGATAGAGTGATGAAAATCTGAGCGGCTCGGGGCCTATGCAATAGCGTCCTTCAGCGGTTTTGCGCACAAATGCTGCTTTTTTGAGGGAGATAATCAGACGAAGAATGGTGCTTTTATAGAAGCCGGTACGGCTTGCAATCTCAGCGAGGGTCCGTTGAGAGGCACCCTTATCAAACACCGCCAGAATGGCAAATACCCGGTCTACTGCTGCGGCCCCACCTTCTTTTGCTGACTTCATGCCCGATTGTTCATTCTCAGACGCCCCTTGATTTCCGTCATGTAAAATCTCATCAGAAAAATAGCCCCTGTAGGCCGTGGCGAATTGTTCATGCTGCTGCTCCCTGTCATGCTTTGCGGGCTCGTCTGGGTTGTGTTGGTTGCAGTCATATTCGGCATTCGTGAGCGCCGGCGGCTGGGCGTGGTAAAAATTGATCTGCTTGAGGATATTGAGCAGCGAACGTCAGTGACTGATTATCGTTATCTGTTCAACTCCGCCCTAACCCTGACTCTTCTGGTCATGTTGATCCTGGGCACCTTAGCAATGGCTACCCTTTTTATGATTGCCTTTGCACTGGCTATACTGGCGAATTTCCCGTATTTAAAGCGGCAAAAAGAAATTATCGCTAAACATACAGATAACGTTTTAGCTATTGTGTCTTTTATTTTCGCAGCGGGTATTTTCACTGGTATTCTTTCCGGCACCGGAATGGTAGACGCCATGTCCAATAGTCTGGTTGACTCACTGCCCGCTTCAGCAGGCCCATGGCTTGGCATCCTTACGGCACTGATCAGCATGCCGTTCACATTCTTTATGACAAACGATGCCTTTTATTTTGGTGTCCTGGCCATCCTTTCTCAGACAGCGGCAAATTATGATATTTCGCCCATGCAAATGGCGATTGCTTCTTTGATAGACCAGCCAGTTCATCTGCTCAGTCCACTTGTCGCTTCAACTTACTTACTCGTCGGTATTCTCGATCTTGATTACGGGCTTAATCAAAGGGTCAGCCTAAAATGGGCGGTGGGTACCGTTCTCTGTATGCTGGCTGGCGCAATAATATTTGGCATCCTGCCGCTTCATGACTGAGTGATATACACTCTCGGGACAGCCCCCTTTCCGCCT
>Ga0157364_1008375_pt1 | contig 10718 bp, 17 predicted proteins | sample AttsexASBM2_FD_111476 | JGI IMG/M metagenome (GOLD analysis project Ga0157364, IMG submission 111476) | Fungus gardens microbial communities from leaf cutter ant in Ribeirão Preto, State of São Paulo, Brazil - Atta sexdens ASBM2 | ecosystem: Host-associated > Fungi > Mycelium > Unclassified ... | reverse complement strand
TAGGAGAATGAAGTAGAAGGAACTAGAACAAAGTGACGTCATACAACATGGACACCACATGTTGGCCTCATGTATTACTCATGGTCATTTAGGGTAGGGTGCACAGTAGTTAGCACAGACCATAGGGATTAGTATATAAGGTAGACTACTCTGTACTTGGAACTCTATCAAGTTCTCTTGTGTTACTCAATACAAGAGTTGTTTCTTGACTTAACCCTTTGAGTCTTGATTCATAACACTAGTAACTTTCTTCTATAAAACTTTCTCTTATTTATTATATTTCCATATGTCTTCTTCTACTATATAATCTTTCTGCTATACCAAAAATTTCAGTTTTCCCTCATATTGTTTTTCAACATCATACTATCATAATCTACTCTATGTTTTATTCTAATTTTATTTATTCTAACTTTATGTCTCTTTTTATTGTAAATACATATATATTGTGATAGAATAGAATTAGATATATACAGACCATGTATTTATAGTAAAAATACAGTAAGGACTCCTTGTTAAGTTTTTCTTGTAATTTCTATGAGAGTTAATTCCCTTGAGTTACTACTAAGTCTAGTCTTAACTTGTAGTTGCCATAGCACATGCTCTTTTACTCTCTCAATTTTCATTAAGTAAGATAAAATCTTTTTTATTTCTTCATCCACTCCTTATATATTACTATTATGTTTACATTCATCAATGAATAAATATTTACAGATTTTGACAGCTTCATTATATTTAATAATACAATTTTCTTAATTTTATATAGTCTTAAAAATTTTTCTGTCAAATTCTTTGTTTTCTCCCTTTACATTTACCATATTTAATTTTCTCAATCCTACTATACTTCCTTATATCTTATTTTCATCTCTTTTACAAATTTCTATGTCTTAGTATGCTTTTTCTTTCTATATCTCAAAACCCATTCTTAGCTCTTGCTTATGATTCTGTATCTATCTCTGCTATAGATAGCATTTACTGTACTTCTGAGTTATATTCTTCTTTATAATAGATGATATTCATTATTATGACTTAAGCTAAAAAATTAAGTAAAAGAGAAACCTTGTATGGAGTTTCTAGTACAAAGTATCTACCTTTATATATGCTATGTTAATGGTCTGTGCACAACTATATCTAACCTATCCTAAAACCTATGTATTATATATAAGATCAACATATAGTAACTATATTATATGATATTATTTATCTTAAAATCTTTTATATTTTCTCTATATTATGTAATAATATGACTGTGACTTTGATATGTGATATCACATAACTATCTCTTAACTAAGTCTTAATAAAGAAAATTAAAAACAAAAAGTAAATAAATAAAAAAATAAAAGAGAGAAAAAAAGAAGTTTACTGTTTTCAACTCTAATACTTATCACTTTCTGAGCTATACTCTTTCATCACTTTCTGAGCTATACTCTTTCTCTCAAAGATAGCATTCACTTATTTTGAGTTGTATCTTTTCTATCAAGATAATATTCAAAATCTGTAGTTATGTTAGATAAGAAATATGCTAAAAAGAGAAAATAATCTATGAGAACATTATCTGTGATATGTAAATTATAGATAATTTTGGCTTCAGTAGATGTGTTACGCTTTTGCATATTACAGTGGTGTCAAATATGGTTCATACTAGAAGATAAAAGCCCATGGGATTAGCTCAGAGTTGTATTGAGTATAAAAACTCTATACAAAGTATGTGGTGGTGCAGACTTTCTAGAATGATCTTGACTTCAGCTTATATACTACACTGTCAGTTTATTATATAGTTGCAACCTCAGAGGTACAGTAAAGTTCAAAAGAAGTGAGTACTGATAGCAGTATGTTGCTAAAGAACACTGGAGATAAATTTTAACTGAAATAGTTGATTATTAGACTAGTAAAATACAATGCATCTACTATATAAGTAGTATAAATAGGAAAAACTTAGAGGTTTCAGTATATAGCTCCAAGTAGAGGTTTTAGTAGTAAAATACTGAAAGGGGTCAGATAAAAAAACTCTACCTTGAAAGACTGAGTTTAATAGAAGTATCTCTACCATGGAAGATAGTACTCACAGTGTTTTGAGCTGAGTATAATACTGTTTATACATCTTAAATACTAATACTTAGTAATTAAGATTATATTCAAGAACCAGAGGAGACAGATAACTACTCTCAGTACACTAAAGTTCTCAGAATAGAGTCCAGAGTTTCATAGAGATCATAAGAAAGTTATGTGATTAGTTATGGAGTAATCAGACATGAAGTTTATACTAGAAGAGTATATATAAATTAGAAGAAAAATCTACTTCTACAAATGTTTTAAGTGGATTGAATATTGGGTAAGTATTATCAGTAATGGAGTTAGATGGGTATATGACAAGTTACTTACTCTCTACAACATAGTTTGCTCATCCAAACTCTAGTTTTTATTTTTGCTCTTTTATAAATCAAATTGATTACATATCTGGTTATTTGTGAAGTCAAAAGAAAATATTGATCTCACTTATAGTAGAAAAGTTTTCAGTAGTCTTGCACTAATTTTACTTAAGTTTACACTTATCTTAGACAATATTTCTTATATTTAAGACTAGTAGCTATACTGTACTATTTTTGCCTGTTAATCAATATCAACCAACATTGACATCAATTTTTAATGTCAATAGTAACATACTTGTAATATACTTGTATCTGTTATTAAAAGAAAAAATATGTAAGGTTAGATAAAGTTTGAACAAGTATGGAAACTTATTTGAGAAAGTAGAATTGTAGACTTCAAAAACAATCTTGGCTTCAGCTTATATACTATACTATCTACTTATTACTTGATCACAACTTCAGAAGATAAGAAACAGAGTTCAAGATAGTAAGACTGATGGAAAATAAGTGTATTATCATTAACATTGGAGTTTTATTGTTAAAAATAACAAGAACTATGGTTGATTATCAGACTGAATATTACAGAGTATCTACCAATTCTTAAATACTAAAAGAAGTGTCTAAAACACTTGGATACTCAAGTGGTACTATTATTATATAGTCTAACAGTTCTCTACATTGAATAAGAAAACCTAAGTCATATTATATACTTGAGAAAAAGGATAGGGCATACTTTTAGAAAAACCTAAGAAGGTAAAATAAGATTTTCTAAAGACAGTAACTATTATAAATACTTTATAGTCTATTATTGTTACAATCAATGCCTCCTGGATACAGCATGGACTTGGGCAAAGGGTAATGATAATATGATTAGCTATGCCACAAGTATCTCAGTCAGCACCTCATATAGTAGGTACAACATCTTTGCTTTAGCCTCATGGACTATGACTTATTTTCCTCATGTATTATAAATGCTCTCCTTATGGGATACTATTATATATAGCATAGATATTGCTCTATATTCCTTATGCTTTACCAATTGAACATCTTTCCTATTCTTTCTCAAGTCTTTATCTAAGTTGCAACCTGAGCCAAGTCTAAGGTCATAACATTTGATAAAGCATTATTAACCTCACCTTGCAAGAGAGGTACAGTAAAGAATAAGTCTACAGACAAGACAAAACAGTATGGTAGTATCCACAAACAGACAAGACAGTAGGACAAAGCACAGATGCTATTGAAGCATTAGAAGAGATATTAGGATTACTAAGGATTACCAAAGACAATGTGTCAAACCAAAGTACAGAACCAGCAACACCAAAAACAGAAGAAATGTCAATAGCACCAGTACCAGCAGCATATGATGAGAACATACCAACAAAGAACATGGTTCTAGACCCAGGATGGTTTGATGGAGACAGAACAAAATTCAAAGACTAGTGGAGGGGAATCAGACTATTTCTCAAGAGCAACAGAGTAGTTGTAGCAGACAACAAGATCATCACAGTACCAGCCTGACTTAGAGGAGGTGTGGCAGAAATTTATGCACATAAGAAGATCAATGAACTAGAAGACACAGAGGATACTCAGAATTGGGAAGAATTTGTCAGAGAAATTAAGACAGCATTCAGTAACAAAAGCAAGGTAGCAGATATAGAATAGAAGATCAAAACATTCAGACAGGGCAAGAAGCACATTGCTAACTTTATGATAGAGTTTAACATATTAGCCATGAAAGCAGAAACAAACAACATACATGCAATCTTTTTATTGAAGAAGAATGTACAAGCAAACATTATCAAGACCATACTAGGATATCCACCAATGGCAGCACCCAATACACTTAAAGAGTGGAAGATGGCAATTACCTCAGTAGGACAGGAGTACAAATCTACAGAAAGTCAACATGACTATAAAACAACTACCAGAACTACATTTGGAGGAAGAGAAACACTCATGGACATTGGAAAGTTCTGAGACAGTTTTGATGAAAATGGAAAACCAAGATGTTTCAATTGCAACATATATAGACACATAGCAAAGAAGTATAGAAAGCCAAAGAAAGAAAAGGAGATGAGAAAATGCTACAAATGCAATAAAGTAGGACATATTGCCAAGGACTGCAGGTCTAAACAGCCAATGAAGATTAGAAGAAACCAAGAGGAGACAGATGAATCAGACAAGAAGGATGACAAAGAGAAGGGTTTTGTCAAAGGTTTGAAGTAGGCATGATACGATGAACCTTTGTACATAGTAAATCCCAAAATTGATATGTTATTCCAAACTGAAGGAACAACAAAGTGAGGGAACTAAATATGCACACCAACATCAAGACAAAGAATGGAAAAGAACTGCAACTATAGGCATTGGTAGATTCTTGATGTACCCACACTGGAATCAATAAACAACTAGTCAAGGAAGAAAAATCAAGATGGAACTCATGGACAGATCATTCAAAGTCTTCAATGCAGATGGAACAAAGAATGGAGAAGTTACTCAATTTGTACTATTGGAAGTGGAAATCAATAGACACAAAGAACAAATCAATGTAGCAGTCACAGATTTAAATGGCACAAACATGTTTTTGGGATATGACTGGTTGGTAAAACACAACCCAGAAGTAGACTAGAGCAAAGGAACAATGCAATTTACAAGATGTCCAAGGATATGTAGGATAAATTATCAGGACATATCTTTCACACTCAGAAATTGAAAGATACAGACAACAGATGACAATGACAAAGGACAACAGAAAATAAGAAAGAAACCAGATCCAACAAATCCAGAAGACCTCCTAGACTACATTCAATCCTTTACACACCTTTTCAACAAGAAGAAATTTGAAAAGCTACTAGAAAGACAAGAATGGGACCATGAAATCAACTTAATGGAGAAAGCACCTAGAGAACTCAATGCAAAAGCCTACACCATAACAATAAAAGAAGATAAAGCATTAAATCAATGGTTGAATGAACAATTGAAAGCAGGATTAATCAAGGAATCAAAGTCAAGATATATGGTACTCTGTTTTTACATTCCAAAGAAGAATGAATTCTTATGGTTGGTTCAAGACTATCGGAAGTTAAATCAAGTTACTATCAAGAACAAAACACTCCTACCATTAATTGGAAAAGTTATTGACAAACTGAAGAAAGCCAAATACTTCAACAAGTTAGACTTGATTTGAGAATACAACAATGTTTGGATAAAAGAAGGAGACAAATGGAAAGTAGCCTTCTTAATGAATAAAGAGCTATTTGAACCTTAAGTAATATACTTTAGACTGTGCAACTTTCTAGGAACATTTCAATGGATGATGAACAGTATATTCCGAGAACTACTATATAAAGGAGTATTGGCCAATTATATGGACAACTTCGTGATACCAGCAAGAAATATGAAAGAACTTGAAGAAATAACAGTCCAACTCCTCAAAATTGTAGAGAAACATAATCTATGTGTTAAACAATCCAAATATGATTTCAACATAGAGAAAATACCCATCTTAGGAGTAGTTGTTGGAAGAAGACAATTTTAAATGGGAGACTGACAAAGTCAAGGCAGTCAAGAAATGGAAAAATCCTACCAAGATAAAGGAGGTAGAAAGCTTTCTAGGGTTTGCCAACTTCTACAAATGGTTTATAAAGAACTTCAGTCATACAGCAAGACCTCTTAATAAACTCAAAGGCAAAAAAGAGTGGAAATAAGAAGAAGAATAACAGGAATCATTCAAGGAATTGAAGAAGAAGATAACAAGTCAACTGGTTCTTGCTCTTCTGAAAAGAGAGGGAAAATTCCAAGTGGAAACTGATACATCAGTGTACACAATAGAAGGAGTTTTATTACAAGAATAGGATAGCAAATGGAAATCTATTGCATTCCTATCAAGAACAATGCAACTGGCAAAACAAAACTATGAGATATATAACAAAGAATTACTTGCAATAGTGGATGTTGTGGCAACCACTAGATATAACATCCAATAATAGCACAAGTGGTAAATCTCACAGTTGGGATATCTAGTGGAGAACATGAGTTGTGTATTCACAAGCAAACTTAACAGGGAACCACAACAGTATTCTACCAACTATTTATATAAAGTCCTCATAGTCTGTGCTATGACTTCTCTATGCCTATCCTAATGTCTATGCCTTGTCCTCATATCCATTACTCATCCACTATAGGTCTTCCTCAAGGACACCATGCCATATCTATGTGCCCTGATATTATACTCTTTAATCTCTGTCATATATGCGTGGACCATGTATACACCATGAGGAACTCATGTCCCTTGATATTATCCTAACCCTAGACTCTTCCTGATCCTTTTAGACCCTAGATCTTTCTAGACTACCCTAGACTATTCTTGACTACTCTAGGCCTATAATATCATGTCATGTGACTTCCTAATCACATGCCCTCTCTCTCTCTCATTGTAGACTAATAATATACTACTACTATATCTTATCTCTATTCTAACCCTAACCCTAAAGTCTGTTCATATTTTTGTCTTATAACAGTGGAAGCTATTACAAAATGGAGATAATACTTGTTGGATGCCACAGAGAAACTCAAAATCTGGATAGACCATAAAAATCTCAAGTATTTCCAGAAACCACACAAACTTAATGGAAGACAAGTGAGGTGGTACTTGAAATTACAAGACTATGATTTCATACTACAACATATTCCTGGAAAGACAAACACAAAAGCCAATGTTTTATCAAGGAAGGACTACATTGATACCACAGAAGACAATAAAGATGTACAAATGCTCAAGGATGAAATGTGGATGAGGAGACAAATCATGGCAGAAATAAAAATGATACAAAGAAACCAAGTAGTAGAAAAAACCACTATATTAGAAGAGATACAATGGAATGGAACAAAAGAACAAGAAGTATGCAAGGAATTGGAAAAGGAAGATAGATAAGCATGGGAAAAAGATGAAATCATTTATGTGAATGGAAGAATTTGTATACCAAACAGCCAGAAAATCAAAGAGAAGATACTTCAGGAAAACCATGAGCCAGTGGACATAGGACATCCAGAATAACAACAGATGATGAATTTAATCAAAAGAAACTACTGGTGGCCAGAAATCAAGAATGATGTTAAAAGATATATTCAAGGATGCTTCAAATGTCAACAGAACAAAGTACAACACATGAAGAAGGCAGGAGAACTACATTCTTTGAAAACACCAAAAGGTCTATAGAAAGAAATCAGTATCAATGTTATTGGACCATTACCAAAATTGAATGGAAAGAATGCAATAGTGGTTATTATGGACTGATTTACAAAAATAATTCAACTCAAGGCAACAATGATTAATGTATTATCAGAGAAAATTGCAAAAATTTACCATGACAAAATATAGAAACTATATGGAGTTCCAAAAACTATTTTTAGTGATAGAGGACCTTAATTTGTGTCAAGATTTATGGAAGAGCTTACAAAGGCACTGGGAACTAAACAGATTCTATTGATTGCTTATCACCCTCAAAAGAATGGACAAATAGAACAAATTAACCAGGAGATTGGCATTTTTCTGAGACACTATGTTAATTACTAACAAGATGACTAGATGGAATGGTTAGCAGTGGCAAAATTCTAATATAATGACAAGAAACATGCAGCTATAGGATGGACTCTGTTTGAACTTAATTTTAGATATCATCTATGGAAAGGAGATCTAACTGTGCAAACAGGATTTCCAAGGCTAAAAGAATTTCTGATTGGTTTACAAAAGAGTTGGGAAGAAGCAATCAAGACAATGGAAATAGCTAAGGAAATAATGAAAAGGCAGTTTGACAAAAAGAGGTGAAATCCACAAGAACTGGAGGAAGGAGATGATGCATGGTTGAAAGCTAAAAACATCTATTTGAACAGACCCTCGAAGAAGCTAGACCAGAAAAGATATGAACCTTTTAAAATCCTGGAGGCAATTGGACAAGGGGCATTTCAGCTCAAGCTTCCAGAAGGATGGATGATACACAATGTGTTCAATGAAGACCTGTTGACACAATGTAAAGAACTATATTACAAAGGTCAACATATGGAACTAGCACCACCTCCAGACATTATTAATGAACAAGAGGAGTATGAAGTGGAAGAAATCAGGAAGCATTGAAAGAAAGGATGGGGAACTTAATATCTGGTACATTGGAAAGGTTATGGAAATGAGCATGACCAATGAATTGCAGAAACAATGTTACCTCATGCAAAAGAGGCAATTGAAGACTATTAGATGAGGTATTTGAGTTGAAACCTATAAAGAGGGAGAGTAAAATTCCAATTTGACAGTTCAAAAAATCCATTTGAAATCCCAAATGTCTTTTCAAATCAACAACACTTTCATAACTGCACCAACTTCCTCAAACCCATATATTACCAGGAAGCTCAATAACATGGAGAAAGCTAGAATAATGAAGGAGGAGAGGAATGATTGGACAAAGATTTATCACAAGATATTAAAGAGACTGGAGACAATAATAGATGTGCAGAAATAAGTAAAGAACATGATGAAGATAGTGGCAGAGGCCAACATGACAATTATAGAGATGGAAGACACAATTCTGAAGGCTAGTATTAACAATTGGGTCATAAACATGACAAAAATTACAGGAGTGTCTGAAGATTTGAAATACCTAATTCAAAGCAACATGGAGAACCAAGTTTTTCAAATTCAATAGATGCTAGTAGATGAATTGGACGCATACAAAGGAAAAAGAAACATATATGTGGATAGTAATATTTGAGAGATACAGAAGTTATTTAAAGAAGAGGAAATAAGGAAAGAGAATGGAAGGATCAAAGATGAAGAAGTCATACTGGTCAAATCCTACAAGATATTGCAATCATTGACATCATCATCAACAACAAGCTTTATAATAGATGAAGTCAAAAATCTCCTCAAGTATATGAAGTTTGTTTGAAGTCCAACACAAATAAGACTATTCAGTCCACTGCCACATTATCAATCCCTCAAATCCAGAGGTGAATAAAACCCCAAGTTTTGGAAAGAAATTGCAATATCTCTAGTGAAACAAAAGCACAATACAGAAACAGCAAGGAACGGTTATCCAATTGTCATGTTTCAAGAAGGTCCACCACATGAACCATATTTCATAGCAATCAACAATAGGGGACAAATCATCATTGGCCCTAGCAAGAAAACAGTGGCTACATATGTGATAGGAGAATTGAAGGTTTTGGTCTAAATTCATGAGGACATGAATGCTAAAATGGGGGTATTATTACAATCGATGCCTCCTGAATACAGCATGGACTTGGGCAAAGGATAATGACAATATGATCAGCTATACCACAAGTATCTTAGTCAGCACCTCATATAGTAGGTACAACATCCTTGCTTTAGCCTCATGGACTATGACTTATTTTCCTTATATATTATGAATGCTCTCCTTATGAGATACTATTATATATAGCATAGATATTGCTCTATATTCCTTATGCTTTACCAATTGAACATCTTTCCTATTCTTTCTCAAGTCTTTGTCTAAATTGCAACCTGAGCCAAGTCTAAGGTTGTAACAATTATAGTCTAGTAACCAGTGCTGAGATAATTAGAAAACAATAATGACCAGATGGCTAGGAGCTCTGATCAAAACATCTAAAAGATTACTTAAAAGCACAGGGAGTATAGAATGATGATTGTGGAAATGATGGTAGCAGATGAAGTTCAGGATATGAGCATAGTAGTGTTGTCATAGCAAAGTCTGCAGGATTATTAGTGAGGTTTGGTGTCTGAAATGGCTAGGTCAATATAACAGGCTTTGTAGTAGGATTCAGAGTTGGAGGCAAATACTGTAGGATTACAGTACCCAGAGACTAAGATACAAAAGAGTCAGGTCTTCTTATATCCAACTTCAAGCTAAACAGATGTTTAATTAGAATAATTTATAGTAAGACACTAATAGAATATAGAGTTTGGATAGGAATAAACTCTACTATAGAAGACTGAATACTTGTAGAGTTTGAAAAGAATAACTCAGCTATAAAATACAATTTACTTGTAAGGTTTAAGATGAGAGTAAGTTTGCTATAAAAGATATCAGTACTTAGGGTTGAAATTTGATATATGATAGTATTTGTTATGTTTTTAAGCTTAGCTTAGGTTGTAACTTAGGCAAAGGCTTGAGAAAGAATAGAAGAGATGATTAATTGGTAAAATTTAAAGATATAATATAGGACTGTATTCACTTTTCAGGCATAGTTCACACTGGAGGTGAAAGCCTATAAGATTAGCTTGAAGATGTGTGGACTTGTTGAGTGATCTTGGCTTCAGCTTATATGCTGCACTATCTGTCTGCTGTGTGGTTGCAACTT
>Ga0157364_1008374_pt1 | contig 10720 bp, 2 predicted proteins | sample AttsexASBM2_FD_111476 | JGI IMG/M metagenome (GOLD analysis project Ga0157364, IMG submission 111476) | Fungus gardens microbial communities from leaf cutter ant in Ribeirão Preto, State of São Paulo, Brazil - Atta sexdens ASBM2 | ecosystem: Host-associated > Fungi > Mycelium > Unclassified ... | reverse complement strand
TATACTTGCAAGATGTTTCTCTATCAACTTTCAATCTAAATCTCAAATCTTTCAAATCTTTTAGAAATAATATTTCTTTAGAATTGTTAAAATATCTTGTTTCTTTTTAACTTAATGCCTTAATTGAGAAAAATTATTGCAATTCTTCAATAGATATTTTTTGAACTTTCTGTGTTAATTCTAATATTAAAAGTAATGAAAAATGTAAATATTCCATTTATATTAAGATTGAAATCGTGCCTATTTGAATGTTACATCGAGCGAGCGAAATGTAGAAAAAAATCAGAGAGAAGATCTATTTGTGTTCCGTTCTCCCTTTCCTTTACTTATATGTGGTAATGTTAGAATGAGAATGAAAACACATCTGAGAAGAGAAGTATTCACATTGTTAACTGTGAAAAATAGTTATTGTCGTTTGAATTTACGATCTGACTGGTCATATTTTCAGTTCACATTACTAATCATGAGTAAGTACACTCATCTCGTTCCTAAAAAACGAACATATATGTATGAATGAAGGGATATCTGCTTTGATAACACCTGTTACATTCTTCCAAAAATGGACAATTTGACAGATAAAAAAATATGTCATACCTACACTCGGAAACCCGAGTACAATCAAATAATAGCTGTATCCGTTCGCGGTGGAAACAAAAAACGGGGCAATTGGTTATATAATTCCGCGGCGCGATTATTTTATATCGATTGAATTATCCCTGCGATATTTTCACGCAGTGAATAGCCATCGTCATCGACGCTGTTATTGTCGCGAGAGATGCGTAGATATATCCCTCATACATACATGCATGTGCCGCGCTTGTGCCTCTGCATATGCATGAAATACGACGTGAACGCGCGGATACTCATGAAATATCAGTCGCTGAAAGAAATTGTAGGCATTAGAATCCAGCAGAAAAAGGCAAAAGACGAGGAAAGATTCAATGCGTCACAAAAAGACGCTAGGAATTTTTTTAAACTTGTGAGATTCTTTCGCGATTACTTTAAAAACATTTCACACGGTACGAGTTCATGCTCCAACATATCCATGCGGGAATGATAGCGTAACCATATATTTCTTCACTACGAGCGACTATTTCGACGTATCCGTGATTGATGCACCTCCTCTGACTCTTCGTGAGAATCGTATTAATCAACGACGCTGCGGCGCTTGAAAGCGCGCCGGTACAGCAACACCAACATTGCTTCTGCTGCGATAAATCGGATTCGCGACCAACAATTCACACGTATATCGTGGAGAACCCACGAAATACGTACCTACCTTAGTCGCATCTGCATACAGCACTCTATAGAGTATCGCTTACAGAGAAACACAGAAATGGCCATGCTGGTGCTTCAAGATAACGATAATGCTTTCGCATGTTATAGCCGAGAATTTTCTCTCCGTGAATTAAAATAAAACCTTGATGCGATTACGTAAAACTATAGCGCGCAATAGTATCAATATTGGTGGAGTTTTCTTAAAATTAAGAAATTTCTTTCAATTTTGTATTCTTGAATAATAAAATAGTATATAATCGCAATTATGTAATATTATTTATGTATATAAATTATATAAATTAAATATATTACTTTAAATATGAAGCGCCACTACGGTCTGAATGTTAAGATATTGAACTATTATATATATTCATATAAATTAATTAATTTCAGAAATAATAATTGCGTGTTGATATGGTTGTCGGACTTTCAACGCAATCAATCTGAAATATTGTATTAGTAATCCCAAATTTTCCAAATTTAATCTCAAAAAATTGTAATAAACTCATTGCGAAAATATGCCTTGGCTGAGAGTCGAATCCGGATCTCTTGCATTCCGTGCGAGCGGAGCCTAAGCCTTTACTACCGAGACCTCCGCAATATTCCTCGCAATAACCGATATGTATAGAGAGTTATACGTATTATAGGTGAGCGTGTATAAATAATAAGATTGGAAATAATATTAAATTGTTTATATTACATATTAGGTGTAGTAAAAAGAAATCCATTATTTTTCCATTCAATTTCATGCAAAAATAATGGATTTCTTTTTACTACACCTAATATTTGCAATATATACAATTCTATTTTAAAACAGAATTGTATGTAAAATACATTGATGACATTTTTTTAGATAAAAACTACGATATAGCATAATATCTCAAGAAAACTAAACTGCGAAGTTGAAACTAATAGGCATAATATTTATTTGCATGTTGCTTCCATGAGATTTTTTTAATAAGTATTTGAATTTGTTATTTAAGAACGATCTATCTGTTATATTACGTAATATTATAAGCTCTCCGCTCTAATTTCCTACGATAACATATTATGAAAATCTTGTGTGCTCGGTAAAGCGGATATTTCCTTTATTAAACAGCAATGCACTATCGTATCTACCTTATTGTCTTATGCAAGCATTCTATTTTGATTTTGTATAGAAAAATAAAAAAACCAGATATTTATACTATCGGGATTATAATAATAGTCCGATTTTTCGATCCACATTGAAATCTGAAAAAATATATCTATTTTATGAATAATATAATGAAAAAATTAAATGTTTGGATTAATAAATAACGAAAAAAACAGCAAAAACGAATATTCTTTTATGAAGAAGTGCAAGAAGTGTAAAATTATAAAATACTAAAAATACTGTAAAATTATAAAATATGAAGAAATTATCGTACAAAATAATTATTTTTCAATACATTTTGTATATATTATATATATAGGAAAATAATGATAAATCTTTCGCATAGGGGCTAAACTAAGAAGAAAAGTCCTCTATCATTTTGCAATTTTTGCAACAGTTAACAAGATATTATAATTGTTAAAAATTGCCAAAAATTGATCTTCAATATTTTTTTACTCAAATAATTAACAAGATATTATAATTGTTAAAAATTGCCAAAAATTGATCTCCAATATTTTTTTACTCAAATACTATCAACTTTATAGAAAAACTGTAAAAGATAAGAATTATTTATTTTCTTCTCATAGAATTCTATGAATTTTTTCAGAATTTTTTATCAACTTTTTAATACTGCATTTTCTCATTTTTACAAATATGGGAAAATACGATATTAAAAAATTCTGAAAAAATTCTAAAAAAATTCTTAGAGCTCTATGAGAATAAAAAATAAACAATTTTTGTCTCTTACAGTTTTTCTGTAAAGTTGATAATAATTGAGTAAAATTATTGAAGAAATTTTCGGCAATTTTTAGCAATAATAATATTAATACCTTGTTAACTATTGCGAAAATTGCAAATTGGTAAAGGACTTTTCTTTTTAGTCCATTCTGCCTCTATGCAAAAGATTTATCATTATTTTCAAACATCTTGTATATATAATTACAGATTATATATATTATATTTATAGGTTTTATAGATTTTATATGTGTGTGCGTGTACACACACACACACACACACACACACACACACACACACACACACACACGCGCGCGCGCGCGCGCGCGCGTGTCCCAAGGTCCCAAGCGTTTAAATTGTGTTATTTTTTCACATTAATTGGGCTGTATTTCTTAAAGCTGCTTATATTAGATTCAGCATTTTTTCCTTTCTGTGATTATAAAAACATTAAATTTCATTAACTGCAAAATATGATAAATATTATCAACTAAGATATTATCAATATCATTGCAACAAATATTTAAATAAAATATACATTTATGTAGTTAATCTTATAAACAAAAAAGAGTAAACGTGTCATTGTTATAAATGCATTTACTTGCATGCATTTAAAGATAAAAAATGCCGATGAAGATACATTCGTAGATTTCTGTTTAACCATGAAAGATAATTATCAGCTTATCAGACGAAACACTTAGATCCGCTGCCGGATATGTAATCGATCTAAACAACGAGATTATCTCACTAATTGGTGTGTACATCCTGAGCATTCGGAATAGTGTGACATGATATTCAGGGAAGGATGCCCGCGATCTGTCGAACATGGAGCAACTTGATGATCCTTAGTGTAGGTCCAATTTAATCATCTATTCAACAGATCGCCTATATCATATTTCCTGTGCGAACATTTTCAATTCGCTCATAAGCCGTTAACAATGATAATAATATTATGCAATATCGAATTATGTGAAAGATTATATAACGAAGCAAATGTTTGCACAAATTGATGCATTAGTAATTTATTCGCATAAACAACATACTCTCTAATCTGAATCAGGATAATCACTGATATCAGTGCCAAGTATGCCACTAATATTCAGTGAATTAAATGTAAGATCCCTAATCTAGCTAATCTTTATTGTGTGATTTAACTAATTTTGTTTTAGTGCTTATAAATGCAATAAATATGGTATTGAAAGATTGAAATTAACGTGTAAATATCAGTATTTTAGTTATAATATTCAACATTCTTCCTTTCTTAGTTGAACTTCACTGATTATCAGTGCCACTGGGTAATTAGTGATTGTCCACTGATTCACATTTAGAGAGTACGTTTTAAAAATTTAGTCGAAAATAGATTTAATCGAAAAACGCTATATTATAAATAAATTTTTACTGCATTATTTTGCACATAATCCCTCTAATAAACTTATAATGTCAAGTTCTTGAATTGGCGTTCTTTGAATTTCTTATTTATATTCACGAGTCCCACGTTCTATTCATCATCACCCACATTCGGCGCGCAGTATGAATAACTATAAATATGGTACATGTACATATATAATATATATTTATATCACTGAATTATTTAAGATTTAGTTTAAAGATTTAGTTTCGACCGTTATAGACTTTAATATTTTTACTTGTTGTATATCCCCGTCTTAATTTATTATGGATTATTCTATATAAGAAAAACAATAGAAATAAATCATTTGAAGTAATGGAAGCGATTTAATTGTTTCCAAGGATCATAAGCCGTACGAAATAGCACTGTAAGAAAGTATCGTGGCTGATTGAGAAAAACTTTCGCCAAGAACAGTCTACTTCTATCCACGTTGCTTAACTATATATTGCTAGCCGTGCAATACGCCCCAGTATCGCTTTCCGAAGTCTTTTATCCTATCGCCGTCGTAAGAAACTTCGTTTTGCGCTTTACGATCGCGTCGCTGCGGGATAGCTCGATTCCCCGTTTGGAAAATGGAACTTCGAACTAATTTCCTTCGATTCCCACTCTATACCCAGAATCCCGAGGATGCTACTATAGTAGCTAGGCACCTTATGATACCACAATGCAAAGTTCATGCGTGTTTGTCCGAAAGATACTGTTACCATGCACAGCAACCTCGATGTCACGTACCATTTCGGCAATGAACGTTCTCAAAGCCAACTGTTCGAAATTACAATCTGCTTCTACAGTAGAAACTACACGATCGTGGAGAGTATCGGGTCCGTTTAAAATAACTTCATGTGTTTTAGTAACAAAGAGAAAGAATAAATTTAAATATTTTGTACAATCAATACAATATCAATGTAAGATTTAAACATTCAATATATCACAGTATTTAATATATCACAGAAAAGAACAAAATTTTGCTAAAATATCTAAAAATTTAACTAGATACAGATCTGAAAATAATTTTGTTTACCATCAGAATAATACATAGAATACTTTAAGTCGATGATAATCACACAAATTTTTAATATTCTAGCAAACAGTTTAAATGTCCTACGTAATTAGTTTATATAATGATTTAAACAAAACTATTTTCTTAATTATTCAAATTATTTTTAGACTTAATTAAATTTTTTAATTAAATCATTTCTTCTGTGTATATAAAATTTTGAAATATTATAAACTGTACAAATAATATAAATTTTTTAAGGTAAATTTGATAATATAATAATATTTATTTTAATAAAATTATATTATAAAATTATATTAAAATTTTACTATATCAATAATGAATAATAAAGCATAAATAAATATTATTTAACTGAAATAAAAAATTGTTCACTTGACTAAATTAATTTAATTCATTTTAATTTTTTTTTCGATAAAGAATATATATATTTTAACATACAATATTATATTTGACTTAAATTTATTTTCTAACAGAAATAAATAAGATGAATTAAATTAATTTAGCCAAATAAACAATTTTTTCAATTGTTTTAAAAAATTTCAAAAATTAAGTTTTAATATTTCTTAGAATAAAATTTTTTAATATTTTTTAGAATAATTTTTAATAGTACAACTGTGTAATTAACATGCGCAATCTATTTCAGCAAGTAGAGTTAAACGTATATAATCGTGATCAGTTCTAATCTCGCTGAAACACCTGCCTCCATTCGATCGATGTCTTCAACCTCATTTTCACGAAGATACAAGAGAACAAGGTTTATCGCATAAACCCCGACGCAACTACTTCTACGCGGTTTGCTTCGATTATCGATAATGCATCAGAGGTTCCCAAGCTTTCAGTTTCAGATCTCATTTTGTAATGTTTCAAAAATTTACATATTTCCCTATAATATTCAGTAATAAATCAACACAGGATTAACAATCAATTAAGAATTTATGTAAGATATAAAGTACATCTTAAATTTAATTTTCGAACAAGAACTTTTCCTACAAACTACAAGTCCTCGGATTCATCGTTTGAGAACTAACAATGTACATAAACAACATGTAAATCCGTAGATGTTATCTACGTTAGCACGAACTTACATCCCAAAATAAAAAGAAAATCCATGCATCTTATCGCGATAAAAATTTTTCGTTGCATGTTTCCATTGCCTGATGAATATTGTGCACGTGTGTGTGTGTCTGACAAGGAAGTAATTTAAAAATACATGATATGTGCGTTGTAGAGTAATATCATATCTCCGGTAGCAGAAATTTCATTATGATTATGTAGTTTAAAATTAAGAATTATTAACAACGAATATGCGACGCTTTTGTGACAATTCTGCTATTTATTCGTTACATGTAAACGTATGCAATAATTTCTACATTACGATAACGTATTAGAGATATTCAGCTTCATCATAATCGTGATATCTCATTTGCATTGTCGTAAATATATTACATTGTAATATACGTATTTATGAGATACAAGAAATATTTCATTAATTTTATACACATAATGTAATACAATTTGTTATTAAAATAACATTATCTGTTTATATTTGTTACTTAAAAGGGAAAAAATATATGTGACAATATGTAAGTATGAAATGGAAAGATTAAAAATTCAAGAGCTGTTGAACAAAGACCTTCTTTTCGTGAACCCTCCTGAATTTTGTCATATTCATTCAAATTTTATCCTCCCAATATTATTATCTGCTGACGAATATTGTCACACAACTGAGAATACTCTTCGGTATGAACCGATTCAACGTCACGCTTGAGGCGAATTGAAAGCAATTATAATTAGCACTAAGCATTGAATTGAGCCATCGTATTGATTGATGCTAAGGGATATATTGACCAAGAGTAAATCTGGATTAGGATTACGTGTAAACCACTATGCACGCATAGTTCGTATTAACAGATCATTTTTAAAATGTCTCAGAAATTAAATTGTTAATTTATAATTAATTTTTATTCATAATTAATTTTTTAAAAAATGAAAATGTAATTCAGAATTTATTTCAAACATAAATAGACTTTTCTCCTAATGTAAATTGTATAACTAATAGATATAATAATTTCAAAGACAAAATGATAAATCTGAATACAAAGATTAAAAATCTTTGAAGATAAATGATAATGGTCCAGAAATCTAAAAAGTTCCACAGTGAGTTTTTCAAGCTGGGTGATGACAAATTGATTCATGTCCAATTGTTTTTGCATGCAATGTGCTTAATCTAAATAAAGTCTGTTTTCTATTTTATCAATGTCATTAAAAAAACAATAATTGGAACGAATCATAATATAAACAATAATTCCTAACAATAATTACTATATTTTTTATAATAATAACAATACTTCCTAATAACTCATAAAAATATTATTTATCTTCTTTTAAATGTAAAAATAAAATAAAATGCAATTCCGCTAGCAATCTCTCTTGAAATTGACTTTCGAATCATCTGACGCGTCAAACTGAATTGCACTTGGCTACACCGCATCGCAAGTGCTACTTAAAACAAAGCGGCAAGCTACTTTTATTTCCCATAGTGACACTATTCTGATAATATTTTTTTCTTTGAATTCATCTTTGCTACGCATGTGTATATACCATGTGTCTATGCCAAACGCTCTCTATGTCCAAGATTTCGATCAATAACGTTTCCTTTTATCGGTGGATACTGTGAGAATATTCGAGGATGCATACATTAAAAAAGTTTAACAATAGTTAAGTACTAAAAAGAATAAAAAGAAAATTCTGCAAAAAAAGTATCTAAATAAAAGTGTATATTTATGTAATAACTTTTTATCTATACATAAAAAACAGATATTGTATCATTTAATGTCGGAAGAAAAGCATTATTTTCAAACTATTTATAAAATAATATTTCCGGAACTTCTAACATTTAAATTAATTTCATTGGCATTTATTAAATACTTCAAATCTTTTCATTATTTTAACGCAAACTTAGTGTAATTTAATCATATAACGATGAAAAGAAAGTGCGATAGTCGTGGATACACATGCTAAGAACCGCAGTAATTGCGAAGTTATTCATGACTACTCGCCACTTTACTTCGACATTCAAACTTTATTTTGCGATGGAAGCTAAAACAAGTATTATTCCGAATTTCACAAACTAACAGAGAAAGAGCAGCGTTGTATTGTGTACAAAATACATAATACAATGGCAGCCCGAAATAACGAGAAGAACGGAGTTGAATCGCGCAGACAACTATCATCCCTGAGGATAACAATGAGAAAGCGATAACCCGACAAGACCATCGGTGATGGATAAATAAACTGGCACGCGATATTTTTTGTTCTAGTCAGAAATAAAAAATGGCGAAGACGATCATCAGTGATATTAAAAACAACATTCTTTGGAATCGGAATACTTTTTCTACAGTAAAATCGCAATCTTGCTAGTGCAAAACGATTTTCACGACCACGTAGCTTCATGACACGTTATGTTCGCAATGTATCTCGCGACGGTGACAGAAAAATTTTACGAATGCATGCGCAGCACAGGAGATACACACACACACACACACACACACACACACACACACACACACACACACACACACACACACACACACACATATATATATGCTTAAATAAAGCTTGTTATCACAATGATTTAACCTCGTACGATGTATCATTATGACATGAAGAATGCGAGCATTCAATATACTCTGTGAGATACGATATAGCAAAACGTTATTTCGTATGCATATAATTTATTGTTTAACACATAAATATTTTGATACCTAACATATGTAAAATATAAAACAAGTTAAACAAGATTTACAGTATTTTCAAATACTAGTAGTATTATTAAAATCAAATCGATGATTAATTTAATTTGTATTATTATCACAATTTCAGTTTTTGATTTCAAAGCCCGACAGTAATCGATATGCAGTCTACACAGAGTGTTCTAAAATTCGTGACTTAAAATACTATAGCAAAAGTTTTTGAAAAAAATTAAATTAAAAAACTATTTATGAATTTTTATTTTAAGCAGTAGTTTTGAGATATAAATAATAAAGGTCTAAATATGGGAAATTATAGATGTCTAGACGATCATTTGTATTAGTGCGCTGAAGTGAGCACTTGCTAATATATCGCACTCATGAACAAATAACCATCTAAACATAGTTTGTAACGTTGATCATATTTAATACTTATTCTCTAAAAACTACTACTTAAAATAAAAATTTACAAATAATTTTTTATTTCTTTTTTTTTCAGAATCTGCATATGTTATTTTAAGTCGCAAATTTTGAGACAACTTATACAACCGAAAAACGTATTTAAAATTTACACAGAAATATTATAATATTATCAAGCATCAATATATATTTAACTTCGACTGCATTTGATGCTTTCTGACCTATTTCATTTATGCAATATAAAAATTATTATACAAAAACAAAATTTCTTTAATTTTGCAGCCAAGAAGAGTAAAAAAAAGAATTTTTTAGTAATTACGCATGTTGTATTACATGTTCATGACATACGTACTGTGGTACAGTTTCTGGAGAAAAATTCTCTTTTAACTCCTTTTTTGATCTCGCTGGAACGTGCTTTTCTCGCACAACGACTGGATGTAATCCCTTCGCCGTTGTATTTTCCAGCGAAACAAATTGCACACTGGCTCGTTACCACTATAGAGCGCATCGACGTAGCTATCAGTTGCGCTTTTAATGAATTATTCCTTGTCGTTGAAATATCCATTTTACGGAAAAGATCGAACGTTACAATAAATCACTATCGATGGTGCATAAAATGATGCCGCCGGTTACGCAGTCGGCTACGCTGCGTTATGCGACGATCGCAAAAATGTGCGCACGATCCACTATGTACTCGGGACCAATTAATTATCGAGTCGTCACGCAAGTATACCACATACGACCCTATCGATTAACAACCGGCCAACCTCGCTTCTCAGCAGTACGTAAAGGTTTTTGCATGGCTGTAGGGTGAAGCTGCACGAGGACTTAATAAAGCCAACTCGACAGCTATCGATCTATCCTGCTCGTTCACGAAGGTACTAAATTTTACCCATCGAGATCGCGGCCAAATAGCCACGTTCATACAAAACTTCATCTTCGTTGCGCTTCATGCGCTGCATTTTACGTTTTTAATTATG
>Ga0157364_1008373_pt1 | contig 10721 bp, 5 predicted proteins | sample AttsexASBM2_FD_111476 | JGI IMG/M metagenome (GOLD analysis project Ga0157364, IMG submission 111476) | Fungus gardens microbial communities from leaf cutter ant in Ribeirão Preto, State of São Paulo, Brazil - Atta sexdens ASBM2 | ecosystem: Host-associated > Fungi > Mycelium > Unclassified ... | reverse complement strand
TTTAAAATAAGGAATATGAAACATAAAAGTGAAATTAAAAGCTCGTAATAAATATAAAAAACGAATTGTACGTAGGTATTTCTATTAATAATTATAATATTATAGATAATTACTTTTTTTGAATTTATTTTAATGTAATTACATTTGCATTTAATAATAATCTAAATAGCAATAATTTGACGAAGGCTCGGGCTTTGTTCGATATTATCATACTTTTCGCTTACCTCAAGGGAAAACGTGTGCTTTCTCTTATCGTTGAAGACTGATTCATGACTTTCGTAATGCCTTATTATCGTCATAAGTAACGTCATACCGAAGGAGATAAGTCGAAAACCGACAATATCACGTTAGAAACCGAAAAAATATGAGAATCGCAAAAACACCTTTCTTAACGGCAATGAAAATCTTTTGTCTCGTGTTTAGTTTTCCTTTTTTTTCCTCAGGATCTTTTTCAGTTTCCCAGAACAGAAAAGGCATAGAATAAAATTCTAAAAAGGGATTCACAAGAAGGTCGTACGTAGTTTGGATTTACTATTGTGTACTCGCTGTAAAGATTCCTACATTCGAAATTTATCCGTCTGGCTATTATAGAAAATATCATGGTACCTGGCTCGGCGATAGAAAGAGGCGGCTTCTTGAAAAACTCTAAGGAATACCTGTCTTCCCCGGCTACCACCTGCTCTCTCTCGTCGCTATAAGACCTTCATGAACATATGCCGTATCTGATGAACAATATTCTCGAGCAGCTTGCGCGTTCCAGAATGGTGGCATGGATCCCGTCTGCCCTTAGATTCTTGCGCATAACGTTTGGCAATCGCTTCGTTGCTTTGTCTTCATCGTTAACTTATCGTTAAACGCACAATTTCTAAGAAAATCGGCAACCGATAATGTTCTTAAGAAACACTGAGAAAAATTTCTCATTATGCTACATCTAGTGATTGAATTTTTTATTATTTCAATCATAATATTTGATAGATTTAACTATAAATTTATACCTTGCTGATTGAATCTATCTTTCCAATTTATGCAATCAGATTTTTGCCTGTATATATATTAATCATATATTATCGTTATTTGTCGAAGCTGTTGATGATCGTGTATTTTGTGCACGAAAGTGTGCAAAATAAGTTTTCGACATTACTTCCTTGAGCTGTTTACGAGAAGGAAACGTATCGCTGCTTCCTCGCGTCATAATGAAACGCTTAGTCATTCGCGTTCGTAAATATGCAATATCTTGAGTCTTAAAGAGATCGAAGTAAATTTATTCTTTATTCAAAAAAACTTCGAGCGTCTCTCTTCGATATCGATGAAAGATAATCAACGATGTCGAAGTAATATCGTCGATGTATCGTGATGTTTCAATTCAGATGGACTTCATTCTTTGTTCAAATTGATTTATGCTCATGATTAAAGGTAATATCGGTAATTTATTATAGTTTACGCGATTCGTCCAGATATGCCATGTTTCAAGATAAAGTAAGTCCGTTTCTTCGTTCAAACGAAAACTTTCGAGAACCGTTTCTCTTCTCGACGTCAACAGAATCAACGTGTATGGTACATAGATTGCGATACATTGGCAAAGTTATCTTCAACTCTGTCACAATCTGCGAACTATATTGAAAACAAATTTGGAATGGAATATATCATAACCTCGTATCATAGAAATTGGGAAGAAAATTATTTTTTTTTCAGAACATAAAGAGCTTTAAACACGTTGCTTCAGCGTTCAAGAAACAGACTAGTCAGAAACAAAAAAGCACACAATCGTAATTTATTATAGATGCGATGATGTTATGTTCAAGAAGAGAAGAAAAAAGACACGCAGTTTATCGCGATGATATTATATTTCTCTGGATGGATGGTCGAAAGAGCACACCGTGCAATTCTGACGAAGCAGAGAAGAAAGAGAAAGAACTGGAAAATAAATAGACTGCAGAAAGCACATATGAGACACACATTAAAGATATTCAATAGTGCAATCTATATACAAGGCGTCCCTAAATTCAAAATACTGTAGCAAAAAAGTTTTTGAAAAATTAGGTAAAAAAAGTTATTTGTAAATTTTCGTTTTAAGCAATAGTTTCTAAGATATAAGGATTTAAATATCAATTACAGTTACAAGCTACGTTTAGATAATCATCTGTGAGTGAACGCACTCACTAATACTACGCACGCGATTCATGGATATGTGGCCATCTAAACATAATCTGTATGTTGATATCATATTTAAACTTTTTAGTTCTCTCAAAAATATTTAAAATACAAATTTAACGACTTTTTTACATACTTAATTTTTCCAGAATTATCTTGCTGTAATATTTTGAGTTGTGAATTTTGACCCTGTAGTGTATTACAAGATTTCGTGCATTGCATCTAATTAAGATGGTCATTTTAGAAATTACGAAACATTCAAGTCTGTACTTTAATTTTCTGATTGTCTGATGTTATATAGTGAAAGTTACATAAAAGTACAACATTAATTAAGCAATTAATTATAAAACGTGATTGAAATTATTGCTAATTGAAATGAATTTTTATTATACAAACACCAAGAAGAAAAGATTATTTTATAAAATTTATTACGTACATGTTATAATATACAGGATGACCCGAATTTAAATGATCAACTTTTGGGAGTGTAAAGAATCGATAAATTAAAAAAAAAGTCCTTCATAGATGTGCTTCGTTTCATCGAAAAAAATCGCAGAGATAAAATGTTTTTTTTTTAATTTTATTTTCAAAGCGGAATATTATTGTTTTCATACACTTCAGCGATAATATTTTAGAGGCAGTGCAAGAGTAAAGAGGAACGTTATCGATCGGAATCATTACGTTGACCAGATCAATGTGTGGCTGCAACACAACTCCGTACAAAATGCTATGCGTTCATTGCTGTAAGAGCCCAACATTTTAAACAATATCTGCATTAAGCAAGTGACAACGTGAATAAATAAGTGTGAATGAATAAGTAATAAATAAGTACAAAAATGAAAACTCAATTTTTTTAGTTAGAAATGGCATAATATTCAATATTGAAAGACTCATATTTTAAGCTACTTTACGATGTTCTGAAAGCATTTTTTCATCATCAATTCAATTTGTGCTAAAAATGTCTAGACATTCGAACTGCATTATGTCTTTTAATTAGAGACAAACAAAATGCATTTGTTTAATATTATATAGTTTAGCAATTTTGTTAAATATTTTACATCTTATTGATTACATTTTATTGGCAAATTGTTATTTTCTGTAATTTCCTTGTAGCTTTTTTTCGTTTTCTGAAATTATAAATTTTGAAAAAAAGGCATTTTGAAAGTTTGCTTCTCAATTGAAACGAGTAAAGATAATGAAAAATTACAAACTAACAAAAAATTAATAAATTTTTTTGTAGAGTCCTTTAATTGAACAATTTAAAAATATATGTGATAATAACATAAAGTACAGGCAATAGGAGCCTGATTATCAATTAGCGCAATTCTTCTTAAAATATTAAATATATAAATCTTGACTTTAAACGTTTCCATTCATAGTTTGAGTCTTCATCAGCAATCTTTCTCCCTAACAGAACGGTTGAAGTTTATTTTTCTTCTCAAAAAATTAAACCGTTGTAATTGTTGTGAAGTAAGTCACAAACGTAGTTAGAAAGCTGGCAAGCTAAAATTATTTAAATGATTAAATTATTGTAAGTATAAATATGAAAATTAATAATCATCTCACATTGTCGACGTCTCTACATTGAACAATAAATATGTCGTATGCAACATTTTGTACATCGTTAATGTGTTAAAAATTATCGTCAATTTTAAAATACTACTGGGAGAACAATTTATGTCTTGTCATTTCGATAGTCGGTTGAATATTGATTGCTAAACAAGTAACATAGCGGTCAATTTGAAAACAAACAAACTATAGTTTATGACAAGTATTATATTATGAATAAATCTTACAGTTTATTAAGAATCTCAATGTAAGTATACGGTATCATGTTATAAATTTAGCTCATTGATTTGTCGATTAATGCATCATCTCCAATATCGTTTGTTATGATAATTCTCTACATCCAGAATCTCTACATTTTGCTAATCAAAGTCATGATCGTTTTGCAACCTATGATCACCGAATAAGTGGATGTTTGACTATGGATATGCTTTTGGTGTTCAGAAAGTTTGCTTTTTAATTTTCTCCCTGTTTGTCCCACATAGGAAGCATCGCAATCACAACAATTGATCTTGATTGAGATTGAGACCACATTCCTTTTTAATTCATTATTTAAAGAATCTTTATCAACCTTAATAAATTGATTCAACTTGTTCAAACTAAAAAAAGAAACTTTTTGGAAAACATCATTAATTATATTCTTTATTCGATATCTCTTCTAAATGGTATGAAAAATCATTTAACTCGTTCTTTAAGTAAGTTATTATTTGATCTTTTAGTAGAACAAGAATTCAATTTATTTATTAATTTTAATTCTTGCATTAATAATATCGAATATAAAATCCAATGAATAATCGTTTTTCAAAAGTATCTTTACAGCAAATTCAAGATTCTTTTTGTGAAATTGTGGACGTGAGATATAAAAAACTCTGCTAAATTGAATATTATGCTCTTCTTTTACGAAATTGCTGAGACAAAAAATTCAAAAATCGTTCCAAAACATTGGTTTTGATACCAATCAAATATCAATGAATTATTTTTTTAAATTATGGTTATAGCCCAAAAATTGATAGAATTATCACCCAATTTCAAAGTGAATTGTAACCTTGGATGGAATAAATTAAATTTTTCAAGAATAGAATCGATTTTAGAATTCGGTAAACAAAGAACGATATATATCTATAATAAAATGGCACATGATATTGAATTTTGCTCCAACTGTTGTGTTAGGGGAAAAGCTTGCTGAAAACTCAAACCAATGAGTGGAAACGTTCAAGGTCAAGGTTATATATTCAATATTAAAAGGAGTAAGGAAAAATTTTTTAATTAATTTTATTTTAAAATTATTATTGTGATTTATTTTAATTTGCTCATGATGCAATAATAATAAATATTTTGCATGTTTTATATGTTTGATAGAATACACTATGCAACTTTAAATTTTAATAAAACTTCAAAATTTCTGTTAACTTGATTCCGCTGTAAGCTGTATCTTATAGGTAATTATTTTCTTTATTAGAAAGAACCGAGAAACAAATGATGACAGATTTTACATGCATGAATTTTTCCAATAAATTTTTCTATCCTTGGGAAAAAATCCGCAGAAAAATGAGAAAAATACGGTTTTTTCCGTTCTTTTAGAACAATAAATGACATTTTATGTAGTGTATTGCAGTATATAATTTTAGCGATTGTATCATAATTTCAGTGTAAGACGTATTCATTATTAAAGAATAGAAAATTTTTTACTTAACACGGAACGCTATATGAAAAATTAATATGTTAAATGTTTGAATCATTTCTCATGTTGTATTTTTGCACAAACATTTTATTACACGTGCCAATTGGCATGTGGAATTGAAGGGAGTCGGAGAATGCCGACTAGCTTTAACTATACGTTCACGGAAATGGCGGAGAGTTTGCATTTATTTTGCAGTTGTACCTATTTTTTTCTAAACTCGTCATAGTGAGTTCTGCTTGCACGACATTTGCATTATCACGTACACTGTACGTGATAATATAAATGCAAATGATGAATGTTTGCATGATCGACGTTGGTGAGTCGATCATATAACCGAGTCACTTATTCTATTTATTTATCGTGCATAAACGACGAACATTAAAGCGTCCAAGAACGGCAAGCCGTGTGCATCGTGTGAATATACATATACGCATCCAATGTAAGACCGCGAAGATTTTCGTTTCTTTTTTGAATTTCATTAAGAATCAAATATACGTTGAGAAACATTTTTATATAGTGTTTAAAACATTAAAAATTTTTCTGATAGATCGTTACGATTATCATGAATAACGCGAAGGATAAATAAGCATATGCCGTCCATGTTTACTTAAAAGGAATTTAAATCTAATAAACCAACTAAGTATAAGAAAAAGCCAAATGATTAAACTTATAAATATTGGAATAATTCTATATGTAATTTATTTTAAATAAATAAATATATATATATATATATATATAGAGAGAGAGAGAGAGAGAGAGACTACGCGCCGATTGTACATATCTATTACATTAGGACTTGCAGCGAATTGAAATAATAATAATCTTATAGATTAAATCTGATCAATTTGAAAAACTTTTATTGCGAAAAATATTACTAATTTATCTTTGTATTTTAATAAAATATTATTAATTTAATTTGCAAGGTTATTATTATTATTAGGTATTATTATTTTAGTTTGATTGTATTACAAGTCCAAAAGTAATAGGTACATTTTTACTGCGACGCGCAGTTACATATCTGAAATAAATGTAATATTTAAAATAAATTACAATATATATAGAATTATTGTATTCAAATATCTATAACTTTGATCATTTAGTTAACTGATTTATTCATATAAAAGTCTTGTTTCTAACTTATTATCTGTTATTTAAATCTAATCTTTTTATCTTTTATAAAATAGAGGTTTTATAATTGTGCGGTATCTGAACTTCGCGACAATCTCATTTAAAAAATCAAACACATTCGCATTAAATGCTTTTGTGTAATTAATTATCACGAAGAATAGGCACACGTATTGCGTTACATTGACCTTCGCATTTGTTTATGACATTTATTGCCGATCGTCGTGTTTTCTCTTTCATGAATCGTATATAAATATTATTAAAAAATATCGCACCATTTTTCTCTCGCGCGCAAAATATCGAATTTTTCACGACATTGGAAGCTGCAAAACAACGTAATTCAACGCAGTTGTTCAAATAGAAAAGTAATAATTTTATTACCATCTTTATGCAAAATGTCCTACAGGGTGTCCTAAAAACTAATGGTACAACCGAAAATGGATGATTCAGACGATTCTACACAAAAAATAATTAAACATAAATCTAACTTTTTTAAACAAAATTTTGTTTTCCAAGAAAAACTTTGAATATCTGTCATGAATATGCGATCACATTAAATTTATTGTATATCAAAATGATATTGCGCAAAAATATTGTCAAACAATTGAAAGTAAACATCATGATATTTTTCGAGTATTATTAAATGCTTGTTACTTAATTCGTGATATTGTGTGTCCAATTTCAGTTTCAAGAAATGACTAGTAATCGGCGCGCAATTTGCATAAATTGGAAATTGTAAAAATTCACGCAAAAATATTATTAGATATTCGCTTTAGGCCGAATAAGGCTTTCTTCACTTAGTCACGTATCGATGGATTCTTCAATTGTCATTGAAAATTTAATTACGTGAAAAGTATTGACACAAAAATACAAAGGACATATATTTATGGGAGATATATAACGAGCAATAATTTTCAACAATTTTTATGATAACAAAATAAAATTCTTAATCTTATTTTATTATATTCTTTTGATATTTTATTATATTCTTTGATATTTGTAATAATTGAATTTAAAATCATAAATACGTGCACGTTAAAGTGCATGTATACTCAACGAATATACAAAATTATTTTTCTGAAAAATAAAGCTTCGTATAAAGAAGTTTTATTCTATTTTTTCAATTGATTTTTTTCATGTAGGATCATTTCCTTACAGCTTATATTACAAGTTCTGGAACACCGTGCATAAGCGTTTCGCACAGAGAAAAGATAATTTCGTTATCTAAAAATTTAATTACAATAGACCTGAAAATAATTTCGTTGGATCATCAAAATAATTATGTACGATTCAAACTAGTTGTTAGAATGTCAAAACTTTTTGCAACATTGCTCATCATGCTTGAGATTGCTACGTAATTATTTAGATGGTCCAACACAATTATTTTCAAATCTGTATCTAGCTAAATTTTTCTAAATACTTAAACAAAATCATTCTTTTCGTGCAGGGTTGCTAAGCGAAAGAATTGCGTCGCAAGCTTGATTGAAGAAGCTTGAAGATTCGAGCATCAGGAAAATTACGAAAGGTGATACATCGAAGATCGTCGATGACACTCGCTGTGTCGCAAGACAAGTAAATATTTCATTCCAGTGACGATACAACAGCGTTTTGCAACGTCGATTTGAATAAAGACGCGCCACGAAAAAAAAAGCAGAAGAAATACAATACATCCGGAATAGCAAGTTATACGTCTACAGAAACGTACTCTCTCTGCTCTAAGATTAATCTCCTCTAATCGAGGCACACGAATTCGTTTTATTCAAATATACAGACGACGTAATTATATCTATTCTATTTATAGAGCCAAGTGTGCGATCAAGACGTGATAATGACCGAAAACGTAATATACGAGAAATAAGTTATGTTCATCAAATGAAAAACGTACTCTTTCGATTGTGACCTTTTTCAAGCGATATATTCAAACATCTCGAGCGCAGATTTAATGCACTTTGCCATGGATTACAATGTATAATAATCATCCAGTAATGATGGAAGATATATGTTTATCATTGCAAAACATTAGATATTAATGAACACATCAATGTGGTCTCGGAATTATTTAAAATCAGTAAAAACCATTCGTCGATCTTTGAACAAACATAAACAATGAAATATCCCATTTAAGATAGATTTAATTCCAGTATTAATTTTAAGAGAATTATCTGGAATTTTTAGGAAATTAAATAATTCGAAATTTCTCAAGAATCACAAAGACAGTAGCCTCATTTCGTAATTTTTTCGTTAATAATAACACTTTAATCTAACTAATTTAATTTTAAATTTAACATCCTGTATGAAATAGAAATTTTGTAACTTTGGTAACCTTCGCAACGATCTTATTTTAAATAAATGCGGCCGCATTGTGTGCATTCAGAGTTGCGTTCGGAAATGACACTTCCGTGTATCATTTTATCCATGTTCACCCAATGTTAAACAAGGATAAGACGATACATGGGGGCACTCGGATAAGATTTCCAAATAAATACAAACTAGAACGACAATCACTTACTAACAATAAGCGCTCAGTGACGATTGTTCTGAATCCACCCATTAATTCTTAAACGATCACAACGTATCGATATATTATACATAGATATAACATACCCTCAACCCAATTCGATTGTTTTATAACTTTTATAAACATGATCATACTGTAAACATTGTTTTCAATCAAAACGCTAGATATTAGCGAAGGAACATTATCAAGTAAATGAAAATGTATCATTATTAACAATCACAAGCAATGAAAAGAGGATAAGACATTTGGAAAAACTATAAGGTGTTTAAATGTGAATGACCAATCTCTAATAGATAACACCGTATATAAATACATCGACAATTTCAGGACGCCCTGTATAATCTCGATGAGATCAATCGAGTGGCTAATGTGCCTGACTCACGATTAATCTTAACGTCCTTAACGAGGAAAAAAAAAGGGGAGAGCTCAACGAGCACGGGGCTCTGCGAGATACCGAGATATTAGAAATCGCGATTAACTCGATCGTCGGGAATACGACAGTTCCCACTTCCCGTCGTACCCTCGTCATCGCGAGAGTAAACAGACTGTTTGCGCGATAGAGAATTCGAAATCATCATTCCGATTTTCACTCCCTGTTTACGTTTCGCGAGAGACAGACATCGGTCGACGACGTTGTATGAACGTCTATATGTATGTATTGTACGTACGAGAGTTCGTTTGTACATAGTGTCGACGAGGACTCGTTCGCGTTAAGCAAAATACGTCTAACTCAAACGCTACGAACGGCGCAATACGGTGAAGCGAGCAAAACAGTTGCGGAGCTACGTCGTCGACAAGAAAAAACTCCTTGGCACTCGCGTGTGTCGCGGAATTGGCAGTAATACAACGATCGTCGACGACGGCAGCAGAACTCTGAAACGTTCGCGACGATGACAGAACGTACAATTGAAGGATTGCTACGACAGTGACCTAACTTACTTTGTATAAAAACGGAGTAAATAAACTCTAACTCATTTACTTTTCAAGTTTGAGTTTCATAACATAGTCTACCTTGTGACGTTGATATTTTTTCCATCACTTTAATTTTAGATTTTATTTACTCAGTTTTTATCAAATGTAAATTAGTCCACTGTTGCAGCAAGCCCTTGAATTTTCCTGGAAGAAGAAACAATGCGGGCGGAATGCGTAATAAAGGAGAGATAAGATAAATAGATAAATAGCAAATTTTTTAGCTCCGGTTACCGGTAACAAGGTCCCCTTGACAATTGCAATGTAGAGAGAGAAAGAGAGAGAGAGAGAGAGAGGGGAGAGAGAGAGAGAGAGAGAGAGAGAGAAAGAGAAAGACATGCGATATCACACGAAGGTCCGTCATTTCTGTTCGCCGTGTGCATTTCGTGTGGCATACGAAAGTGCCCACCGCAGTCGAAGTGGGCAGGTATCGATTCGGACAAAACAATTGTAGCCAAGTCGCGGTCATAGCGACCGAGGTACACTTCTACGCACTTGCAATGGTACCGAGGCCGTATAGAGTCGCCGTGTAGAGTCTTTAGTCACCGCCCAGCTCTTAGTCCTCGTCCTCATCGCCGTCGCCGTCGCCGTCGCCGTCGTCGTCGTCGTCGTCGTCGTCGTCGTCGTCGTCGTCGTCGTCGTCGTCGTCGTCGTCGTCGTCGTCGTCGTCGTCGTCGTCGTCGTCGTCGTCGTCGTCGTCGTCGTCGTCGT
>Ga0157364_1008372_pt1 | contig 10721 bp, 1 predicted proteins | sample AttsexASBM2_FD_111476 | JGI IMG/M metagenome (GOLD analysis project Ga0157364, IMG submission 111476) | Fungus gardens microbial communities from leaf cutter ant in Ribeirão Preto, State of São Paulo, Brazil - Atta sexdens ASBM2 | ecosystem: Host-associated > Fungi > Mycelium > Unclassified ... | reverse complement strand
ATGTAACTTCTTCAGTGACTTCTTTTACATCTTCTTTTCTTTCTTCGACAACCGGTTTCTTAATCGTCACTTCATCTGCGATTTCTTCTTTGGGAATTTCTTGTTTTGATTTCTTTAGCACTATTTTTTCAGAGATTTCTTCTGGCATTTGCTCTTCCTCTTTTGGAACGGGTTTCTTTACAGTTATTTCAACAGCAGATTCCTCTGTAACGGGCTTCTTTTTTAGTTTCTTTTTCAACGTAACTTCTTCAGTGACTTCTTTTACATCTTCTTTTCTTTCTTCGACAATCGGTTTCTTAATCGTCACTTCATCTGCGATTTTTTCTTTGGGAATTTCTTGTTTTGATTTCTTTAGCACTACTTCTTCAGAGATTTCTTCTGGCATTTGCTCTTCCTCTTTTGGAATGGGTTTCTTTACAGTTATTTCAGCAGCAGATTCCTCTGTAACGGGTTTCTTTTTTGGTTTCTTTTTCAACGTATCTTCTTCAATGACTTCTTTTACGTCTTCTTTTTTGTCTTCGACAATCACTTTTTCAGAGATTTCTTCCGGCATTTGCTCTTCTTCTTTTGGAACGGGTTTCTTTACAGTTATTTCAGCAATCGGTTCCTCTGTAACGGGCTTTTTCTTTGGTTTCTTTTTCAACGTAACTTCTTCAGTGACATCTTTTACATCTTCTTTTCTTTCTTCGACAACCGGTTTCTTAATCGTCACTTCATCTGCGATTTCTTCTTTGAGAATTTCTTGTTTTAATTTCTTTAGCACTACTTTTTCAGAGATTTCTTCTGACATTTGCTCTTCCTCTTTTAGAATGGGTTTCTTTACAGTTATTTCAGCAGCAGATTCTTCTGTAACGGGCTTCTTCTTTGGTTTCTTTTTCAACGTAACTTCTTCAGTTTCTTCTTTTCTTTTTTCAGTAATTAATTTTTCAATCGTTACTTCATCAGCGACTTCTTCCTTGACAGATTCTTCTTTTGGTTTCTTTAATACTACATCTTCAGGGATTTCTTCCGGCATTTGTTCTTTCTCTTTTAGACCAAGTTCTTTTACAATTATTTCAGCAGCAAGATCATCGGTTATGGACTTTTTCTTTGGTTTTTTCTTTACTATAATTTCTTCAATGATTTCTTTGGCATCTTCTGTCTTCTCCTTGATAGTCGGTTTTGTAATTGATACTTCAGCTTCTATTTCTATTTTGTCTTCAGTAAACTGCTTTGGTTTTTTTAATAACACTTCTTGAGAGATATCTACTTCACCTTGCTTTTCTTTCGGTTCTGACTTCTTTCTTTTTACAATTAATTCTTCTGTTGGTATCTCTTGCTTTTCTTCAGGAATATTTTTTAACGTAGTATCCTCACTACTGTCCTGTGATTTTATTTCTTTTTCTTTGATCTTTTTCTGTTTCTTCTTCTGTTTTACTGTAAAGTCATCAATAATGTCTTTGGGCGTCATTGGTATAATGTCTTTTTCCTTGGTTGGCTGTTCTTCTGTGCTTTCTTCTTCGGGTTTATTTTTTGTCCAGCCTTTTAAAATTATTGTTTCAGGTTCATCTTCGGGTTTTTCTGAAGTTGGTATTCGAAAATTGATCTCGGGTTCTTCTTCAAGTTCCTGTGGCTTTGGTTTACCCTTTATTAAAGGAATGTGCTCCATATCTTGTTCAGGTTTTTTTCTCTTAAATGGTTTATATGATTTCGAGTCAGGTTCCTTTTCTGATTTTTTGTTTATTTCGAATTCTTCAGGTACATATTTTTCAATTTCTGGCTTATCAAATTTTATTGGTTTGAATTCATCAGATGTGAATGTTTTTTGAGGTTGTTGTTCTTTTTCTAGAGGCATATCTTTTATGGATTCTTTTATTTTAGGTGTTTCTTTATTTTCTGTTTCTTGTTCTAATTTCTTTATCGGTATTTTCTTTAGTTTGATCTCTTCCGGTATAATTTTATCTTCTTGTTTTATTTCACCTTTTCCAATAATAAGCTTTTGTGATTCTTCGAACGTTTTCTGCGTCTTCTTGGGTGTACGTTCATAAATAGATTTATCTTCTATTTGTTCTAAAGGAACTTTTTTTAGTTCTTCAAACTCCTTATCTAATTTCTCTAATTCAATCAAATCTTTCTCTAAGACTTTAGGTTTTTTGTATTTCTTCTTTATAACTTGTAATGCTTCTTCTGTATTTCTAGATAAAATGCCAGTTTGTATTGGATTTTTTTCTATATACGTAACTTTTGGTATTTGTAATTGTGCCGGATAGTCATCGACAAATGTAACTTTACTTCGTAACATGATTTTAGGAAAAATTGGTTCAATTATTTCTTTTTTCTTAACAATTGGTACTTTTTTCAATTTAATTGTGCCAAATTGGATTATTTCTTGCATTGGTTCAATATATTTTAATTTTGTAGGTTTGATTTCTTTTCTTTCAATTTTCTGTGGAACTAATTTTTGCACAGATTCAGGCAATATTTTTTTTTCTTTTTTCTTTTTCATTGGCTCCCATTGAATTTTTTCAGGCATTGGTTCTAATACCGGTCTTTCATACTCAGGTTCTATCCATTCCTCTATATCATCTTTCTTGACGATTTTTTTCTTCTTTTTCTTTATAACTTTCTTTTCTTTTATTTTCTCGCTAGATTTAAGCTCCATTGGTTTTTCTTCTGCAGTAATTTCTTCTTTTGGTTTTTCAAATTCCTTTATTTTTTCGGGATGTATTGTTTTTATTTCCTTCAATTCATCTTCGGGTTTTTTCTCTTTTAAATCTTTCATTTTAACTTCGGGAATTATTTCTCCTGTAGTTTCTAGTATAACTTTCTTTATTTTTATTTGTTCTAATTTAGGTTGGCTGGATGTTACTTTTTCTCCTATTTCTTCTTCCTGTTTTTTTTCTGGAGTGATCTCTTCTTTTTTGATAGGAGCTAATTCTTTCTCTTTTTCTTTTTTAATGTCAGTCTTCCTAGGTTTTGCTTTTTTCTTTTTTGTTATTTCATCTGCTACAGCTAGATCAACTTTACTAATTTCAATAATTTCTATTGGTGTAACACTTAATTCTGCTTCCTCTTCAGCAAACGTTTTTTCCGTGATGAATTCTTCAGGTACTATTTCTGTTGTTACTTCTGAAATTTCAACACTTTCTTGTAAAAGTACATCCTTTTTAGCCTTTTCCTTTTTGGACCTTTTCATTTTTAAGTCCTCTACTGCTTCTTCTGGTCGGTCTTCCTTCACTTCTATAACTGATTTTACACTATCATCTATCTTTTCTAGCATAATTTGCTCTTCTTGTGTTTTATTTTTATCAATTTCATTAGTTATGATTTCGGAAATAATTTCCGTAGTTTCTATTTCCTCATTTGCAATTATTATTTCTTCTACTTTTTCTTGTGTTGGTTTTTTTAATGTAATATCTTCGACAATTTCTTCTTTAACTTGTTGTTTACTTACATGTACTGGTTTAATTTTTTTCGGTGCTTTCTTCACAGTAACTTCTTTTATATCAACTTGTGGTTCTTCTTCTTTCACTGGCAGTATCGTTTCTTTCACTGGTTTTATTGTTTCAAGAAGATCCTCAGTAGAAGTATCCGGAATTGCCTCAGTAACTTCGATTCCTTCTTTTGTTATAACAGTCAATTTTATTTCTTCTTCTTTTGGTTTTTTGTTTAGTATTTCTTTAGTAACTTCGATAGTAATTTGTTCCTGCACAGGAATCGTGTTTGTTTCTTCCCGTAAAATTGTCTTTATTGGGCTTTCTTCTTTTTTAATTTCGTGTATTGCAGCTTTTCTTGGTACAGCTTCAACTTCTGTGAATTTAGTAACAGAAGATTCAGTTAAGATTTGCACAACTTCGATACTCTCTCTAGGAGTGAATATAGTTTGAGCTTGTTCTATCTCTGGTTTATCTAAAACAATTTCTTCAACAATTTCTTGTAATACATTATCTTCATGAGATTTTCCCTTTTTTCTCTTTATTTTCTTTTCTATCGGTGTTTCGATAAGTTCGACTATTTTTTCTTTAACAATTATTTGAATATCTTCAATTGGTTTCAGATCAATTTTCTCCTCAGGTACTTTAACAATTGATTGCTGTGTATCTATTTTTGTAACTGTAACAGTTTCTTTTTTGTCTTCCACGATAGTTTTAGCCTTTTCTTTCTTTGGTATGTCCGTTTGGATTTCTTCTACGACTTGCTCAAAAACGTCAGCAGTGTTTATCATGTGTTCCTTTTTCTTAATTATTTTTTTGGATGGCATTTCTTCTGATTTTATTTCCTCGATTGCCTTAACACGTTCATCCTTTTTCTTTGGTATTTTTTTTGTCTTAATGTCTTTCTGTATCGGTTTTTCAATACTCTCGTTCTCTTCTATGATAGATATTTTCTTTTTTTCTATTGGTGCTTCCTTGAGATCTATTTCTGTAATTTCTACCGATTCTTCTTTATGTGTAAGGAGTTGAGCTTTTTGTATCTCTATTTCTTTTGTTACTTCTTCTATAATTTCTTCAGGCATTTCATAAATTGATTCTTCTTCCTGTAAAAATATGGTGAGAATACGAAATATATTATAATATACTAAATAGAACAACTTTTTGTATTTTCTCTACTTACCTGATATAGCCCTTCTTCTCTGGTACCTAAAAAAACAAAGATAAGAAATCAGATTAAAAAAAAGATTACTAAAAATTTTTTTAACTGCGATAATTGCGTTTTAATAAGTGATTTAATAATATTAATATTTTTATGTATAATATTAGTATTATCAGATAATAATTGATAGTTGTTTTATTTTTTCTTTCTTTCAATTTTAATGAGATGTATATTCAATGAGATGTATATAAAATGAATTGTAGAGAAGAGATGTATGTTTTAGTAGGACGCAAGAATTAGAAACGCTAAAAGTAAAACCAAACTTACCTTCCAAAGTCTTTTTACTGATTTTAGATTTTATCATTTCATCGTATTTAATGTGTATTTCAGGTGTAGTGTCTGCGTGAAGATTTGTAACTTTTGTCCCCTGTTCCTCTTTGTCCTCATTACTTATAATTATTGTTTTGGTACTTCCTTGTTTAATAATTTTCTTTTTAATCTTCTTTGGTTTTTCTTCTTTTACTAGCTTTTCAATTAATGTATCTCTTTTTATATTTTCTTCTTCAATTTTGACGAAATCAGGTTGTGAAGGTAATAAAGTTTCTTCAACAATTTCTTCGATTGGACCAACTGTAATTGATGTTACGGGTGATTTATCATTTTCTTCTACAGTTATTTCTTCAGTCACTTGTTGTTCCTGTCCTTTATGTTTAATAATTTGCTTTTTAGTGATTTTTTTTGGTTTTTTCGTTCCGACGTCTATTTCAGTTACTTTTGTTTCCTCCTTTACTTCTTCCTTTTCACAAGGTTTTACAAATTTGGGATGAGATAGTGGAAGAACAGTTTTCTCAACGATTTCTTCTAATGGACCTTCTGTAACTGTTATTATAGGTAGTTGTCCCTGTTCCTCTATAGTTGTTTCTTGCTGTTTCTGTTCTTTCTGTTTAATAACTTTCTTTGTAATCTTTTTCGGTTTTTCATCCTCAATTATTTCCTCAGTTATTATTTCTTGCTCCCTTATGTTTTCTTTTTCAAAGGGCTTGGCGAATTCGGATTGTGGCATAGAATATTCAGTTTCCTCAACGATTTCTTCTAATGGACCTTCTGTAATTGTTGTTATAGGTAGTTGTCCTTGTTCTTCTACAGTTGTTTCTTGTGTCATCTGCTGTTTCTGTCCTTTCTGTTTAATAATTGTCTTTGTAGTAATCTTTTTCGGTTTTTCACCCTCAATTATTTCCTCAGTTACTGTTACTTGCTCCCTTATATTTTCTTCTTCAAAGGGCTTAGCGAATTCGGATTGTAATAGAGGAAGTACAGTTTCTTCAACAATTTCTTCTACTGGACTTTCCATAACTGTTGTTACTGGTGGTTGACCCTTTTCCTCTATGGTTGTCTCTTTTATCACTTGCTGTTTCTGTCCTTTACGTTTAATGACTTTCTTCGTAGTAATCTTTTTCGGTTTTTTACCCTCAATTATTTCCTCAGTTATTGTTACTTGCTCGCTTATGTCTTCTTCTTCAAAGGGCTTGGCGAATTCGGATTGTGGCATAGAATATTCAGTTTCTTCAACAATTTCTTCTAATGGACCTTCTGTAATTGTTGTTATAGGTAATTGTCCTTGTTCTTCTACAGTTGTTTTTTGTGTCACCTGCTGTTTCTGTTCTTTCTGTTTAATAACTTTCTTTGTAGTAATCTTTTTCGGTTTTTCACCCTCAATTATTTCTTCAGTTACTGTTACTTGTTCCCTTATATCTCCTTCTTCAAAAGGCTTAGCGAATTCGGATTGTAATAGAGGAAGTATAGTTTCTTCAATAACTTCTTCTACTGGATTTTCCATAACTGTTGTTATTGGTGGTTGACCCTTTTCCTCTATGGTTGTCTCTTCTGTAACTTGCTGTTTCTGTTCTTTACGTTTAATAATTTTCTTTGTAGTTATCTTTTTCGGTTTTTTATCCTCAATTATTTCCTCAGTTACTGCTACTTGCTCCTTTATGTCTTCTTCTTCAAAGGGTTTAGCGAATTCGGATTGTAATAGAGGAAGTATAGTTTCTTCAACAACTTCTTCTACTGGACTTTCCATAATTGTTGTTACAGGTAGTTGACCCTTTTCCTCTATGATTGTCTCTTCTGTAACTTGCTGTTTCTGTCCTTTACGTTTAATAATTTTCTTCGTAGTAATCTTTTTCGGTTTTTCATCCTCAATTATTTCTTCAGTTATTGTTTCTTGCTTCTTTATTTCTTCATCTTCATTGCGCTTGGCGAATTCGGATTGTGGTAGAGGAAGTATAGTTTCTTCAACGATTTCGTCTGCCAGACTTTCCATGACTGTTATAGGTAGTTGTTCCTGTTCCTGTATTATTTCTTCCGTTCTCTGTTGTTTTTGTTCTTTGCGTTTAATAATTTTCTTTTTAGTGATTTTTTTCGGCTTCTTTCCTTCGATTGCTTCTTCAATTATTTGCTTCTGTATTTTCTCTTCTTCAAGGGGTTTGGCGAATTCAGGTTGAGGGGAAGAAAGTACAATTTTTTCTACTGTACCTTCCGTAACTATTTTCACAGGTAGTTGTTTCTGTTCCTCTGTAGTTTCTCTCGTCATCTGCTCCTTGTGTCCTTTATGTTTAATTATTTTGTTTTTAGTGGTTCTTTTCGGTTTCTTTTCTTCGATTACTTGTTCAGTTATTGTTATTTGCTCCTTGTTTTCTTCCTTTTCAAGAGGCTTAGCGAATTCAGGTTGTAGTGGAGGAAGTATGATTTCTGTGATTTCTTTTACCATACCTTCCGTAATTGTTGTTACAGGTAGTTGTTCCTTTTCCTCTATTGTCTCTTCTGTCACTTGTTTCTGTCCTTTACATTTAATAACTTTCTTTTTAGTGATTTCTTTCGGTTTTTTTCCTTCAATTAATTCTTCAGTCACTGTAATTAGCTCCGTCTCTCTTATTTCCTTCTCTTCAAGGAGTGTTGCAAATTCAGCCTGTGGCAAAAGGAATACAATTTCTTCAGCAATTTCTTGTATCGGACTTTCAATAATTGTTGTTATAGGTAATTGTTTCTTTGAATCTATTATCTCTTCTGTTACCCATTGTTTCTGCTCTTCAATTTTATTTTTAGAAATCTTTTTTGATTTTTCTTCCTTGATTATTTCCTCAGTTATTGTTACTTGCTTCCTCATTTCTTCTTCAAAGGGTAATTTGGGTTGTAGTAGAGGAAGTACGGTTTCTTCGACGATTTCTTCTACAGGACCTTCCGTACCTGTAGTTATAGGTAGTTGTCTCTTTTCTTTTATAGTTGTTTCTTCCGTCACCTGCTCTTTCTGCTTTCTGCGTTTAATTATTTTGTTTTTAATGATCTTTTTCGGTTTTTTTCCTTCGATTACTTCTTCAGTCACTGTTACTTGTTTCCTTGTTTCTTCATCTTCAACGGGCTTGATGAATTCTATATGTGATGTAGGAAGAATAATCTCTTCAATGATTTCCTCCACTGGTCCTTCTGTAATTGTAGTTACAGGTAATCGTCCTTCTTCTTCTATAATTATTTCTTCGATTACTTGCTGTTTCTGTCCTTTATGTTTGATAATTTTCTTTTTAGTTATTTTCTGGGGTTTCTTCCCGTCTACTATTTCAGTTACTGTTACTTCCTCTTTTATCTCTTCCTTTTCAAGGGGTTCTATGAATTCAGAAGATAACAGTGAAAGAACAGATTCTTGAATGACTTCTTCTGGACCTTCTGTAATTGTTGTTATAGGTATTTGTCCTTTTTCCTCTATTGTTGTTTCTTCTGTTATCTGCTGTTTCTTTCCTTTACATTTAATGATTTTCTTTTTAATTATCTTTTTTGGTTCCTTTCCTTCGATTACCTCTTCAGTCACTGTCACTTGTTTCTTTATTTCCTCCTGTTCAAAGGGAAGTTTGACGAATTTAGAATGTGATACAGGAGAAACGATTTTTTCTTTTAGTTTATCTATAGGTGCACTTATTAATAATTGTTTTTCTTCTATAACTGATATTTCTCCATTTTGTATTACCGTTTTTATTTCTTCTTGATTTTGAGTTTCTTCTAATTCTTCAATTTTTGTTGGTACTATTTCTTCTATTTCTATTTGTCCTGTTACTTCTTCAATATGCATAAATTGTTTTTTTGGTATGGATGGTATTTGTGGTTCTATGTCTTCTATTTCTTCTTCAATTACTATAATTTTTTCTTCTTCTGATTTAGTTTTTGGTTTCTTTTTACGAATTATAGTTTTCTTTGTTTTAATCGCTGGCGTTTCATTTTCTTTAGTGCTGGTTTTAAATTTTGTGATATATTCTTCAAATACTTCAGTATCAGATTCATTTGTTGGTTGTTTTGTTTCGTGTATTGTGGTGTGTTGTGTGACTGTGATATGATGTTGTTGCTCTGATGCTTCTGTAGTTTCTGAAATGTACACAGAAAAAGTGTGGTATATGATTAAATTGTTGTATGTAAAATGTTTTGTCTGTCGGCATTATTTGAATTTTGATGTTGTATTAGTATTTATAACAATGTATTAGACGCAAGTAATGGCTGCGTTCAGCGGACTCAACTATTAAGTCCGCTGAACGCAGCCAATATATTGACAAATTTTTTTATTATAATTTATTACTCGAATATTGGGTAATATTAAAACATGATTATTATAGAAGCATAATGAAATCAGCTGCTAGTTGACTATATAAGATATTCTTATCTAAATGTCAGTAAATTATAACTCTGTACTTTATTAGTTCTGTACTTACCGAGATAATCTATAACAAGATCGTAATGTTAAATCGAACATTAGTTTTGAACATTTGTTAAATATTTGCATTAAATGCCAAAGATTTCTGATTTGTGTGTTCTAATTATATTCCTCTTTTTATCTCTTTTATTAATATAAACTAACATACTTATATAATTTGTCTGTTTAACTTATTAAATATTACGATCATTGTGTTTAATCGAATCGAATTTCTTCAAATGTCGCGTGTGAATTATGAATGCAATCTATCATGTTACTTTTCTATACATATAATACTTACCTAAAATTTTTTCTAAGTAATCGGCTTCAAAAGATGTGCTTGCTATTTTTGGTACTATTGGAATTACGGGTTCGGACAGATTTGATTCAATTTCAGTAATGTGTTGCAATTCAGTAACAATTATACTTTGTTTTTCATCTTTGACATCATGAGCTGTTTTACTGTCTGGTTTTGGAACACTGAATTCCGATACTACATTTTCCGGATGAATTTCAGTTTTTAGAGCAACTTTTCGTTCAATTATATCTGCTTGCGCGATTTTTTCCTTAGCAAGACCTTTGACGACTTCTTTTGTTTCTTTCTCTGTAGGAGTTATTTGGGTAACTTCAACACCTTCCGAAATGCGAAACGAAACTTCGGCTGAAGCACTTGCTATCACTTTTTCAACGATAATAGAATGTTCGCTTTCATGAGGAATCGTTTCTATTTGTTGTACACTCTCAAATGGTATTTGTTTTGCTGTTATTTTCTTTACATCAGGTTTAACAAATTCCATCATTTCCTTCGTTGATGATGACGCAATCACATGAGATTTTTCAGCAACTGCCATGCTTAACATGCTTTGATCGGCTATTTGTTTAGTTACTTCTTCCGAACTTTTTACGTCTTCTTTTATTTCTTTCTCCGTAGCGATTACTTGAATAACTTCGACTCCTTCGGAAATGCGGAATGACACATCAGCTTTTGCGCTTGTCATTTCTTTGTCAGGAACAAGTAAACGTTCACTTTCATGAGAAATTGGTTCAATTTGTTGTATGCCCTCAAATGGTATTTGTTCTGGAATGATTTTCTTTTCCTCAGGCTTGGCAGATACTATAATTTCCTCTGTTTCTGATGACATAATTACTTGAGATTTTTGAGCAACGGGCATACTTAGCATGCTTTGTTCGGCTACTTGTTTAGTTGCTTCTTCTATACTTTTTACAACATCCTTTATTTCCTCCTCCGTAGCAGTTACTTGGATAACTTTGACGCCTTCAGAAACGCGGAATGAAACATCGGCCTTTGAACTTGGCGTTTTCTTATCGGGGAGAAGCAAACTTTCTCTTTCATGAAGAATTGATTCGGTTTGTAATATACTCTCGAATGGTATTTGTTCTGGAATGACTTTCTTTT
>Ga0157364_1008371_pt1 | contig 10722 bp, 10 predicted proteins | sample AttsexASBM2_FD_111476 | JGI IMG/M metagenome (GOLD analysis project Ga0157364, IMG submission 111476) | Fungus gardens microbial communities from leaf cutter ant in Ribeirão Preto, State of São Paulo, Brazil - Atta sexdens ASBM2 | ecosystem: Host-associated > Fungi > Mycelium > Unclassified ... | reverse complement strand
TTTTTAAAAACTTACATTCGTGTACTTAAAAATGAATATATTATCAAAAACTGATTGTATTATCGCAACTTATTGTCAAAGAGAGTCTTGTATTGCTTAAGTAAGTACAATATATTGTACAATATATTGTATAATAGACGATACCAGTGTACTCATGCATGTTAACGACGAGCAGGCAGAGGCGGGAGATTAGAGGCCGAAAGAAATTATCGTAAAAGAGGACGGGCGATGAGTTACGGGCGGCAATGCCAATTAATAAAGGGGTTGAAACGCAGCTGGAGCCTTGACTGCCGCATGACCACCGCGCTATGGAAGCCGAATAAACGTTAATTCATTTGCGCCCACTGTGACCACCTCGAAACCGGTGGCTGCACGCGTATCGTGCTTTTACGCGCATACTGCGCGTAACACGCCCGATGCTTTTATCACACCGCTTGGCCATACCGTTTCTTTTATGAAGATTACTTTTCTGAATCATGGGCTTTCCCCTGAAACATGGAAAGAGCCGCCACCTCTCTTTATTTCCATCACGCGCGCCATGACTCGATCTCGTTCTATCAGTTCATCCTTTTTGCATGAATATATTAACGATTTCCTATTCCAGTTTCGTAAATCAGGCTTGCTAAATTGACGTGATAAGCTCTAATAGAACTCCAGTTTGTTAAAGCAAGTTGTGTTTGACTTTCATTTCGATCAAATTTGACTTCAATAAGACATCATAGGATATAGAGAGTGATTTATATTTTATTACATTGAACGAAAATTTATTGCGAATTTTATTAATTTATAGTAATAATGAAATATTTTTATTTACAGTAAATAAACATTTTTTCAAAATAAAAAATTTGAATCTAAATTAAATATATATACGTTTACATTTAATAAGTATTTCGTTAGTATTATATTTAAATAAGTATTTAATAAAATTTATTAATTTTTTATAGTGTACATTATTTTTCTTATTATGTAATATTGCATTCATTTAATTCTAGGAAATAATTGTAATATATAATCGTAGATTGTAGATTGTCACAGAATTTATTTACAAATCTTGGAAAATATTTTTTATTATAGAATTGAAATATTCGTTGACTAGATTCTAAGATCAAAAATGGGAAATGGTATCTTTAGAATCGTACATTTTGATCCGATGATCGGATTGTCGCTATTGCAGCGCGAAAAAGTGAATGCAATGGTTCTCGTTCTGAAGACTATACTGCGCCGCGTTTCGATACCTCGAATCTTGTTAAAGTCTCTACGCGAGCGGCATCGATCAAACAATCCATCGACTTCCATTGCTATCTGATTATCTCTACTTTCCTACGTCAAGTAAGCAGATATAGCCTCTGCAGCAGGGATCACTTTTCCATCGAATAAAGTATCTCGCTGCTTCTCGTTTCACGGATCGGTCTTTATTTTAGATGATATCGAGGAGGCCACGCTATGTACCCAGTATTAAAAGTATGCAATATTGGATTTCACATCCCGTTCTTAAATCTTCTACTTTAGTGTAACGGTGAGTGCATCTCTTTCGATTGGGAACGGAGATTTTATACTCTTAATGCTGTCAACTTCTTTTATTTACACATAACTGAAAATTTTAAAAAATTTGTTAATCTTCAACTTTATTTCTTTTCGAAAATAAGAGATTTTTCAAATTTAATTTTATTTGTCAATTAACTTTTTATGTTTATAGTTAATACGAAGAATATTGAAGATATTGAAAAACCATTGGCAAACAAATAACTATTCCGTTTATCAATGTTCAGGAAGCTCGTTTACATCTTTGTTATCGTTACTATCGCAGTTACGAAAAACGACTATTGCGATAACGATACTATTGCAGCCCTGTCGTAAAAGTTACCCCGTATCTCGAGTGATTTTTGAACGTATAAAGCTTTTCCGTTTATTTTGACGGTTACTATCAAGCTTTCTACGTGGTTCCGAATAGTTTTCGAATAGTTTTCTCAACATTGAATAATTCATTAATAAATATTGGAACTTGTTATATTTTATTTAGCAATTATCCGTTGCACTTGAAAATATTAGACTCTTCAAAAGTTTAACATTAATAATTACAAAATTAATTTAATATAAAATTTCTATAAAAAATATATTTATCTTATTACACTTTGATCAAAAAATTGTAAAATTTTTTGTCTAATATTTTTTTGTGGGTTCTCTCCTTTTTATTTTTAACGACATGTTGCTTTTTAAGAAGACATTCGAGAAAAGAGGAGTCGTTTCTAGTTTTTACTTTTCTGAGAAGTGTAAAGAGGAACGGTTTGAGAAATTCGCGTAGATTAATCAGAAACACCTCTCAAGATCGTCGACGGATGCTTGTTTTCCGTTCTTGGGCTGATGGTAGAGCCACCCTTCGACAATGCTGGCGTTTCTTTGTGTCCACCGTTGCTTTGTTTAATGGTTGATGAGATGGAACCATGGAAAGCGTGGCGTCTACTTTTCGATGTATTGCGATAGGTACATTTGTCTCTGCCGAACGACGGAACGCTCGATCGTTAGTGTGAATTCCAAGAGTCCTGTCGAGTGGAGAGGACGTATTGTTTTGCTTCGAAATCGCACGGACAGATTCGAAAGATTGCAAGCGAATGGCGACGTCTGTCTCTTCCCCCCTCCCTCTCTCTCTCTCTCTCTCCTCTTAGAATTCCTCCTAAGCATCTCGTGAGATCATGTTGCAAGGAAGACAATGTAACGACGCTGTAACTGAGATAAGCGTGGATGCAAAGCCCGTAATACCGGCTCACATTGTATAGCTTCCAATTCTGATACATCTCAGCGTTTGCGGTCTCAATGCTTCGATCTACGACTCGGCATTACGTCCAAACGGCGACGATCCGTTTGCGCGGTGTCGATTGATCGGATGGGCACGCGCGCAAATTTCTAGGTTGGTTTTCGTGTGCACGAGAGCGAACGAAGCTTACCATCGGGAAGTAGAACGTCGTACATCTTCGTCTAAATACGCGCTTCGTCGAACGTGATCCTTGACCGTAGCAAAATGGAAGTCCGAGTGAAAATCGTGGCGCTGGTGTAATCGAGAATTGGGAATCACTCAGGTGGCGACCGTAGGATCCGCAACTACTCTTTGATCCTCGTACCGAGGATCGAAGAACGGGGCACGAGTATTCCTACGGGAGTTTTCGGGGAATAAAAGTGTCTGTTGGGGAAGGTGGTAAGATAAGAGAAAATAAAATTGAACGGTGGAGAGAAGTAGGAAGAGAGGGAAAATCTTGGACACGCAAGGCGGAGGTGTAATCTTTTGTTATCTATCCATGTATGTTTGTTACGTTTAATTTTGTTAGTTTGTAGGGAGGAAATATTATTTGTCACACATGGTAGACGAGCTACCGCTTTTTACGTCAGCGACATTAATTTTAGTGCTGGCATCGGGCTTTTTTTTTATCGGCTCGTTCTGCGAGACGGTCGTCCACTCTCGTCGATACGACGAGATATTGCGGGAACTCCGGTGACGCCACTATAATTTGTAGGAGCAAGGCAGTAATTTTTTTGTCAACCTCCCTTTACGATTGGAACGGCCGTAAACAAGTCTAATTGCTTCGCAGCTGTGCGCGGCAGAAGCCGCGTAAAAACAATATAATCTGTCGCAATGTGATCTTCCTTTTCTTTAAAAAAAATTTTAATTTAGCGATACCGCCGGAAAAATGAACAGTGGAAAACAATGCATTTAACATTGGTTTAAAAGCGACAAATTCTGAAATAGAATTGTATGATCTTAAAAAGACCTCTTAAAAAGACCACGTCATTGCCTTTTGCGAAATCTTTGCACGTCGCTGCGAAACTAGATTTTTACTACTTGCGGAATGAGATGCACCTTCGTGTGAGTAAAAATCAAAAGCGTCTCCATCGTTTTGGATGTCTATGCCGATGAAGAAGAAAATCTTTCTCGACTATTCGGAATGATCGGCATCTAGTGCCCATCTACCCATTTACGAACAGGATGAGGTATCTACCGATAATAGTCGCTCTCACGCGATCTCGAATTCAACCTATCGATCAGACGAAGCGGAACGTGGTACCCGATTGCACCGAGTGCCTCGAAACGGGCATTCGATCTCTCTCACCACTTTTCCTCAAACTTCCGCGAATCGGTCGCTAGTGCCATTGGTAGAGAGAGACGAGCTTATTACACCAAGTGTTTCCCTTCCGTCTTCTCGGCGTGATAGTACCCGGACGTGGAAAGAAGCCGTAAGAAACATGCCCGGCGAGACGCACCGTCGGCTATTTTTATCCCAACGGAGACGAGAGAAAAGGATGCGGTTCATGTTACCTTGTAAAGTACGTGAACGAAGCGTTGGATACGTTAGCTAATGACGTTCATGAACAGGTGGTCATCGATCGATCCAAGTAAATTGAGATCCTTATTGACAAGATGACAAGTGAAGAACAGAACGTGGAAAGCAAGGAAGTGTTCAAATTCGTTCAGCGCAACATGACATGTAAATAATTACGTAAATAATACGGTAAAAAGGAATTCCCTTATTATAGTCTTCTGATTCGTAAAATCTTTTTGAGAAGGAGGCCGTTAACAACACACAATTAAATTTTACGATAGTACATTTTAAGAAACTCTAGATGAAAACATTCGATTACAAGTCGTGATCTGAATAGGAATTACATTGCTTTCATGATTATACGTGTAACTAACAAGGCCAATTCAGTTTTCTCAAAGAGAGAGACGTGTCGGTTAGTGCAGCCCGCCTTTCCTCAGAGTTAGGGCAGTTAACGGAGATAAAAGACTCCGGTTTAAAGTCGCTCTTGGCCGAAGAGTAACAGCTCCCTCTCTTCTATCTTTTTCCTTTATTTCTCTTTTTCATTCCGCAAGCTTTCTCGGAGTTTGGGTTTTTCGAATTTCAACTCAACTCGCTTGGTGTACTGATTCATCTCCAATATCGAAATAACGTAAGGTATAGCGCGAGCTATTCTCGGTAACATTTTCGAGTAATTATCCTCTTCCGCAACGCAGTCGTTATCACTGTAATGCTTTGAGATGTTCCAATCTTAGTTTTAGATTAGGTAAACACACAATGCGATTATGCAGCATAACAGTTGTAAATAACATAATATAACAATATAGAACTGTTAGACAGTTAGAAGAATTAGTTGGAAAATTTATCAATGTATGAAAAATGCTATAATAAACGCAATTATAAATGCAGATTGGTATTTATCAAAATCGTAACAAGAAATTATTAAAGGAAACACAATTGATATGTTGTATTGACATATTGTATATTAACAAGAATTGCAGGTCGGTATTAGATATACATAAAAAATATAATATTTTATAAAAATTATATTTGCTCTTGAACGGAAATTATATGATCAAGATATAACATTATAAAATAATGTAGAGTTGCGTGTTAAATACATATATTTCGAACAATTGAATTAAAAAGTTTATATCAATTAAACAATTTTTGATGTAAATTGTGATTACCATTAATCTATGACATGTTACGATTTTTGGAAATTCATTTATGCGTCAGCAACATTTTCGTGAACGTTAACTATTATAAACGGTAACGCGAGGTAATCAACTTGCTTTTAACCTTCCGAATATAATCAACATCAATATATCCATATTGCATTAAAAAAAAAGAAGTAATTATATTAACAAGAAATACATACATGATCATAATCAGAATTTATCTATATTTATCTATATAGTTATTGCGACAAATTCTGATTATTTTAATATTTTATAGTTAGAATATTTAATGCATTTAGTTAGTAAAAATGCCTAGTTTGTATTTTTTTAGTTGAATCTACTAGATTTCCAATTTATACAACCAGATTTTTTGCCATTAAAAAAAAAATAAACGCAACGAACTCATTGATTACACCACAAATTTGTCGAGTCGCATTCAGCTAATTACACAACACACATCCCGGTACGCACGATTAAACACGCGCGGCTATAAATGTACGTATACGCAGGTTGGTATCCGCCAAAACCTTTGTCGTTGGTTAATTAAGTCGCAAACTCGCGATGCGTTAATAACTTTACGCGACCGCTTTAGAATTTCGTTATTTCGCCACGGAAATTCATGAGTAGAGTGTTTAATCCGACAAAGTTATTTAATTAAAGACGGTTAAGACATCTTATCGATTTTCAGCTGAAACGGTTTGGAAACAATTACTTAATGCCCTGTTATGAAACAAGGGTAATTTTATTTAATCGGTTTTTTTCATATATAATTTATTTTATTTTGCGTGTAAATTATTGAAATTTCGTAAAAAATCCGCATATTTTTCTACCGCTACTTTTTATTATATATTATATTTTATTCTCGTCCATTTTCTATTTTTCGCAAATTTGATTTTTTTATAAAATGATACATGTTGTTGTTGTTGTTGTAATAAAAATAAATTTATTATATACAATTAAAGTAATCGAAAATTATTTTCAAATATAATTTTGATTTAAAATCACCAATCTTGCAATTTATTTAAAAATTCGTCGATCGTGAAAGGAACAAATCGGATTTTTCAATTTCCACGGATTTCGACGCACGTCCGGTATAAAAAGAAGTGTAGTTGGTTCGTCGAGATTTAAAGTTTATCGCGACCCACCGAACGTTCCGTCGCCATACATAAGCTGAATTAGGAGGTCGGTGGTCGCGACTTTCGGCGAGAGCTTTCGATCGCAATCCCATCGCATTCTCTTATCCCCGTCCATCGCGCACGACAATTTCGAAAAGTCGAAGTGTCTGCGACCGCTGCCTTTTTCTCTCTTTCGAATTCGGCAGTGGCTGCCGAGAGGCACGAACGTGAGACACGGACGACAAGGCGGCGCGGCGCGACGTCGGGGTATGGCGAGCGCGATACGTTGTGAGGGAGAAAGGGTAGGCGAGAAGGGGATAGCTACTCTTCCTGAAGAGAGGGTGGCACGCGAACGAAGAGATACGCGATGTGCGCCTCCACGAAGGCGCTCGGCCGCTTTCGGCCAACTTCGCGGATCGTCGGCGGTCGATAGAGCAAACACGGCCGCGCCCCAACCCCCTGGGGGGGGGAGGGCTGAGAGAGCGCGAGGGGTTGTTGGCGAGGGTGGGCGTATGTGGGCGCTATGTCGGGCTTACAGGGTGAAAGAGAGAAAGAGAGATGGGGGGGTTGAGAGTTTGATGGGCACATTCGGGGGATGCGGATCAACGGAAGGGCCGAAATTCACCTTCCCTCTCCCCATGACTGAATATCATAATTATTACAAGCGTTATTACGTCAGGATGTACTGGGATCTCGAAGGAACGCTAATTCCTCGTATCGCAAAATTTTGCCACGGAGTATGGCCGATCGAGGCTGATCTCATGTTCCGTTGCTCTGATCTTCCATTACATGAAATCACGATGTTTATTCGTCTGCTAAATTCTTCACATCAAATAGAATTATCATAGAAGACAGTTAAAGTTGTATACCAAAGTTGAATTGAACACGTATTCTTAATGCTGCATAGAAAGGATGATTTTATTGAAATATTAAAAAATTGAGTTTATAGATACAAATTTAAAAATAATTTTGTTGGATTATCGAAATAATTAGTAGGACACTCAAATTGGATTCTAGTCAATTTTTGGCAGCATTAGTTCATATTGAATTTTTTCTATGTAATAATATTTTGATGGTTCGACAAAATTATTTTATTTATCTAACTAAATTTTTAGATATTTCAATAAAATCATTCATTTTGTGTGTGTATTCGAATTAACTACAGTTCAAAAGCACGCAAGATATATAACACGTGCGAGTCCACACTTTTTTATGTAAATATTATATATTTATCAATCAGAATTGTAAATTAATGGAGTACATATACCGAACATACTCAAATTAATCAATTATATAAAAACAAATGATGTTATTACCAATTAATAGGAACTACCATTGAAGATTTTATATATTTTGCGTACCATAACGATAATACGTTCAATTGATGTATATTGTTACTTATCACGTGTAATCACATGTTTAAGAAAAATTGAACATTTTATACATTTTATGTATGCCAGAAAGGGCATTTAGAAAAGGAAAACATGCTAAAAAGAAAAATCAATCATGTGATGAAAGATAATAATTATTACAAGCGTTATATTATCAAAAGAGATTCCCTATGGAGCACTATCTCAAACTATCCCTTGAAAGTTTACCATGGGCTAACGCAAGAGATGTCGGATCGCGTCAACTTTGGAGAACCGCTTTTACTACATATTATGCAGCGCTACTGATTTTAGTTAGTTTCATTTCGCTTTACACACTTTGTGCTTTGGCGAACCACGCAAGCTTGTACTATCAAGATGTGTGTGTGTGTGTGTGTGTGTGTGTGTGTGTGCGTGTGCGTGTGCGCGCGCGTGTGTGTGTGTGTGCGTATGTATATATACAGATAATACACAAAAGATTAATTCAGTTACCTAAATGTTTTTACTGAAGCAGATTAATTTGTTTAACTTGCGATATTAATTCGGTGTACTCATATTTTATATGAAGTACTTTGAAATTACTATCACATAGTAAGAAATATTAAAGATGTAAATTACAAAAAGTATTACTTTTAATGATCAAGATATTTAATTTTATAATTTAAATGTGAGCATGTTTATCAAAAACCAGCGTTTGAAAGGGAAGAAGTGTTGAATGGTGATATCTACCAAAAAGAATTTATCTGATTCGTCAAAAATAAAAAGGACCGTTTACGAAGTTGTTCGTGTTGACGGAAAGTTCAAGACAATATTTCAATCCTCCACAGAAGAGATTTTTCAATCCTGTCGCGCTTCATCGAGATCCAAGAATCAAAAGATTGAAAATTAAAGTTTCACTCACTTTGGCTATATATATTGTATATATTATATATATTGGCACGTCTCACGCACACACTTGCACACACGCGAGCGAAATAGAGAAGAGTCCTTCTTTCCTTAATGGTGCCACTTGTACTTCCGCCGGCCTTTTCACGGACCTTCTGAAGATTCCTTAAGTTCAAAAGAGTGGCCTGCCCTTTTCTATTTTCCTTTCTTGATCTCTTTTTACCTCTTCCTTAAATCCGTAACTGTAAAGTTACAACATGGCACAGTAAGTGCGCAATTAACAGATAAGCGGAAGATCTTATATTACGGAAGGTCTTAATTAAATAAAGTGAACGGCGGATTTTCAAAGTGGAGACGTAATTGTATTTCCAGTAATATAATTTAAAATAAGATATACTTTAAATTATATATTGTTAAAATCTTATGCTCTCGCACAATCTAAATAATGTAACGAGGCGTGCTGTTCAAAGTATCCTGTTTCTCAGGAATTATGATAACCCAAGTCGGGATAATCTCCGTCTAGAAACTCCGATACAGTTTACAATTCGAGAATGGAAGTTTTTGGTCAGAAATGGAAAACAATCGAGATATATGATATTCAGTTTTCGCTCGATCGCCTCATTTATCTTGTCACCATTTCTGTTGTTCTTCATTTACAATCACCTAATGCTTGTATAAAAAAAGCAACAAGATATGACGGGGCATGGCTCGAAATATATTCGGAGTATCGAATCATGAGTGCGAAAGAGAAAAAGACGCTCGCATACTTTGTCAGCGAAACTCTAGTTTTGCAAAACGACTCTCGTGACATCTCTCGTCGACATTTCTTCGTCTTGTAACATTAATGTCGAAGTCACCATCGTCGTTCACTTTGTCGACCGAGACTAAGAAGACGCACATGCTATAATCCGGTCCAACAGATTGCTGAAGAGGTGATGCGAGGTAGCTGGGCTAGATTTTCAAAGAACTTCGTAAAAACTGTCATCAGTATCATGGCTCTCCCCTCGTTCGAATTTCTGGCAAGGTGAGGAGAGATAAAGCAGACGAGCACAAGCATGAGAAAAAGAGAATGCTAGGGTGGATGCTAAGTTGGAGCGAAAGAGAGGGAGGGATTGAAGGACGCAAATGGGATTGCCTCTCGAATTTCTCGTCAGCTCGTGGCAAAGACTAGGAAACATTCGAACCAAACTTCTTTATTCGTCGGGAGCGATGGCCTGCGCCACGGCTTTTCTTCTTGAGAGTAATGGAAGTTTCTTCTTTTACTTAAAAAAAAAAAAAAAAAAAAAAAAAAAAACAACTTTTTGGAATTCGCGACAGTGATATTTTCGTGGCCAAGTCGTACCTATTCAGGAATCAAGATAATAACGTTAGATAATTTTAGTTCAGTTGAGAGAGACGTTGAGAGAACTGATCCAGTTTCTTGTAGTCTTATATTCTTAATATAGAATTATGATATATTTTATTATGTATAAATTAGGAAGATAGGAGTCCGTTAGTTTCACCATTTCAGCATTAGACTTTTTAAACAACTAATTATTATGATAAACTTGCTAATACAATAGCTAATTATTATGATAAAAATATATTAATATAATAGGTAAAATCTTTCTGTAGATTTTGTTAGGAACGGTATAGTTTTATTGTTGTAAGTGAAATATGATCGTGCTTCGTTGTAGCCAGCTTGCTCCGATAGTAGGATAAACTGATACATACCATATGTAAGGCTTCTTTATTTGAAAAACTTCATATTAAATTAATGAACTTATAATAGAAATAAAAAACAGATAATAAATATGTATTTCTTAGTAAATATTGTATTTTAAAATTAGTTTGTAATGATGAAATAGTCAAAAAATGCTGTTTTATTAGAACTAACGTATAATTAAAT
>Ga0157364_1008370_pt1 | contig 10722 bp, 5 predicted proteins | sample AttsexASBM2_FD_111476 | JGI IMG/M metagenome (GOLD analysis project Ga0157364, IMG submission 111476) | Fungus gardens microbial communities from leaf cutter ant in Ribeirão Preto, State of São Paulo, Brazil - Atta sexdens ASBM2 | ecosystem: Host-associated > Fungi > Mycelium > Unclassified ... | reverse complement strand
TATCCGCGCGTGAATCGGAGGGGTGGCAGAAATATCAGAGGTCGATGTCGAGCTCGACTATCGGTGGAAGAACGTTTGATAGAGGATAATCGTGCCTATTATAAAGTGGAAGTGTTGGGTAACAAGCTACGATCGAGCGCGGTGCCAGGCGGTAATATGCAACATGCGACATTGAAAGACGGGGAGACCGAAGAGAAGAAGGAAGCGCCATCCAATGAAAAGCCGGTGGTAGTGCGATTTAAGCGTGTGAGGAAATCAGAATTATCTTTGTTGAGTGATGAGGCGGAATCCTTCATGTTTGGCGAGCCAAAGCGAGACGATTCCAGCGAGCGAACAAGTGACAGCGAGCAGAGCAGCGTACTGCCAAGAGATACGGAAAGCGAACCTAACGACACTGTCAATTCATCTATATCGTTGAATTCATCGTTAAATTCCAGTTCCATTAAGCAAGAGATTATTGAAGAAGACTCGCAGGATTCCATGCATCTAGGCAGAGCAAGGAAAAGAAGACGCACACAGGCTGAAGCATTTATCAAGGACAATACCGATTACTATAAATTCGAAACCCCTGGCAGCAGGTTAAGGTACCAGGCTCCATTGACTGGTGTTAAAGACATTGCCGTGGATGGTGATAGGGAACATGGGAAGAGATCGACGCATGAACCGGAAGATTGCAAGTTGCAGGCTGACGGCGTTGTCCAGAAAATTTATCCGTCCAAACCATCGGCAGAGATCGAGAAGATGCAGTTCTCTTTTGAGTCGATACCTATGTCTGAGCCGTGGTATCAAACTTATCAGCGTCAGGACACAGGCGCCGAATTTTGGCATTGCTTCAGCGAATGCGAGGAGATGAAGCCATTTCTTCTGCCATATGAGATTGAAAACTTTCACGAAACGCTAACGAAAGCACAGAGCAGAATCGAGAACAGTAGGAGAAGAGGCCGTGGTCGCGGTATAGGATGTGTGGGACGCTCGCCAAGAAAGAGCCCACGTTGTCATGCATCCACGTTGGCGATTATGTCTACCATAATCCGTAAAAAGGAACAACAATCGACTTTGCCTACGATAGAAGAATCGTCGCCTGTCAGATCGCGCATAAATACACCCAAGCTTGAACAAAAACCAGATCTCAAATTGGACGTGGACGAAGAGATAAAAGAGATTGCGAAGACGATCGACGAGATGTTGTGCGCGAAAGGTATGACCGAGTTGGACGACTCGTTTGAACCCGATGTCGACTTGGCGCAAGCTGATGGTTTTTGTCAAACGAACTTACCAAAGGGTGCACCGCCGAATCTACTGGAATTGCTCGACAACTGTCAAGACATTACCAACTGTCTGGAAAATAATTCATCGTGTGCTAGTTCAGAATGTGGTGAGGTAAACGTGGACATTCCGTTGAAACGACGGAAACGAAGAAAAAATCGGACCGGTTGGCCGGTCGGTAACAAGATGAAAAAGAAAATACAACTAAACAGCAAAATATTGACGGATTGCGACCAGGAATCATTGACGGAGAAGAAGTTCTATCCTGATTTTTCTAGACGTCACACGTTGAGCACAGAAAAGATAGATTCTCACGCGGTAACAACGTCGACGAACAACGCATTACCGATGGTTGCAGAACGATTAGGTATCAGTCAGAAAAATGATGACAACGCTTCGCTGGAAACCTGCACTACATCTAAAAAATCGTATCACGAGACATTCGCGAAAAAGGACAAAAACATAGAGGCTGTCAGTAATGACAATACGGGCCTATCAGCGAGTACGGACAACTATAAGGAGTCCGTCTCGGAAAATGCCTGTGATGGAACGAATAAAACTCATCTGTCGAACAAAGATTATCCATGTAGAAAAGATTTATCGGAAATTAAGGAGGTCTTGGAGAATGATTCAGGCAACGATGAGAATCACGAGAACCAGAAGAATTTGTTAAGCAGAAAGGATGTCAATACGATCACCGAGAACTTGATCGCGAAATCGCCTATTAAAAAGCAACGACAACGCGAGCATGTCACCGTTACTAGTGTTGATAGCTGTGAATTACGGGACACGGAGATCGAGAATCAGGACAATCTGCAGTTACAGTGTAGAAAAGAGGAGACCGGTATAGTTCCTAAGAAACACCACAATTCTAATTCTGAGTTATCGCTGCCGAAGCGGCAGCTGCGCGGCGGCAATTGTGAGGAGAACTCGTCCGACACGGGGGAATTGTTGAAACGTCGTCACGGTATCGTATTCGCCACAACGAGGCGTGGTCGGATAGGCTCGCGAAAGCGGATTTACTCTAAAAAACGTCAATCGAGAACGACCGTCACCCGCAACAATGCCAATTTGTCGTCCAATCGCGTCGGGATGATATACGAGGACGAGAATTGTAAAAAGGATGCCTACTTGAGTATTACGTCGTGTAACAAGAAACAGCCACCAAGCTCTGGGGTGCGCGGCAGCGTAAAGCGTAAAAGTGAAGCCATTTCATCGTCAGATAACATCCAGGAATCGTCCAACCCATCGATAGATCAATGCGCCTTGTCGGAACGCATCAGTCCATCGATAATATCGTCCAGCGAGCTTGAGCAACGTCGTTCTAGCATCGAGTTTCAACCAGTCGTACGAATGATGAAGATCGACGATCAAATAGACATAGATCACGGTATACTGTCGACGGTGACGGTGGCGAGTAATAGACGGTTGAGAAGTTCTGTCGGCTCGCGATCGAATCCCAAGCCACCGAAGAAGCGTGTCAAGTCTGGCCGCGGGCACTTTGGGCGGTGGTTGAAGAACAGCTGAAAACCTGGAAAACGAAGAAGGCGAAGAAGAAAGAGGCTGTATTTCGGCTTAGATTTCAACGGTGGTCATTTATCGATCTCACGATTCGATATCTCGTTCTACCGATGTGTACATTGTGTATAAAAATATTATTTGTGTACGTAGAATAGTATTTAACATGCATCATAGTATTATATATATATATGTATACACACACACACACACACACACACACATATATATATATATATATATATATATATATTCTCTCTCTTTAGTGATACCATTCTACTTAGTGACGTTCTTTCAGGTGGTTAGTTTTAACACTCCCCACCCGCGGTATATCCTACTGTGTACATACTTTAGATGCGGTCATTGTGTTCTCAGAGACAGAACAGTTACATCTTTTTTACTAGTACTATGTCGTTCCTTATTTTCTATTTCTTTTTTCTTTCTCGTCGTTTCATACAAACGAAAATTGTGAACCACTTTGATGACAGTCGTTTCATTCAGATCATGATTAAGAATTATTTTTATTTAGAGTATGTTATATTTTAGAGTGCGCAAGACTGCATACGGCTTTGTAACATTGTAATCACAGATGTACACACACATACACACACACACACAAACACACGTATACATACACATAGACACGCACACATATGTTCCGTTATATTGTGTATATTATTAAAGATAATATTCTATATTTTCAATTCTCCAGTATATCCAAATACATTATTTCAAGCAGAATTGCTGTAAGCCGCTCATGAGTTCAGAAAGAGAAATTATTATTAAAGATATACAAATTTTCCATTAAAAATCATTTCATTGCACCTTTTTTAATTCCATGTCTCCCTTAGAGAGAGAGAGAGGGAGAGGGAGGGAGGGGGGAGAGAGAGAGAGTGCAAGTTAAATTATACAAGTCTATATATGATTGATCAACAAGTTCAATAGACTGATTTTATTTCAAGTTTAGTGTTCTTTATCTTAGTTATAGTTTAGACGATTAATCTAATCAGTTAATAATAAAGATTATATAGCACAATTAACTACTTAAAGTTTAAAAATAAAATGGAGCTTTTGTATTTTTGAAAACAAAGTTTAGGTAATTATAAATTTATTTACCTGATAGATTCAATTATAGTTAACATTTATAAGTTGGATCTCTTTAGTGCTTTAAAAATTATCTCTTCATATAATTTTATTTATTCCTTAAATTAATTTACATTTTAGAAGAAATGTACATAGAACAATCTCGTATCACGTCAAGCCTTCACGTTCCCGAAACGCTTTCTTCATTTCGTTTAGTTTTTTCCTCTTATATTCTTTTCGCGTTTGCTGTTTTTTCTCAAGAGCATGTATCTGGGCTTCAATGGAGCATTCCTTGTTCAGCAAGTTGTCAAGCTTTGTCACCAAGATTTCACGCGCACGTTTCTTGTTGTCCCACTGGCTCCTTGTCTCATGGCACTTGACGACAAGTCCCGTAGGCTTGTGCTTCAACAGGACCGCATTGTTCGTCTTATTCGTCGCTTGGCCACCTGGACCACTACCTCGGATGAATTGCTCCTCCAGATCGGCCTCATCCAGCTTAGGAACGTTCGAGTAATCAAGATAACGTTTAAATGACTTTTTGCGGACTTGTATGCTTTCGAAATAATTAAATATAATGCCTAACAAGAGGAATTTGTTGCAGCTGGCTAGAGAAGAAATGCTATTGGGAACTTTTAGACAAGTCAATACAGACTTGATCAACATCTTCTGTTTTCATAAAATGTCTCTCTTGTAATAAACCCAATGATGATTTAAACCACTTTCTTAGCTTCCAAGAATTTCATACCTTTCTGTGAAAGAAGAAATAAAGAAATTAATTAATTCTGAATCAATGGAAAACTTTTACTAACATCGCAAAAATTTAAACTTTAAATTGAAAAAAATTAGATATTTATATGTATTTAAAAAATTATATATATTGTGTAAAAATATATCTTTAATATATAAATAAAAACAAGGCAAATATTTATTTCAAAAGAATTATATATATATATATATATGAATATAACAAATCGATCTTGTTCTTATATGTTGAATACAATTCCATACATGTTGAAACTTTTTCTCTAGATTAAAATATATTGCTTTCAATTCCAGGATTATTCAACGTAATATTTTTAAAAGAAATATTGCAACAGTGATTTATAGGTTAGAAACAATGAGGTTATAAACGATATTCGTGCCTCAACAGCGTGATTACCTGCAATTGGAAGTTTATCGCCGTCTCATCAGACAGATCTTTATTAATTCTGAAAGCAGTCTGGATTCTGTATCGAAAGTACTTTTTGTTCGTAAACTTTAAAGTTTCGCCATATCTCAGAATGTCCTTGTATAGTTTCAAAACAACTTGTCGGCTCATTGTGATTTATCAAAATTAATTGAACGTCTGTACGATGTATAAAACATGTATGTATAATTGTATTTTGATATAGCATGACATTAAAAATGATGTATACCACTCTTCAGAATTCGCAAAAATTGTACGTATATATATATATATATATATTATGTATTAAAGAAGATCCTCTCCTCTTTGATATGTTCTATATGTGAGACATGCGCGATAATGGCCGGCCGAGCCGGCGTTTCTTTTTATAATGAATCAGCTGACAACATTACGCACTTGTTACGTATGTATACAAAACATGCAAAATTAACTTTACTTTATCAACAAATTGTTTAATAATATTAAGATTCTTTTCATGGAAAAACTTAAGAAGGATCATTTTGTATAAAAACTTAAGGATTGTTTGGCATAATTATTTTCGATTTATTATATATAATTATGGATTAAAAATTTTAAAAATCTTATATAAAAACTGAATCTGTTACAAACAGATTTTGCGAGTAACTGCAAATTTTATCAGCAAAATGATAGTAGGATATATTCCATTCTCAAATATGAAATAACAGATTTTATCTGATTTGTTAGTTTCTACTGTTAATCTTCTGTCAGATTATGTTGATAAGTTCTACTGGTAAAATATATTTAATGTAGACATAATTGATATCTACCACAAATATTCTAATTTGCTGACGGCAAATCGAACAGATATATTTTTAGTATTAGTATAGTGATATAGCATTTCAATGTGTATTCATATTTAAAAGCATTTCAAAAAAATATCTGCTCTATTCAATGAAAAAAAATGGGAGATAATTTAAAAAAATTATAATACTATATTTTTCCAAAATTAGCAATTTATAATATAAAATCTCTCAAATTTAAAGTAAAGTTTCTTATATTTCTTTTTATGCGTTTCTCCGATTTGACAAAGAAACAACGTCAATTAATGTTAAAATTCTTGGAATTCTAACTCGAAAAGCTTCTGTATGACGTCATCTATTTGCAGCTCCTTTGCTATTTCTATTATCAACTCATCTACGAGCTTATCAGATATCCTGCAATAATATCATTCGTTGTAAATGCATTCGTTGTAAATAAATTAGAGAATAAAGTTTAGTATTATATTTACAAAGTAGTAGTATTATATTTACCAAGCGACAATGTCCCATGGTTTATTTTGTGTATTGCTAGAGTACATTGGAATCGATTGCATCAATTGCTGATATTCGCATTTATATTTCAAAAAATTCATCTCAGTTTCCTCGGAAACATCAAGCTCGATATTATTTAGCGAATCTATCTTAAATTTTCCTTCCTTTATCTATTATATAATATTAATCATCATAATTTTACATTTTGATTCTCAAGATATATTTTAACTATTTTCACTGTTGTACAATTTACCTTTGCTTCAAAATCTGGCAAGTCCATTAAGCTCTCATAATCCGCTTGGCATGATGCATCGCAATAGCGAGATACTTTTGATGCATCTTCTATCGATGACATACAAATCAATTGCATATTTTCGCCATTTTTCCGTCTTTCAGTTAAAGTTCTTTAAAAATAAAATATTAACTAGAACCTAATTTCTTTAGCTATCAAACGTAAAAAACGAGGAAAAGTATATTTATAAAATATGTGTCTATTCATACCTGTTTGTTTTAACATATTCACTGTCTGAATAACATATGTCACAGCTTGTCACATTGATTTTTGCGTTCATGCTTTTAGGCAATTGATATTTTTGTAGAAATTTCATTAGTGTCTTCGTCATAGTTTTAGAATAAGCTGGTCTTGCCTTTGATTCATTTTGCTACGTATAAATTTTTTAATGTTTACAATACATTGTAATTACCAAGGTAATTAAATAATCTTATTCTTTTTTATTTTAGAAGAGATAATTTATGTAACATTACTACAATTCACCTTATTAGAAACAAAAGACATGAAGTCTGCTATAACTGGCACCAAGTTAGATAAATGTTCTTTTGTAATCATCGGCTCTCTTTTCATGGATTCATCATCGTTATTTGTGGACGTATTCTTGACAATATTTTCTATCGTTTCTAATTGTTTTTGATTTTGCGACTTGCTAGAATATTTTCTTGGCGCTTTAGATATTTTTCTTGTGAGCGTTGCATTATTATGCTTTTCTTGCGTTTCAAGGTTACTATCCTGTAAAATAGACAATAATAAATATCTTGAAACAACATATTTGAACATTAATGTTATAATAAATCTATCTCGTATTTGTTGTGCGTGTAAATAGTAAATTGTTTACATCTGAATCTATGGGTAATATATCCATCATAGTTTTTATATCCTCTTCTTTTGCGAATGTTCTATGTTTTCTAACGCCTGTTTGATTTGCATCTTTAATAGATGTTTTAGTAGATGTTACAGGACTAGGATATGGTTGATCCAATATTGGCTCGTTAGAGATTCTTTTAACATTTATTATATTATATTTTTTATCTTTTTGATGATAATCTAAAAGATAATGCTTATAGCTTACAAGTTAAAATAACATACGCAAATATATATTTAACTTATTAATATATAAAATGATTTTACATACTTGTTTTGGGTTTAGAAATATTTTTGGAAATTTTGGTATTCGCGCTGTACATACTCAACCGATTAGATAATTGTCTGCGATTGAGTCGTTTTTTATTCGTTGAATGTGGAGTAATGGAGGCTATTGATGAAGTTTTATTAGTATCTAAAAAATCATTATCCGCATACAGCTTGAATTTTGACAAAACGGTATTGCATTTGCTTTCAATTTCCTTTCCCTGCAATTAAAGAGAAAACTTCTATGCAAATTTGAATATAATGCCTTTTGTATTTTTGTAAAATGAAAAAGATGCAATCAATCATCAGTTATCAAAAAAATTTATATTAAAATAATATTACCAACGACAAAATATCAGTGTCCCCCGATTCGAAATAGTTTAAGTGGAGTCTATCACACATAGTTTTCAGATCGAGGATCACTTGTAGTATCTCTCTAAACTTTCCAGAATGTCCTTTGGGAATAGAACTGGGAACGTGTTTACAATAGGCGACCAATGCGTGCAACAACAATTGATGAGCAGCAAGAAATTTATGCTCAATGGCGTGCATGTGAAGTCCCAGATTTCTATGATTCGGCCTTATTGTCGCGCGTGGTGAAATAACGCACATATGCCTTTGAATATCCTTGACGTATCTATTAAGATCATATAGATAGTTTCTCGAGAATCGAACAATAAATTCGGCGACGCACTGCTGCCGCCTCTGTAGATCTTTAATCCCATCCGGCGCCGAGATATTTCCCAGTCTGAACGCTATTTCATCCAATAAATCACAGACTTTCCTTTGCATCGTCAAAATTTTGTGCATAGTAAACGGATCTGGTCGTACATAAATGACTCCATCTGTAATATCATGGCGTGCGCTACTTTCAGGAGTGGAATTGTATTCGGTGCCGTTAGTCGCATGATGCAGCTGCCTCGAAGATTGCTTCTTTCGCGGTATTACATGATCAGAGTGAGACTTTCTAGCATATGACTTGAAATCCTCAGACTGATGCCTCCTCTCATAAGCTGGAGCATTATCTTCTTCAGGAATTGTAAGCAACAAATTGGTACTACCTGTCCCTGTATCTTTCATAATGGGCACTTTCTTCGAAGTCGAATCCCTGATATTATTTACCTATTATTATATGAGCTTTAGCAATTTAATCAATCAGTCTTCTCATGATATTATTTTCATAGAAAATTCGCTTACCTTCGGCTTCCTTTTCTGATTGTTTCCAATTTTATCATATTCTTTCTTTACTTCATCAGGTAAAATATTTGTCTCTAATTTCTTAAGTTCTTTATTCGCCTCCCTCATACCTTCGTCCAATAGTTGTTTGATGCTCTGAACGGATGAGTGGATGCCATTTTTGTTGTAACCATTCAGTTCTTGTTGTCTGACAAATGATGTCCACACATTTTCCTCTTGCTCCCGACATCTCTGTCTGCGTACGTCTTTTATTATGTACTTGAAATGATTTGTAGGTACGTACTTTAACAGAAAAGAACAGATTTTTTATTTCATTTATCAGTGGTAAAATTAAAATTTATGAAATGGCTCTCAAATCTATTGAAATTATTACAAATTTTCTTGGTAAAATATCAATAGAAAAATAATAGAATATGATGGCAGATTAACTGCAAAACTTGAACAGAATTAGCTATCATAATTATTCTATAATAATTTATAATATATGTATATTATTATGAAGACAGATCTTCTATTTGGTTTTTGTTAGCAATCTACTGTCAGATTATATCAGTAAATTTTATAGTAGAACTTGAGTTTAATGGGGATGATATCAATCTGTCATGATTTTGAATTTATAAATAAACAGTTAGTATATACTTTAAAAAATATATGGATTTAACATCCTGTAATGTTTATATAATTCTTATCTATTGATATTAATATAAACACTCAACTTTTAAAATATCCCAGTAAACAACCATTAATATAATATCAATGTTATAATTTCATATGCAACAATATAAATATAATATAATGTATAATATACATAACAGTTACATTGTTCAATGTAAAATTATAATGTGATATATACTAGAAATTGATGTTATATTAATTGAGTAATAAATCTTCAGTCATTAGCATTGGATTATTGCACATTAAATAGCTTTATAAAAGGAAATGCAGTATAATATATAATCAATTTTGATCATTGAAATAATACTAATATATTAAACAATGTGATTATTATAGGATATTATATTAACACTGTTATTATTATAGGATATTGTTTAAAATATTTATATGCTTCTATATTTAATTTGCTAATTTCATGTATAGCTTTTAATATGCACTAATCTAGTGTATAATGCAAGTGACTGAGAGAATTCACTGAAACATAAATAACAATTATAATATATAACATTGATGTTTTGTTACTGAAATGTTTACCGGAATAGTTTACTATTCCACTATTTTGCTTAATGAGGGGGAGAGGGAGGAGGGAATATAAATACGAAACGTTAAATGTTATCCCGAGATAACTGCAGAATCTACCTTAAAGTTATAATCATCGTTCTCATTTCCAGAAAAGTTCGAATCCTCCGTCTCATCGTTGTTCAAGTGAACGAGTTCTACGGGATTCAAGAGGAGTGACATCCTGTCCCTTGGTTATGTCCGATACTCCGAGGGGTCCGCGTTCACTCGCGTCCCCTCGGACGTGCCATAAACAATGGATATAAAAGGGGGAAGTACGATTTTAAAAAATGGGACGCCGATGGTACGACTCCTTGCATGGGAAAGGACCTGGGCGAAGGACCTGGGAATGCGAGTTCCTCGTCCGGTTCGTACAGGCTGAAATTGGCGTGACACGAATCAATCGATGTCTCTCCTTTTTGTTGGATTCTCAGAGTGAGTTCAAGGTCATCGTTCCAACGATACTCAATCGATATCCCCCAATGAAACGCAAACGGAAATCCGAACCGATGAAGAGAATTACCGAATCGTTATATATGTACATC
>Ga0157364_1008369_pt1 | contig 10723 bp, 6 predicted proteins | sample AttsexASBM2_FD_111476 | JGI IMG/M metagenome (GOLD analysis project Ga0157364, IMG submission 111476) | Fungus gardens microbial communities from leaf cutter ant in Ribeirão Preto, State of São Paulo, Brazil - Atta sexdens ASBM2 | ecosystem: Host-associated > Fungi > Mycelium > Unclassified ... | reverse complement strand
TTTTTTTTTTTTTTTTTATATATATATTTATATATATATATATTTTTATTTTTTTTTTTATATATATATATATATATATATATATATACATATATATATATATATATTAATATGTAACGTTTTTCATTGATGCTTTTGGTTTTTTTTTATGGCTATATAGATTATGAAAAATTGATTTTATTTTTCTTCTGAATTATATACAAATTAATGTTATTTTTTATACAGAAAGAATGAGACGACGAATATTGTGAAGTATAATACGATTGTGCAATAAACAATGGACGATATTTTTTAACACAATTAATACAATATATTTAATTTTTGTAAAGACTCGCGAAACCTTCAGCAGGAGGTTGAAGCCAATTTTCTTTCGAGTATAATGCATGTTTCGTCTCAATCACATGAAAAATGTAAGCGTGTCTCGATGTTTCACTCTTGTTTGAATAAGAAAAATGAACCACTTGACCATGGATAAGAATACAAGTTCCTTTGCGTACTGGCACTGGTCTGAAATTACTTAATGGATAACAAGGTGCTGGCCTGTCGAAAATTAATAATTCTTGAGAATTTGAATCTTTATTTCTCATATAACGCCTATGTGTTCCACTCTGATGTGAACCTGGGGCGATCCATAGACATCCGTTCTCTAGTGTTGCATCTTCCAATGCAATCCAAAAACCCACGAGTTTCATTGGCTCAACATATAAATACGATGCGTCCTGATGCATCGTAACTATAAGAAAAAAAGAATTTTGCATTCAATAATTGTAGTTATTTTAGACATATAATATACTTGTGTCAGATAAATTCATATGCTTTGCGTTATTTATGTAACTAAAAAGTATATAACAAAAAAATTATTTAATTACCTTCCGATCCTATTCCAGGATTTTTGTAAATGTACATTGATTGACACACCATCGGTTCCTCATAGTTTAATTGAAAAGCAATTTCTTTGACTCTTTCATCGAACGTGAACTTTTTGAAAGTAGGGTGTAACCAATGAAGAGCATGACCTACCTGAAAATTATAAAGCCGTAAAATAATTGAAAGAATTTTGAAATATATCTATGAGAATTGATTAAACTAAAGGAACAACTTTTTTTTAGCTAATTTACTTTGTTTAACGACACTCTTGGATGAACCTTCAATTTTCCATCTTCTTCCAGAGCTTCAGACTCGAAAAAAACACTTATTTTATTAGTACTATCCAAAAAATACTTATCCTTATTCTGAAACATACAAGATCATATAATCATTATTTTCATGATATTATATTATCATTTATAATTTTAGTTATATAACATTCACAAAAGATTATGTTTCAAAATTAACAAAAATATATAGTTTTACAAAATTTAGTATATATTTTTAGTATATATATCCATTTTCCTTGATAAAGTCGTTTTCAAATATTCACATAGCAACGCTATACTGACATCTTTGATCGAGTCTGAATAGTACTAAATATTAACTTTACGTTTTTTAAGTTAAATTGACAATTGATCGTATTACCTGTGGATATTGTATTGTACTAAATATTTTTCGTTCTGACTCAGGTGGCAACTTATTTGTAAATTCTTCTCCGCAAGCTCTCAATTCTTCGATCTCTTCCGGTTGAAAGAAGTCTTCCAAAATGACATAACCATCTTTCTGAAACTTAATTGCAAGCATCAAACGATATTTTGAAATAAGGTCATAAGTGCGGAAAAAGATAAAAGAAAACGCGAAGTCGCTTTCCCTTTATATATTATATTCATAAATAAAAATTAGATTTGTATATAAAAAAAGAAAAGTTTATAAGACATAATAACGTTTTACATAGCCGAACTATCTAATTATATCACACAGATAGCAAAGATACCGCAATCTGTAGAATATCCATTATATTTTTGCTGTGTAGAGCGGAGAAATATTCAAAAAATATAACAACGCATTTATTTCCGGAATGATTTACGATTTCTTTATTTGGGTTTTGTGACATTAATGTCACGATCATTGTAAAATTGAAGTAATCTTTAAATAAATAACAAATCGCTCTTCGATTTATTGGCGGGATAAGATAAATCGTAACTGCTGGTTCAGAGATCAAAGAAATTTTGTTTCTGGTCATCTGACTGATCCTTCATAGTTTCGTTTCATCGTGATATTTTGAATGATAGACTGCGACTTTATAAATAGAACTGTAACCGATAAAGATACCTAAGAATAACCACGGACATTGTCTGCTTCAAAAAGCAAACGGATATTCTTTTTGTGTCAACTGAATATATGTATGAAAACGAATTTTGCGTTTGTCTTAATTATTACTACTCCTATAATCGCTTTGTTTTCTTATTTTGGTACTGTCTATATTCAGCTTTTAAAAATATCTTGATAGTTAGGGTGTCCTAAATAATTTTATTTTTCTACTTGGAGATAATTTTCAGGAAATTATTTTTATTAATAATCAGTTATCGTCCGCGCACGATATCATTAATACTTGTAGCTTAAATAAATATATATTATGTATAGATAAAACGTTTGCGCAACGGAAAATATCATATATATCATAGTTTTGTGATTCACGTATCGATATATGTATACGTTAATTCCGCATTGCTAGTTGGCAAGCGTCCTTATATTATTTCACATGCAAGTGCATATCGAAACAGATGTTCCAGAATTGCAAAATGTCATTAAATGAAAGCGGAACAATTTTAAAAGCAATTCTCCAAGGGACGTACGTCTGCAGTTCGAGTCTTCTTATTCGCTAATCGCTTGATTTACAATTGAATGAACGGATGTTTTAAGAGACCGACAAAATCACTGAAAAAAAAAAGGAAACTGCATCGCAAAAATCCTAAAAACTCGGATGCCAAAATGAAATATCTTCGGTATATTACATGTATTGCAGTCAGGAAAAGATGCGCTGAGCGCACGGTATTTTTAGCGTTCGACGCGATCATAAACATCGCCCAAAAGTCGCGATCGTAGGAAGTCCCGCACTTGTCATTCGATCGAAAACTACGGCGTCTTCCTCGCTCGGTGATGGTTCGGAAACGGCTTCGCAATAAAGACGCCATGGCGGAGGATGCTCGTGGATCATGCATCGTTCCCGCTAGGGCATCTTCAAAAAAAATCGCAATTTATGTGCGCAATTTTTACGTTTCGATTACGTTGAAACGCATTACTGCTTTGCCGCGCAATAATGCATTTCCTGCGATAAAAGAGAAATATTGCTCAGCGCGGCAGCAATTTTATTTAAGACAATGATATCTACAATCTTCTTCTGCTTTGTATTGCCCTCATTTGGTCTTCGAATTGTCATAATCGCTCGAACAAAGAGAGATTATATATTGATCTTTTTAATGACTATATATCAATCATTCTTTTTCTTGAGATGATAGTCAATAATGAAGACGCAAGTAAGACGATTTATAGAATATTTCCATTTTCGAGTTTGATAATAATTTCTTGTGTCATATTCAATAATGTTTTTATAGACTGAAAATTAATATTTAATTAATTCTTCCATTAATATATTTGAGATTTTTCTAATATTCCATGTCAAGGTTTATTAAAATATCTTTATGTCTGTTGTCCGTTGAGAGTATCATTTAAATATTAAAGTTATTTATTATTTTATTTATTATTTTATTGGAAGACTAAGTAAAGTCGAAACGTTTTCTGTATTATATTTTAACTAATTGAGTGACACTCTAATAAACCATTTTACATTGTTTATCTAATTTTTTGTTCATAAATTGACTTTTCTATTACCATTAGTTTATTTTATTAAAATATTGAGCAATATAAGAAAAAAATGATTTCTTAAAAAAGGAAGTTGTAAAATTTAACGAGATTTACAAAATTATATTTAACATTTTACATTTTATTCTCATTTTATTACATTGTTAGATGGTATAAATTTAACATGACAAAATATTAGAATTGACGATTAGATTATTGGCGGTTTTTCTTTAAATTTATTATAATTTTCTAAAGGAAAATAGTTTCAATTATAGTTTCATCAAGTTAAGAAATCATCGTTTAATTATTTTAAATTTTAATGTAATTGACGACTCATTAATTTACTTTTGAAATATATCTAATAAGAAAAGATATATATTCTCTCTTATTAGGTATATTATAAAATAATTATATCAACTCATATATCTACATATACATATATAATATATTAATATAATTAATTAAAATTATATAGATATTAATTTTAGTTATAATATCTATGTAATTTTAATTAATAATTTTAATAAATTGATTTTATTATTTTATATTTATGTTTATACATAATATTATAATACATAATTTATATAAATAATTTATATAAATAAATAAATGAGTATAAAGTCTATTTTTTCTGTGGCTGAACTAATATACACATTTGAAACTTAAAGTGATGAGAGATAGGGATATACAGTGGCCTGCAAAAGTTTCTGGCCAGTGATATTTTCTACTCTAATTTATAAAAAAAAAGCCTGAGAAAATCTTAACTATTACCAGGTATTACAAGATGTGGGTAACGAAATCTTGTACTAACACCCGAGAATTAATTAAAATTTTATCAGTCTTTTTTATAAATTAGAATACAAAATGTGACTGATTGGAAACTTTTGCACGCCACTGTATGTTTGATATTTGACAACAGCGAGAAAGAGTGTTCTACAGCACTCAGAAATAAAAAAACAGATTTATAATTGTAAACAATTGATTTTTACGATGCTTTTGTATCAGATTGTGAATATAGGAATTTATCCATGTACATCGTAAGCAAATTTGCGAGCCAAGCAAACTCGTGCAAGAATATCGCGTGCATTAACGCGAAGTTATAAGTGCGAAGCGCATCCCGAAAATAGCTACTATAACTAGCCATCATCGACAGGTGGGTGGTTGGGCTACGTCATCCCCCTTGTCGACGTCGCTTTTTCTGGAATTTCATCCGTATATACGAATGACTCAAGTCGCCCGTGAAAGCATTGAATCGCGTGGATAGGAATAGAATGGAAACGAGGAATGAAGCATTTGGTCGTTCATTACCAATCGTTTCGCCCTCGACTCATAGCGCGATCGTAAAGGATCAAGGTCAACTTCGTTATTTCGGGTTAATTTGAGCGTGCCAAATCTGCGAGAGCGAGGCAAAATTTTCTAAAGTTTCTCCGATTCCGCTATTTACTTTTAATGTTTCAGTTGCACTGATAAGAAAGACGAAAAGCAAAGATTTAAAAAAAAATAATATACGATAAAATACTATTCAATTTTGAAATGTGAGGATTGCTTCATTTGATTAATAATTGTAACTGTTAAAAATTTTAATTACGGGACGATGTAATTACCATCTATGTTGTAAACAACACTCGATTAAATACTATACGGCTAAAATAGCGTTGTGGCAATGATGAACAACATAGATTAATATAGGTCATAGATCAGCGATAGGATGTTTCACGAGATAAATTATCATCGATGGGTTCCACTGTAAACACATTTCTTCTTTCATCAGAAATAGCATTTCTGGAAAAAAATCGTGATAAAAATCATGATAAAAAAAAAACAATTATTTTTAGGTATTTTCCGTGCTACTTACAGAAAGAATGGTATAACCGAAAGGGTAAAGATAAAAACTTCGCGATATCTTAACGCATAAGCATTCACTTCTCTCTTGTTCGTAATTATATGAATATCATCAAATTTATATAATAAGCATTTATATAATAAGCAATATAGAATGTTAGGTGACCGAGGTATTTTGTTAATTTCATTAATTTCTTAAACCATATTTATTATAATAAAATTATAAAAACATTTATTATCTTTTCCTCTTATTGCGAGTTATTAAGAGGTTTATTATTTTTTTATTAAGGTAAATGCAATATATTAAGAATTACTTGAAAAAATTACAGATTATTCTAAATTGCATTAAAAAAAATAATACAAAAAAATTAGAGACAGTTGAATCAAAAGTTATTTCGATAAAAGATAATATTTTTTTAATTTGTACTCTAATAGAAATATATGAAAATATATTATACAAAATAATAATAAAAATCTCAATTTTTTTATATAAGTACTTTATAAATTCAAAAATATTTATATAAAGTCACAATGAGATGCAGATTAATTGTTTAGTAAATAAACCAAATATTTTGTTATAAACTAATTGGTGAATCTCAATGAAATTTTACATAAGGCATTTTTAACATTTAAAATATTTATATAAAATATTTATATAAAAAAATTTAGATTTTTATTATTTTTAAATTTTGTTTATAATAATAAAACAATAATAAAGTAAGTAATCTATAAAAATGTGTTGCTCAATAAAAACAGAACACAAAACTTTCACATGTATGTAGTTTGTTTAAAGCATAAATATTAATATATGTGTTTTGTGTCCTTATAATCTCCTTAACACATCATTAAAAATTTCAAGTTTCATCAGTTATATTTAGTCATATAATAAACATCTTACAAAATGTTCGAGATGCATCAAAATTTTTCGTCTTTTACCTTTTTTTTTGATATCTTATGATATGAAAAATATTATCATTGGAAGGCAATATTTAATTACTTAAATATAGATCTCTTGGTTCGATAAAACACACTATCTAGTCACAACGTATCGAAATTGAAAGAAAGATTGGAATATGAACATACTTTTTTTCTCTTTTATATTAGAACAAACAGTTCATTTTTTTCGTTGACTATGAGTACGTAAAATAATGATAATGTTGCCCTTTGGTCATTTTTATCAAGATCTAAAAATAACCTTTAAAATTTCACAATTGCCAAGAGAAAGATATTCTTTGAATTACAATGGTCAAGTGATATGATCCGATAACAATGAATCAAAAATATATAATGAAAAAAATATACAATTTTCAACATAAAAATAACTATATCTTTTAATTTTTTTTCTTTTAATAAACATATATTTATACATGTTGTCTTTTACATTTTTGGATATATTATAGATATTATTATTAAAAACAGAAAGTTCATACATTACAAAGAAAGAGTTATAATTATAAACTGACGAAATTTAGAAAGTAATAATTTAAGAAATTTGTTTGAAAATATTAAAATGTTAAAAAAAAACTTCAAAATTACATTGATTGTATTTTTTTACATTGATTGTATCGTTATAAATTGGAAATATTATTTCTTATTGTCGCAAAAGAATTTGGAAATAAAGAAAAAAAAAGAGAAAGAAATTTAAATCTGAGCTATTACACAAACACACACAACATATATGTATGCTTATATATATTGTATATTTGTATATACCTACATTACCTACATTTTATAAAAATTGTTGTACAAAAATTGTAAATGTATGATAATATAAAAAATGAGAGTAAGTACAAAATTTTAAATCAGCGAATTGATACTACTACGTTTTGATAGAACGACAGATTACTCGAGTACGAAGATGCTGACCTCCGAATCGGGAGGTCTAGTTGATTATGTCAATGTGGCAACTCCAATGACGTTGTTCGACAAACGACTATGTATCCTCGTTTCTTAATTTCTTGATGTAATATATGTATAGAGGCTTTATATAGAGGAATTTCAATCATGCGATTCTTTTCGAAGATATCAGTCGTAGAGAATACAAAAAAATCAGAATTCGTATAGAAACATTATATATAAGTATATTCCTATAAGTTATATAGCATAAAGTCTTGTTAAGAATTTTCGTTAATATGAATTATTTACATAAATTTCTATATATTCTATATGTTCTAAATAATTTATATAAATTAATTGAGCAGATAAAGAGTATTATATATGCAGTTTTCATGTTAAAAAAATGTATGGTAGAATTTTTTGATGTTCCGAACATTTCTGAAGAAATACAAACAATAAATTTAAAAATATATACAATTCTATACGAACAGCTCGAGTTTTAAAAATTAAAAGTAGATACAATGTATTGTAAGAAAATAAAATATCTCTAATTTCAATGTGAAGAAATAGTTATCCAGTTACAATTTCATCGAACAGAAAAATCATATATTATGGATATTTCATTATTAATTTTTTTTTCCCTCCCTCTTTTTCAAAAGACATATTAAAGTAATCTTAAATATTCTAATAACATCACAAAAGAATTACACGAATATGTTTACTCTTATCTATAAATCTTAAAACAATAAATAAATATATATTTAAAGCATTTATCATCCCATGATGAAAAAATTGGTCATTTCGAATTGATCAGCAACTTTGACGAAGAATGATACATTCTTCGGTTTCCATTAAACTTTATTAAATTAATTAAATTAGTCTATATCAGCTTTCAATGATACAAGACAACGCGAATTTCCTTTCCTTATATAGGAAGGCGATATGGAGAGATTACAATTCTCACGAATGTTCGACTCTACGTGGAACTCACCTGTGCGCAAATGTCCTTCATTCTTGGTACACGTGTTATTAACAATATTTCACGAATTCTGAATCTGTTCGTTGAACACGAGACAGAGTAAGTCCGGAACACGTCCGCGGCCGAGTGCTCGCACCAAATGACTAGGTGAGCCCGCGGATATGCGAAGTCTGAGTCAAGCTGGCGACTTGTGCGAAGCGAGCGAGACGAGAGTCACGTCGTCCCGCTGGTATCCCGATGAACGATCAAATTTTTGATTTTCCAAAAATTCGAAAATTTATCACCTGATGAAAAAACAAGGAATCCTCGGCGATACGAGGCTACGAACATTTATCTCAAGTATTCGTTCGTCATTCAGATACTGTATCTTCTTCATGAAGATATTGCATTGTAGTGCAAGAAGATAATCACGTGCTGCACAGTAAAGTTAATTAACTTCAAACTAATTATTCACGCATCATTTCTGATACTTCACTCATCAAATCTAAATTAATCTCAAGTGTCTTCCGAACTTTATGAAGATATTATAAAAGAAAGGAAGATTTCTCGTTTAAATTAGTTTCTTAATTAAATTTATATTAGTTTCTTAATTAAATTTATTTATCAATACATTAAATACATTCGATATGTTCACTGTACTTCATTATATTTTTAGTTAATATTGAGAATATGTAAAAATTAATCTTAAATTATATATATATATATATATATATATATATATATATATATATATCGTAATTATCATAAATATTAACTGTGAATAAAATTATTTTATGTCAATAAAACGCAATTTCTCTGTCATTATGAAAATGTAATTCACGTATATGTGTACATATTAATTTTTATGATAATTAGAAAAGTTATAGTATAATTTATTACAGTTATAAAAATGAAATGACATGAAACACAATCGTACAATAAATTATTAAAGTAAGATAGCTAATGTTTAAAACAAAACAATGTCTGTATTATGTCTTTTATTCTTTTTTTAATTTTAATTATACGCGTGTAAGTAATGTATATTATAGATTTTTTACTATGAATCTACATTCTTTGGGTATTATTTGTAAATCCAATTATACGTAAATAAACAATTTCATGTAATAATCTAGATAATGTAACGTTAACTACACGGTTCTTCGCTTATTTCGTAAGCTTCTGCTTGTAAGCTCGTTCAGAGTTTCAGTACGATGTCCTCTTCGCACGGTGCTCACGACTCATGGTCAGTCGAAAACTCGGCCATTCGTAACAAACGTCCAGGAAGTAAAGTTTCGAGAGTCAATCTTTTACAGGCTGCTTCAAAATCAATACGCCTTAAGAACGTATTTCTTTAGAGATAAGCTAACTAAATAGATTATCAATAAAATAAATAAATATGTTTTATTACCTTTTGATTTTTCGTTTTTTCACTTTTGTTTCATTTATATATCAGTTTAAAAAATATTATATACATATATGTATACATATATGTATACATACTATACATGTGCTAATATAAAAAAATTCATTTATCATGTAATGTATATAATAATATTATATTTTTAATTGTACAATATTATACATATGTATGTATGAAAGAACATACTATCGCATTATACCGTAAGAGACGTAGGTCATAATGTGTAACATGTTCTTTTTCAAATATTTACTTTCATAGAATTAACAAAAATAAAATAAAATAATTGAACAGATAAGAGAACCATTATTTTAAAATTAGTTTCCATTATTATAATACTTTTATATCATGATAAAAGAAACTTTTAAAATAGCAGTTCTCTTTATCTATTATTATGTTAATAACCGAGTTAACGGCGCGATAATTTATATGCTACTCACGTTGTTTCGTCTCCGTTTGGATGATCCTGTAGAAATAAGCACCGAGCTAACGGCGAATAATTCCGCGCACTTCGCTTGCGTGGGCTCGCTAATTTACACGAGCAGACGACACGGATTTATTAAAGCCAAATTTCTCTAAATTCTAAAGAAAATTTTCTTCCCAGTGGAAAGCACAAAAATTTACGTTCTTATTTTTTCGTGTCTAGCCTTAATAAATAACGTACTGTATCTAGTCTTTTTTCCCACAAATTGGTTTTATCCTCTTGATTTGTCTACAAACGGTTTTGTTTCCATTCCTCCTTTTGTCTTTCTAATTTCTCTCTTTTGATCTCATCTCAAAGAAAATTCATAATGTGACGAAGCAACGCTTTATAATATAGATATTATTAATATTATTAATTTTTTTATTCAAAGAATTGCTACTTTTTAAAATACAAAGTAAAGAAATTTTGTTCGTAAATTTCAAGTTGATAGATTAAGTATTTAAGATAATTATTT
>Ga0157364_1008368_pt1 | contig 10723 bp, 9 predicted proteins | sample AttsexASBM2_FD_111476 | JGI IMG/M metagenome (GOLD analysis project Ga0157364, IMG submission 111476) | Fungus gardens microbial communities from leaf cutter ant in Ribeirão Preto, State of São Paulo, Brazil - Atta sexdens ASBM2 | ecosystem: Host-associated > Fungi > Mycelium > Unclassified ... | reverse complement strand
GTTGTATATGTGTGTGTGTGTGTGTGTGTGTGTGTGTGTGTGTGTGTGTGTGCGTGTTTCACGTTATATGCATACGTAACTCATGTATCATGATGTATAGTTAGGGTATCGATGACATGATCTCAATATGGAAGATCTAATATTATATCTTATTCAACAATCTTTTTGCAATTTTGCAAATTTTGCAATCTTTTTTTTAGCCATAAACACTGAAATTATGTATAATGGCACACATAATAAGTATCACGTCTTAGTCTCTGTAGTTACAGTGTTAATTATAGTTTTATACTTATTATGCTTAATATCATTAATTAGCAGCTATTAATATTCTTTCTTGGTCAAATTAAATAGACCGAAACAAAGTTCAATAAAAAGTAAAATAAAATAAAATTAGAGACAAAGATTATGTAAACGGTATCGAGATAAATGAATTGTACCGTAAGAATTCGAAAGCAAAATTCTGGTAAAACAGAATATCCTCCGGATATATACTTCCAGTTAATTGAAGCTACTACGGTTCTAAATGCAATTCCGTTGCATCCAGGTATTGTACGGGCACGCGTGTGCATGAGTAAACGCACGCACATCAGCAACTCTGTCGGAGTAGCTAGATCGCTCGTGATCGCTTCCTTTCTCGGTGCATGCAAACCAGTGCACGATCCTCCCGAGCACTGTGGTTAATGTCCCGTTTGATTGGTCGGCGCTATGATAGTACGCGGTGAATCGATCCACCGGCGACGATCGATCGCAAGATTGAGAACAACCTCGCCTTCGAAACCCCATCCTTCTTCACTAATCCCAAATGACGAGCGTTTATGTTTGATTTTAGGTTTACCATATCAGTTGCTCAGTATGTTTTTATCGATATTCGAGAAGAAACAGCACGATAGACTGTTCGCTCTGGTTAAATTACAAATTTAAAGTCCTTTGGATACTTTTATTTTAGATATTTCTTTTTCTCAAATTTTTATTTGAGAAAATTGCGTGTTATATTGTAAAACTTACAATTAAAATTATGCAAAAATTTTATAATTTGATCTTTAATCTTAATTTGTCTGTAAGTAATCTGTTAAGCAAGATCTAAGATGTGATAAAAATTTAAAATCAATGAATAAATAAATAAATAAATTGAAAAATTTTATTAGATATCAACTTGAAAGGTGTCGATATCATTACTTGTTAATCAATAAAGAACCGAAGTAAAGATGCATAAGAACCATAGAAGAAACTGGGGCAAAATGACGAGAGGTAAGCTAACCAATAATTAATAACTCTCAAGATTGCCGACGTAAGCGATAATATAAAGTGCACAGTAATTATGAAACATACTACTGAGAATATACAGCAATAAATACGTAAGCTACTCTAAAACAAGTCTTGCATTAAAGATATTATATTCTCGATAGCTATTATTTTATACGCATATCAGAGATTCAATATAATTAAGTAAGCTAAAAAAATACATTTTTCCATCATTACTATTATAATTTACTTACACAGAAAGAACGATTTTGTTGAAGTATTTAAAAATTTAGTCAGATACAAATCTGAAAACAAATTTTGTTAAATTATTAAAATTATATAGAACACTTAAGCATTGATGAAGAAAAAGTTTTAACATTCTAGCAATCAATTTAAGCATCCTACATAATTATTTTACAATACAAACAAAATTATTTTCAGATATATATTTTCAGATATATATTATTATAGCTAAATTTTTAAAGATTTTATCAAAACCGTCTTTTTTGTGTATATGTGTAATAAATTATGTTAAACAAATTTTATACTTTATATATATATATATATATTAAAAATAAGTTTAATTAAAAATTCTTACTGTTTGTTTAATAATTAAAAACGTATTAATATTTTTTTATCATAGATTTTTAATATTAATTCTTTTCTTTATACTTTCTAATCTTTCTATTCTAAAAAATTCTTAAAAGAATGTATACATTTTGTACAAAATCTTCTACAAAACGAAAGATCTGGTGCAAGAAAGATAAATTATGCGCGCCAGGATGATAGTAGTTTCTACTACTTGCGACGTGGCAAAAGTGCGAAATGACAACAGTAACACTGATTTAAATTTGTAACGAGAGAAGATGATATCTGTGCCGCGTTTCCTTCCGAAAAAAAATGGTAAATGGTAAAATGGAGTAATTATTATTTAGGCCGATGTATAAAAGATGGTATAACTTTTCGGAAAATCGGGTACCACCAAGTAGCAGAGGATAATAGATTAACCAGATACATGTTGGCGTTCCGCTTCAAACTAATCGATTAAGTATTTTTAAAGGAACACTTTTCGCGTACGAGATAGATACGCTTTTTCGTATCAGCATAACAAATCGTGGCCAAGCCCGTGAAAAACGCGTGTAGGTAATATTTCTGATCTTTACGTAAATTAGTCGGTAATCAGTACTTGATATGATAGCGGAAAATAATCTATCTTGAAGATCAACCCACGATTTGATATTGAAGTAAATTACATGGATTCATAAACGCATTATTTTAATTTACCGGCTCGGGGGTACAATTAATGACAGACTGCGACGACTGTAATTACGTAAAGTATTTTCCGTAAAAAATCTTGCATGCTGGATTATTATAATATCATACCGGTGTTGAATGTTGCGAGAAAAGGGAATACAATGGAAAAGAATTCATCAGAAAATTTACGTGGCAAATTATCTACAAAAAATAAATTTGCATCATGATAAAAAACTATGAGGGTTATAATACAAAATTTATATGAACTAAATAAATCATTTTGTAAAATTTATATGAGTTAAATGAATTTTGTAAACTATTTTTTGTTGTTGTTAATATCTCGATATACGCAATATCAAACGATTCAAATCACGTGAAATAAATAAAAGCATTCGTCACTTACAGAGTGATCTTCCGATCCATCCTGGCGCCAGCCATTCTACCCGACGATCTCCTTCAACCCCTCGCTAACGTCCAATTGAAAGCAGTTTCTGTGAGGATTATCTGAGGTCTCTATCACGAATCACAGAATCACTTGTAGAAAGCGAAAGGTACGCGCAGAACGTATATACAGATATATATATATATATATGTATATATATATATATATATATAAATATATATACGGCCGTGATTTTCGTTCACCACTCGTACGCAGGACAAGTCCTCCTCCACTTACGCGCGTTCGACGCGCGGTATCCGTTTCCACTATGGAAGTCAATCGGACATCCCGCACGCGCGACTCCCCGAGGGCGACAGTGGAGAACAGTGTGACGATCACGCACGGATAAGTCTCCACCGAATATCAGTTCTCTCTTCCCTTATCTCCGTTTCTTTCCACCAGTAGAAACCTGAACAAACGATCGCGGAGATTCGCGCGAGTGTACCTCAGGGCGGTGCCGGCTGCGAGAGTGCGCCTAGAGCCGAAATAGAGCAACGTCTGCGCACTGTTCTCCGGCCGTAACACTCTGCCGAGATAACCGCCGCGCCGGTGGGCCGCAGTGCGCTCTTCTTCCACGGTCGCGGAAGGTGGGAAGATCAGAAGGAGAAGGACGTGGAGCGCGTAGAGTAGAAGGTGACCGCGGTGACGGTGATGACTACGGTGGAGGTGGCGGTGATGTACTCGTGGTAGTGGAGAGGTAAGCGACGGGTAGCGATGGTGATATGGTGGTGGCGGTGGCGGCGGTGGCGGTGGTGGAGGTAGGTATAGCTTCGTGAGAGGATGCTCTCTGTATGGAGCACTGCACCGTAATGACATGGTCTAGGAGATGCCAGTCAGTTTTGTAATGACGACGGTAAAAAGTGAATTTCCACGAAGGTGGGGAAACGCGCCTAGGGCCAATCCGAGGGCATGCTACCCACCACCGATGACCAATCGGAGCGCGACATTCCAGAATGCGACTATTCTTCTTCTTCTTCTTCTTCTTCTTCTTCTTTTGCTTCAACCTCTTCGTCTTTGTCTTCTTCGTGCACTTCTTCTGATACTCTCCTATAGCATGACATCCGCCCCTTGTTCCTCCCCTGCTGCACCAAGAATGGCTCAAAGGTACGTGTGGCTTTGGGCGAAAGTCTTTGTGATGCTTCACGGTAGTTGTGGAAATTGAATAATCTGCAACCATTATGTCATTACATTCCATAAGTGTGCATTAAAGGGAAGTTGTTGATGGCAAGTATAGTATAGGTAGTACGATATAATATAAGAGCGCAGCGCATTGCGTGCACCTCGAAAGTGCTGCTTAAGTTCGGATAAGATATGTGAACGCGTTATCATTTCCTCTGGATTATATTAATTAAGATAAAATGATGTTTACTATTTTAATTACCAGTATAATTAGGTTTTCCACGATCTCCATATGCGCTCTAATTAGTTCTAATGATCTCTACATCAAACGGATTAATGAAGTAACTTGTTAATTTTGTCATCATTTCACAAAGATATATGTTCCAATGATACTGTCAGAAATCTTACGGTTTCTACGATACTTTAATTGAACAGAGCAGCCTATTTGAATTTCAGAAAAACTTATTAGGCTGTGAGTGCTATAATCAGGTAATGTATTCAAATAGGTACTTGGCGCAGCTCCGGTTTTATCGTTTGATTGTACATATGTCCATAACGAAGTATTTTCATTCTAAAATTGTTAATATTTTTTATAAACAATTTATGACGCGGGTATCCGGAAAACGTATGAAGAAAAAGAAAATCTGGGTAGTTAACACTGACCCAGAATTTGAGATAATTCTCAAATTCTGCTCCGATATTCACTATCGCATCATTTTGTGAAATTAATGCGAGCACAAAATAATCACTTTCTCCGCGAAGCATACGGGAGGATATGCAGCAACACATGTCGGAGACGCGTTATGAAAATCGAACGATACATATCACGTCGAACAATAACCGCGTCCCGACATTCAATCCCAAGCGAAACGCTAGATTACGGTCTAGTATTATTTCATCCATCTCCGATGGTTTAAATTTAATCGTAATGGGCGGTACAGTTAAGGAGGTAGCTGTATCACCGGTAATATCATCGGTAATGTATGCGCCGACGTCTCACTCTGGTATGATAATTGTCGAGAGATATTGGAGTGGCGCTCGCGATATTGATATGAAAATGCCGAGATTCACGGCGCCGCAACATATGTTGCACGCATCAATACGCAGAACGATAAGTCGTTCTTTATTGCCTAACAGTAACGTATTTCTTAAAACCCGGCAAGCGCCGCTCGTCGCACACTCTCTTCGATATTCTTATTGCTTCGTATATTAAGACAGGTATGTGTTCAGGTAGGATACGTTTTACAGCTGTCGATGAAACTGCGAATCGACAAACTTTACCGTTCGCTTCCAACGTTCTGTCGCACCTGCCAATTGATTGACAATTAAACGCTCGAGATAATTCAATTGTTGCTGAAATTTCCTCACAGAAACCATAAAACATGAACAATTACCGAAAAAAGTTACAGAAGAAATAAGTTACGAGCTGAAATTAATTACTTCTTTTTTATTATTACGTAAAAAAAACACAATGTAAAAATTGACCAAGATGTGCTTAACTCGAGCCATATTCGGTCAAGGTGAGTCTTGATGTCTAATAATATTTTTGTGTGAATCATACAATTTCCACTTCAAGTAAATTGCGAGCCAATGATTTGTCAGTCTTGAAACACAGTTCTGTACACTGAAACTGAAGTATGTAATATCACAAATTAAACTGATAAGCAATTTAATATTGCTGATGCTAATGGGTATCTTTATAACATATCTCTTACTGATATTTTTCGCAATAAACTCTTTTAGTGTTTAAAAATGCTAATTAGCATCAATAATATTAAATTGCTTGTCAATTTAATTTATGATATTACGTATTTTAGCTTCAGTGTAAGACTGTGTGTTTCAAGACTGACAAATAATCGATGCTCAGTTTAATTGAATTGAAAATTGTAAAATTCACAAAAAAATATTATTAGGCATCTACTTTGACCAAATATAGCCTTCTTCTTTATATGTGTAAAAATACACAATGTAAACACATACACACACACACTCTCTCTCTCTCTCTCTCTCTTTCGTCGAGATCATAATTTCTTACTATTCTCTCTTCCTCCCAGATTATCGTAAGCACTTTCATTTCATTTTACTTACTTTGCTTAATCAGCGTAAATTATTCGAGTAATCAAGACTTGGTTTGCTTGGCGAACATAATTATTCCTTTCCTACCGGAAGAGCGACCATAAGAAAACTCGAAGCCCAAATCACTCATTGGTAGCCTTTTCCGGCCAGTTACAATTACAAGCGCCGTTAATTTATTACAGATGGTAAACATGGACACATTGCGCGAATCCTTACCGAGCGTATCGAAAAAGTTTATCATTTTTTCGCAACGTTTCAGTAGATTCATATCAATAGATAGAAATTTAAGAAAGAATGGATGATATAAAGAGAGAGGGGGAGGAAAAAGAATGACGAGCGGAATAACGAGGAAAAGAGAAAAAAGAAAGAAATGAAGTATAGAAATTCTCGAGCACCTTTCCATAGCCGCAGTAAAAAGGACTATTGTTACAGCAGGAACTATTGTCGCTTCGCGAAGCGTTTCCGCGAAGATTCCGCTTCGCACTCGGCTAACGGCATCCCGCGCATCATCCGCAGGGAAATTGCCAAAGTGGCAGTACCGCCAGGCATTCCGCAATAGGTCGATTCCACGGCCACAACATGCAAGAAAGGATGCTTTTCTGAGGCGGATCCTATCTTATCTCTTAAATATTTAAGAGAATCTTCAATAACTAGATTCACGTAAATTCGACATCTATATTGATACTCGTTTATATCTCATTTTATTCAGGAGAATTCAAAATTCATCTTATTAATATTTTTTGAGAAATCTAAAAACACTGTATTGTATGAGCGAAAGATAAATTCTAGAGAAGAATAATGTAAAAAGTATATATAAATTTTTTCACAAGTAAAATTGCTGAGCAATGCAATCGCTTGCTTTTATGCGGGAATTTTATATAATCTCTATGTTTCTACCTGTGTGTAGTGCTAGAAACAAATGTTCAGCGTAACGGGAAATACCCATTGAAATTTACGAAACTGACGGCAATGCACAGAGACGAGCTTCTTGCACGGGGTAGTTTCGCAAAGTGAATACCTTGTTGACTATACAAAAACGAAAAAACGAAAAAAGACGTAATGAACGATTCCAATTGTCTTATAATCTCAATGTGCCGTAGGTAGGCAAGGCAGTTAACAAAATTTATTTATCAAAACTCAGAAGTTGAACCCTACGAAGAACTTTGACCTTATATTATTCGATCGCTGCGCGCACGAGAGAATTCATCATATATTTTCCCATATGTAAAGTTATATGATGTGTTATTCGCAAAATGGCGTTTACGAAGGTACGCATTACACGAAGCGATGATGAGTAGTCAAAAAACAATAAGATGCAACGTAGACGCGCAAGGAATATTGAATATTGCGGAGGCGCCGCCGTTTCGAGATTCGAGAGAGGCTCCCGCGTGTTTGCGCGTTCGCATAACGGGAAACGTATATCCAGCGATATTGACGAAATTGACGGCAGGGAGAAACTTGCGTGGCGGTGTTTTGCGCGATCCGAGGAAGATGCTGAGCGGCAAGTACGAAAGAAGAAGAAGAAGCCCGTCAAGGTTCCGGGTTCGATTCCCAGGGCTGCCTGGATGGAGAAACGGCGCTTCACTCCCTCGCCGTGCGATCTAGATCGAGGGACTTGAAATACCTACTGGAGAACACGAGCTGGTGGCGATAAATTATTGCAGTACGGATGATTTCGCGAGGGCAGGGGTCAAAGTCGGCCGAATACGGGCTTAGCGCGAGGAAAGAAGAAGACGTAAGCGCTTCCCTTGCGTTACTTCCCTGACTAAAACCACATTAAGTCGGCGCACGATCAAGATCGCGTTTCGAGTCTAGCATAATGCACTGAGAGAGAAAGAGAGAAAAGGAGAGAGCATTTATTGTTGTTTCTAAGCTTTCTAAGAATATACATATACAGTAAAGAGTAATAGATAATATAAAAAAGAAAAAATAAGATAACGTGAGAAAAGATGAAAGTATAAAGGAAATAAAAAGAATAATTTACAAAAAAATATTTAAATAAAATGAGTTGATAAAAAGTAAGAATTATAAAGAAAGGAAAAACACAACAGTAAAAATAAAAATGTGCAGAGATAGATATAAGAAGAAAAAAACATACGGGCAACGAGGAGTAGAAGATGGAAAATTAAATACGTACATTCGTCTAATATGATGCACATTTTCGAAAATCATATATATAACCAAAAAGAAATTATTACGTACGGAGGATTTGATATTATCTTTATCTGACTTCGTTTTCTAACGTGATACATTTTTGTTACGAATTTTCTTTTATGTTCAACGCATCTAAAATCTTAAAAATTGAAACAATTTTTAAAACCCGTTATTCCCAGGTAACACACAGATTTTCAGATATTCTTCCAATCAAACGTTCAAAGGGTCGTAACAAACAGAAGAACGGTAAACGCGGCCATATAAAAAGAAATTATCCGTGAGAACCTCTAAAGAGATGCGCGATTGCGGTATCCCGTCGAATGCTCTGACGTAATCCATAATCGCTGATAAAGAAATCGCCGTTCTCATATAGTGCTATCATTATGCGCGATATTAGGATGATTTAAGATAATTAGGCTTACATATGTGTACTAGCAATATCAATATTATCTTATAATTGCGGTAAACATCTGGGTCGCAAGCAAGCTTTTTTTCTATTGTCTTCTTTGAACTAATTGCGACTCAACGCTTGTTAACATTCCATCCCGAAAGTCACTAACAGCTTTGGGAAGAATTCTGAATGCGTGGAAGTTAAGCGATGCGTCGCGGATGTACGCTTCGGAACTCGGCGCGTTCCAGAAAATTGCAATCTTGAATCTTCTTTCCACGATTGAGCATTCTTATTCTTGACGATCTGTCTACAGTGCAGAACCCGCGTACCCGCCACTTCCTTGTGAGGCTCGAAGCTAATTCGTAGAGCGCTAATCCGTTGCGCGAAATGAATCGGATAACATGCGTGTACCACCATAAATCAAAGAGAAGATAAACGCGCTAGGGATAGATAATAAATACCGTATTGTTCCGTGATTGCGAGACTTTTCGGGGACTATTAGACGTTGAACTTTGATCCTGAAAACGTTCAGCTCTCAAGCTGCAATTGAGAAATTATCGAAACATATATTTAAACGTCCGTGATAAATCATACGTCCTATATTTTGCAGCGCGTACCACGATTTCTGAATATAAGCCGAGCAAAAGGATGCACATCCATCGATCGTAGTCGCGACTTAACCGATTTCATTCAAGATGCTATAATTTTCCGGATCGCTCAGCTACAAGAATTTACGCCAAAACGGATAAACATTGTATATATAATGACAATAGAATACAGCTAGTCCTGAGAAACGGACAAACCGATCTATGTCCGTTACATCTGCCGTTAGTGATTTACAAGCAATTCCGCTTTCCATTATCCTTTAATCTAGGTCTTAGTGACAGATACTAAGCGCGACAAATGTGCATTACTAAAATGATGTTACCGTGTGAAACATCGAAAAAACGCGCTAGTTAAACGGTGCCTCGCGCTCCTTCTGACGTCGACGGGTGATTTAGTCATTCAGTGTCGGCGATAATCAAAGCAATCATCGCGACCTCTCCGTTTTTCTTCTTTCTTTTCTTTCCTTTTTTTTTCCACGACTATTACGTATGACCATGGCAAAACGATAGCATTGTGTCATTCTCCATCTCGAATGAGATCCGACCGACTGCTCGAGTTTCTCGATAATCTCGAAGAGGACCCGGTTCACGCCCTTGTTCACCTCAACTTCTCATTATTTTCTGTCGAATGAGAATTAAATAGGACAGCAGCCTTGCCGCAATGATTATGCTCCATAATACGCATGAGGATCGATCGGAACCCACGATAGCCCCGGGGTGACGCTGCAGTTTGGCGCACTTGCAGAACACCGCGACTTCTTACGGCCCATTGTTCGGATTTGTGTGAACTTTCGGAACAGCTGAGTATAGAGCGCATAGCTCTCAAGAAACATCACATACGAACGTGCGTGTCGGATTCTCTGCACAGTTACAGCTGCGGCAACTCGAAACCTTGAAAAGTACCACGGCCTAAGTCGATGCATTAACGTCCGACACGACACGCGATCTAATTTAAAAACGGATTTAGACTTGCATTTTACTCTTATCAGTCCCATATTAGCAAGAGAATACAATATTACAGAAATATTTCCTCAGCGGCTAATCTCAATCGATGCTCTACTTAAGATTTTAATTAATTAATTAAATCATTTATTTATTAAATCCTCGAGTATGTACATGCAACGAACGAAGAGCATTCTATTCATCAGAATAATGTGATTTAAATGCTATTAAATTCTTCTTTAAATCATTACACTGTAGGTAAGTTTCAGAGGCTGGCTCTCTTTAAAGCAAGTTTGAATTTTGTTGATGAACGATATATATTTTATGACGTTCAATTAAATTAAAAAAAATAAAAGTAAAGAAATATTAATTTAATAAATATGATATATACCTTTACATTTATTAAATTAATTTTTTTTTTATTTGTATATGCGAATTTGATTTACATTTGAATATAAAAAAAATAACAACTTATCTCATATACACATATATATATAT